>Ga0247611_10003363_pt1 | contig 23781 bp, 22 predicted proteins | sample 177DNAGHGhighgp2_FD_192422 | JGI IMG/M metagenome (GOLD analysis project Ga0247611, IMG submission 192422) | Sheep rumen microbial communities from Palmerston North, Manawatu-Wanganui, New Zealand - 1770 DNA GHGhigh gp2 | ecosystem: Host-associated > Mammals > Digestive system > Stomach > Rumen... | reverse complement strand
AATAATTTGTCATTTTTAATACCTCCTTTTAATGACAAATAAATTGCTTAGAAGATATTATAATTGATTATAAATTTTAGTGCACTATATTTGTGCACTTCATTTTTTAAATTACAATACTTTTTCTATTGTCAAATAGAGTGTTAAATTGTAGAAATAATACTTTTATTATGATAAGATTAGTATGTACATAGGTATTACATGATATAGAGGAGGAATATGAAATTCTTAAAGAATAATGCCAAGGTACTATTGATTTTATGTTTATTTAGTGGAGTATTATTTATAAGTACTGGTTGTGGAGAAAAGGACGAAAAAGAAGATAAGAAAGATACTACAGAAGTTGAAAAGAAAGATGAAACAAAAACTGATACTACTACAACTACTACAGAAGATAATAAATCTGAAGATAAATCTACAGATAATAAATCAAATGTAGTTAAAGAAGAAGTAAATGTTAATACAGATTATTCTGTATGGGTTGCTAATACAACTATTAATACAGATAAAAATCAAAGAAGTTATAAAGTTATTTGGGGAGATACTCTATGGTTAATCTCTACAGCTTGGGAAGTTCCTTATCAAGAAATAGCAAGATATAATCATATCCCTAATCCAGATTTAATTTATGTAGATCAAATAATTTATAATCCTTCATTTAAATAAAAAATCAATTACCTGAAAAAGAACTTGTTTAAAAGTTCTTTTTTTAGTATAATTCTTTTGAAAGAAGTGAGTTTATGTATATAGGAGATATTTATATAAAATCTAAAACAGTACTTGCTCCTATGGCTGGTATATCTAATCCAGCATATATGAAAATATGTGAAGAAATGGGAGTTGGTTATGCTGTAACAGAATTATTAAGTGCTGAAGCTATTATTAGAAATAATAAGAAAACTTTAGAAATGTTAAATGGTATTGAAAAACTTAATATTCCTTATGCAATTCAATTATTTGGTTCTAATTCAGATGTTTTATCAAAAGCAGCGGTTATAATTAATAATTTATATCCTAAAGCTATAATTGATATTAATATGGGGTGCCCTGTTCCTAAAGTTGCAGTTAGAAGTGGATCAGGATCAGCATTACTTAAAGATTTAGATAAAATATATGATATAGTATCTAGTGTTTCTAAATCAGTATCAGTTCCAGTAACAGTTAAAATAAGAAGTGGCTGGGATTTTGATTCTATAAATGCTGTAGATGTTGCTAAAACTTGTGAAAAAGCAGGAGCTAAAGCCATTACTATTCATGCAAGAACTAGAAGTCAAGGATATTCTGGAAAAGCTGATTGGAATATAATTAAGTTAGTTAAAGAGAGTGTTTCTATACCTGTTATTGGAAATGGAGACATAACAGATATTTATAAAGCTAAAGAAATGCTTGATACTACAAATTGTGATCTTATTATGATAGGAAGAGCTCTTCTTGGTAATCCTTGGCTTATTAAAGAAATAAATACCTATCTAGATAATGGTATAATTCTTCCTAAACCAAGTAAAAAAGATAAAATTGATATGTGTTTAAAACATATTGATTATTTACTTGAAATTAAACCTGAAAAATTAGTTTGTTTAGAAATAAGAAGTCATATTGTTTGGTATTTAAAAGGTATAGAGGGAGCCAAAATAATTAAAGAAAAAATATATACTATGAATAAAATATATGATATAATAAATTCACTAAAATTATTTAAGGAGGAATTAGATGGTTAATGTTTTTAGTAAAAGAATAGTTGCTTATATTGTTGATATACTTATTGTTGCGATAGTTTCAGGAATAATAACTATGGCTATACCAGTAAGTAAAGAATATAATAAAGCTTATGAAGGATATAGTGAGGCAGTAGAAAAAGTATTAGAAAATAGAGATAATGCTTCAGAATATAAAGAGGTATTAAATAATTATTCTTATGATATGAATAAAGAAAGTATTCCGGTATCTATTGTAACTTTATTTATATCAATAATATATTTTGTAGTAGGTAATTATTTTTGGAATGGTCAAACTTTTGGAAAAAAATTAATGAAAATAAAGATAGCATCAAATAATCGCAAAAAATTAACTATGAATAATTATTTAATTAGAGCTTTAATAATTAATTCAGCATTAATGAATATAATTAATATCGTATTATTAATGTTTTTAAAGAAAAGTGTTTATCTTTCAGTTAATAACGTATTAACATATTTTTTCGGAGCTATCTATATAGTTGCTTTCGGTATGATGTCTTTTAGAACTGATGGTAGAGGATTACATGATATTATTGCTAATACAAAAGTTATTTCTACTAAAACAAAAGAAAAAGATATTGAAGAAGAAGTAGAAGTTAAAAATGAAGATACTAAATTGAAAGATGCTGAAATAATAAAAGAAAGAAAGGTTAAAGAAAGAAAAGTATAATAATTATACTTTTTTCTTAATATTATAGGGTGAAATAATGGAAATAAATGAATTAAAAGAGATTTATCTTAATTTAAAAAATAAAGTATTTGAGTTATGGAGGTTACTTTGACACTGATTCTAAATTAAATAGAATAAAAGAATTAGAATTAATTACTCAAGATATTAATTTTTGGAATGATCAAAAAAAAGTAGATGAAGTTATGCTTGAATTAAATAATTTAAAAGAAATTACACATAATATTGATGAGTTAAAAAATAAGATTAATTCAGGATTAGAAACAATTGAGATATTAGAACTTGAAATGGATGATTCAGTGAGAGAAGAACTAATTAATGATATTAATAATTTAAATAAAGAATTATCAAATATTGAATTATATACATTACTAGGTAATCCTTATGATAAAAATAATTGTATTTTAGAACTTCATTCAGGAGCAGGAGGTACAGAAGCTTGCGATTGGACTAATATGCTTTATCGAATGTATTCAAGATATCTTGAAAGACATAATTTTAAATATGAAATAATTTCTTATTTAGATGGTGAAGAAGCAGGTATTAAAAGTGTTTCAATTAAAGTTGAGGGAATGTATGCTTATGGTAATTTAAAATGTGAAAAAGGAGTTCATAGATTAGTAAGACTTTCACCTTTTGATGCTAATAATAAGAGACACACTTCCTTTGCATCGGTTGATGTAACCCCAGAATTTAGTGAAGTAGAGGATGTAGAAATAGATGAAAAAGATTTGAAAATAGATGTATATCGTAGTAGTGGTGCCGGAGGACAACATGTTAATACAACTGATAGTGCAGTTAGAATAACTCATTTACCTACTAAAATAGTAGTATCTTGTCAAAATCAAAGAAGTCAAATACAAAATAGAGAAGAAGCTATGAAGATGTTAAAAAGTAAAATAAAATTAATTGAAATAGAGAAACAAAATAAAGAATTAAATGAAGTTAAGGGAGATAACTTAAATATAGAATTTGGTTCTCAAATAAGAAGTTATGTTATGCATCCATATTCTATGGTAAAAGATCATAGAACTAATTATGAAACTAGTAACGTTAATAAAGTATTAGATGGTGAAATAGATGAATTTATTGAAAGTTATTTAAAATTAAATGCTAAGAAGTAGTAATACTTCTTTTTTTAGGGAGAAAAATGAAAAAATATATTTATTTAATAATATTATTATTAATAGCAGCATTAAATTTTAATTTATTTATAAAACCATACAATTTAGTTTGTGGTGGTACTCAAGGTTTAGCGGTTTTAATTTATAAAATATTCCCTATATCTTATTCTTTAATAATATTATTTCTTAATTTAATCTTTTTAGTTCTTAGTATTATTTTTTTATCAAAAGAAGTAAGTATTAGTATAATAATTTCTTCTTTCGTTTATCCTATATTTATTTTCTTAACAAAAAATTTTTTCTTTGTAAAAATAAATATTATTATTAATATTATTATTATAGGAATAATATCAGGTATTACAAATGGTTTAATTTATAAATTAGGTTTATCAATAGGAGGTATTCAGTTACTTCCTAAAATAATTAATAAATATTTTAAAATATCTTATGGATTAAGTCATTTTATTATTAATTTTATTCTTCTTTATTTTAATATGATAATATATGGTTTAAGTAGTTTTATTTATTCTTTAGTAATTATAATTTTAAATAGTTTAATAATTAATTATTTAAATTAGAAAAAAATATGTTATAATGTCTTTAAAGTAGGTGGTATATTATGGAATGTCATATGTGTGGTTCTAAATTAAAAGAAGGTAGTAATATTTGTGAAGTATGTGGTACTCTTGTAGAACAAAAAGAGACAACTAATCAACCTATTGTAAATTCTATTCCCAATAATCAAAATAATATGATGCAATCTCAAATGAATATGAATTATCAACCAATATGTTGTGATTTTGTATGTCCATGTTGTAGAACTAGAATACCAGAGAATCAATTATATAGATTTATACAAAGACCTATGGTTATGAATAATCCTAATATGTTTTCAAATAATATAAATAATGGTGGTAATTAATGGTTGCGATATTAATTTTACTTATAGTTGCAATATTTCCAGTTTATTTAATTGGATTATTTCTCTATAAAAGAGATAAAGATCGAGAATCTGGAAAACTTCTATCTAAATTGTTTTTTGGAGGCTTTTTATCAATTGTAATTACCTTAATCTTAACTAAAATATTTACTATACTATTTCCATTTTTATTTGCTGAAAGTAGTATGTCAAATCTTATAGGATTAGCAATGTATATTTTTATAGGAGTTGCATTAATAGAAGAATTTTCTAAATGGATTGTTAATTATAAAATATCTTATAATAATCCAGAATTTCACGATCTTTATGATAGCATATTATATGCAACATTTGTTGCCTTAGGATTTGCTTGTTTTGAAAATATATTATATGTTTTTCAAAATGGTATTATTACAGGATTAATGAGAGCTGTTACAGCTGTTCCTGGACATGTTTTTGATGGAGTATTTTTAGGATATTATTTAGGTTTAGCTAAAATAAATTCGGTTAATAGTAGAAAAGACCATGTAAAAAAGAATTTAATATTTAGTTTATTAATTCCAACAATTACTCATGGATTATATGATTATTTATTATATAGTTTTGTTTTAACTAAAAATTTATTATTTATATTATTAGCTTTAATCTTTGTTATATTATTATATATATATTGTATTAAAAGAATATTTAAAGTTTCTAAGTTAACAGGTAGTTTTAATAAACAAAAGATTTGTAGTAATTGTAAAACGCAAATAGATGAAAATGCCATTTTTTGTACAAAATGTGGTTTTAAACAATAATAAAAGTCTTTGACTTTTTTTTTACATATTTTACCTATTTAAAATAAATAGTTTATATGTTATAATAGTAAAAGTTTTTGAGGTGTTTTATGGATAAAATAATAATTAAAGGAGCAAGAGAAAATAATTTAAAAAATATTGATCTAGAACTTCCTAAAAATAAATTAATTGTAATGACAGGATTATCTGGAAGTGGAAAAAGTAGTTTAGCTTTTGATACTATTTATGCTGAAGGAGAAAGACGTTATGTTGAAAGTTTAAGTGCTTATGCTAGACAATTTTTAGGTGGTTCTGAGAAACCTGATGTTGATAGTATTGAAGGTTTATCTCCAAGTATATCTATTGATCAAAAAACAACTAGTAAGAATCCTAGATCAACAGTTGGTACAGTAACAGAAATATATGATTATTTAAGACTTTTATACGCAAGAATTGGTATTCCATATTGTCCTAATCATAATATTCCTATAGAATCTCAAACTATTGATGAAATTGTTAATAAAATTGAAGAATTTGAACTTGGCACTAAGTTAATTATATTAGCACCCATTGTTGATAATGAAAAAGGTACTCATAAAGATACATTAGATGATTTAAGAAAAAATGGTTATGTAAGAGTAAGAATTAATGGAGAAATGTATGATTTATCTGAAGATATTAATTTAGAAAAGAATACTAAGGATAAAATAGATGTTGTTATAGATAGATTAGTATTAAAAGAAGGAATTAGATCAAGACTTTTTGAATCTATAGAAGCTGCTTGTAATATGGCTAAAGGGAAAGTTTTAATTAATATTGTTGGTGGTGAAGAAATATTATTTTCAACTATTTATGCATGTCCTTTTTGTAATTATTCAACACCTGAACCTGAACCTAGAATGTTTAGTTTTAATGCTCCTTATGGTGCTTGTCCTACTTGTAAAGGTTTAGGTGTGAAATTAAAAATAGATGAAGCTTTAGTTATAAATGAAGAAGTAAGTTTAAATGATCGTGCTATTAAAACTTTAAATGATGATCAAGAATCTATTGAATATAAAAGATTAAAAACAGTTTGTGATTATTATAAAATTGATATGAATAAACCATTTAATAAATTATCTATAAAAGAAAGAAAGATAATATTATATGGCTCAGATGATATTATTTCTTTTACAATAACAAGTAGAAGTGGTAATGTTACAAAAAATAAAGATTATTATGAAGGAGTTATTAATAATTTAGAAAGAAGGTACATGGAAACATCAAGTGAATGGATTCGTGATTGGTTAGAACAATATATGATAGAACTTCCTTGTGACACTTGTAATGGAGCAAGACTTAGTGAGTCCGTTTTAAACATTTTTGTTAATAAAAAAAATATTTATGAAGTAACGTGTATGTCTATAAAAGATTTAATAGAATGGTTTAATAATTTAAAATTGACAGAGACTGAGTTAAAAATATCTGAATTAATAATTAAAGAAATAAAGAATAGATTATTATTTTTAAAAAATGTTGGTCTTGAATATTTAACTTTATCTAGAATGGCTGGTACATTATCAGGAGGAGAAGCTCAACGAATTAGACTTGCAACCCAAATAGGTTCAAGATTAACTGGAGTATTATATGTCTTAGATGAACCAAGTATAGGTCTTCATCAAAAAGATAATGATAAATTAATAAAATCTCTTTTAGAAATGAGAGATTTAGGCAATACTTTAATAGTTGTAGAACATGATACAGATACTATGCTTGCTAGTGATTATTTGGTTGATGTTGGTCCTGGAGCTGGAGATGCTGGAGGATATATAGTTGCAGCTGGAACTCCAGAAGAAGTTATGAAAAATGAAAATAGTCTTACAGGAAGATATTTATGTGGGAAAGAAAAAATTAATGTTCCTAAAAAAAGAAGAAAAGGAAATGGTAATAAAATTGAAATAAAGGGGGCTAGTGAAAATAATTTAAAAGATATAAATGTTAATATACCACTCGGAACATTTACTTGTGTAACAGGAGTATCTGGAAGTGGAAAGAGTAGTTTAATTATGCAAACTCTTGCTAATACTTGCATGCAATATATTTATAAATCTAAGGTAAAACCTGGAAAATACAAGAAAATTACGGGTCTTGATAACTTAGATAAAGTAGTTATAATAACTCAAAATCCTATTGGAAGAACACCACGAAGTAATCCTGCAACTTATGTAGGAGTATTTGATGATATAAGAGATGTATTTGCAAGTACTAAAGAAGCTAAGATGCTTGGTTATGGAAAAAATAGATTTTCTTTTAATGTAAAAGGTGGAAGATGTGAAGCATGTTGGGGTGATGGTGTTAAAAAAATTGAAATGCATTTTTTACCAGATGTTTATGTTCCATGTGAAGTATGTCATGGTTTAAGGTATAATTCTGAAACACTTTCTATTAAATATAAAGATAAAACGATAGCAGATGTACTTAATATGAGAGTTACAGAAGCATTAAAATTCTTTGAAAATTATCCTAAAATAAAAAATAAATTACAAGTTATGGAAGATGTGGGACTTGGTTATATTAAACTTGGTCAAAGTGCAACAACTTTATCAGGAGGAGAAGCTGGAAGAGTAAAACTTTCCAAAGAGCTTCAAAAGAAAGCAACTGGTAAAACTTTATTTATTTTAGATGAACCTACAACTGGTCTTCATATGGAAGATATTAAAAGATTATTAGTAATATTACAAAGAATAGTTGATAATGGTGATACTGTTTTAGTTATTGAACATAACTTAGATATTATTAAAAGTGCAGATTATATAATAGATTTAGGGCCAGATGGTGGAGATAATGGAGGAACTATTGTTGCAACTGGAACTCCAGAACAAGTAGCAAAAGTTAAAGAAAGTTATACGGGTTTATATTTAAAAAAAATTCTTAAGTGATTAAGAATTTTTTAGTTTACAAATAATTTAAAAAATGATACTATAAAATTGTAAAAAATATGGAGGAAAAAATGAATAATAATGAAAATAATCAAGAACCTGTTATAAATTTCGGAAATAGTATAAATGGTAATGTTAATACACAACCTCAATCAACAATACAACCAAATAATCAAAATATAACAATGCAATCACTAAATAATGGTCAATCAATGAATATTCCACCAATGAATACTCCACCAATGAATACTCCACCAATGAATAATGAAACTAATTTTCAGGTTGATGAACAAAAAACTAAAAAAAATAGAAAAATCATTATAATAATTGTTGTTATTATTGTTGTTATTGTGTTATATTGGATTTTTTCATTTGTTTTAAGTATGTTTTCAACAACAAATATGTTAGATAATACTAGAAAATCAGCATTTATGAGAGATGCTCAAAGTTACCTTTCTTATGCCAAAAATTTAGTTAGGGAAGATGAAACAAATGCTTTATTTGGGAAGACAACTAAGTATATTCCAGAATGTATAAATAATAATAGTAAAAAGATTAATATAGAATTAATTCCATCTTCTAATTCAAAAAGTCCATTTGGAGGAGAATATTTAAGCTCATCTTATGTAGAAGTTTTAGCAATAAAAAATAATAATAATTCATGTGATTATGAATATTTTATATACTTAACTGACGGAGAACATTCAATAGGAAGTTCATCTTCTCCAATCAAAGAAAATAATCTAAGTGTTAATGATGTGAAATAAGGTGAATCTATGAATAATAATGAAAATAATAAGGAACCAGTTATAAATTTTGGTAATAGTTTGAATTCAAATAATAAGGAAGTAAATCAAGGAGTGCAACAAGTATCAACTCCACAACAACCAATTCAAACTACTCAAACTCCAAGTCTTAATCCATCTCAATCTCCAAGTTCTAATCAAACACAACCTCAAACTCAACCAGTTGCTAATACTCAAAATACAATAAAATCAATTGAAAATCCTACAAATGCGGTAATGTCTAGGGAAGAATTAAATCAAAAAATAGCAGAAGCAAATCCTTCTGATGTTAAAGATAGAAGTATAGTTAAATTAATAGTTTTAGTAATTTTAAAATTTATTTTCCCTCCATTAATTATCTTTTTTATACTTTATTCTCTTTATAGTAATGGTTTATTAAATGGTCAAAAGCAAAATGCTTTTTTAGCAACAGCATCTGATTATATTGATAGAGCACATAAAGAAGTAGAGAAATCTAATGATCCAAAGTGTAATAGAGATACAACAGTTATTAGAAAGATTCCGTTAAATGATTTAATAGATGGAACTACTAGTTCAATTAGTTCTTATGGAGGAACAATTGATCTAATTAATTCATATGTTAATATAAAAGTAAATTATAATAATAATAACAATACATGTGATTATGAATATTCTATATATATGACTGATGATAAGTATTCTTTAGGTTCAAAAGATAATCCTATTCTAGAATCTAACGTTTCTAACAGTAAAGTTATACAAGTAAGTGAAAAAAATAATTAGTAATAATTGTTTTTTTTCTTTATTCTATATATAATATAAATGGTGATGTTATGAATCGAGTAGCTTTAGATTTAGGTTTTATAGAGATATATTGGTATTCTTTAACGATATTACTTGGTGTATTATTTGGATGTTTAGTTGCTTATTTTGAACTTAAAAGATTAAAAATGGATAAAGAATACTTTTTTAATATGATTTTTTATGCAATTATTTTCGCTCTTCTTGGTGCAAGAATTTATTATGTTTTATTTAATTTAGATTATTATTTATATCATCTACTTGAAATATTTGAAGTATGGAATGGTGGTCTTGCTATTCATGGTGGAATAATTGGTGGTATACTTACAATAATTATTTATAGTAAAAAGCATAATAAAAGTAAAAATGAAATAATTAAATATTTAGATATTGGAAGTTTGAGTATAATTATTGGTCAAGTAATTGGACGTTGGGGTAATTTTTTTAATAGTGAAGCTCATGGTGGTATTACAACTATAAAATATTTAAAAAGTATTCATATACCTAACTTTATCATTAATGGTATGATTATTGGTAATAACGTTTATCATCCAACATTTTTATATGAATCTTTACTAAATTTAATTGGTTTTATTATTTTGATGATATTAAGAAAAAATAAAAAATTAAAAGTTGGAATGCTTTTAAGTCTTTATTTAATATGGTATTCTTTTATAAGATTTTTTATAGAAGGACTTAGAACAGATAGTTTAATGTTTATAAATTTAAGAGTTGCACAATTGTTATCTATTTTATTAATTATTATAGGAATTTGGTTATTTATTTATTCTTATAAAAATAATAAGTTATATAATGATATAGATAATAAAAAAAGAAAGAAGTGATAATATGTCTTTTACTACTAGAATTAAAAATGAAATATGTAATATATATGATAATATAAGTGCTAATAAATCAGAATTATCAGCAATACTTAGAAATTCTTATAATGATAAATTAGAAATTACTACTGAAAATTCTACTTTATGTAAGCATATATATAATTTGTGTAAAGAATTATATAATATAAATATTAAAGTTGAATATAGAAATAATAATTTTAGTAGGAATAGACTTTATAATATTATTATATTGGATAAGTTAGATTTAATATTAAAAGATTTGGAAGTTATAGATGAAAATAATGATTATAAAATAAAAGTAAGTGATTATTTTTTAGAAACAGAAGATGAAAAGAGAGCTTATCTAAAGGGATTGTTTTTAATATCTGGTAGTGTTAATGATCCTAAAACATCGATGTATCATTTAGAGTTTTCTATTAATAAAGAGGAGGAAGCTACTTTTGTTTCTAATTTATTAAATGAATTTTATCTTAATAGTAAAATAACTAAAAGAGATAAAGGCTATATGGTTTATTTAAAAGAAGCTGAAAAAATAGGAGATTTTTTACGAATTATTAATGCTAGTCAAGGAGTATTATATTATGAAGATATAAGAATATATAGAGATCATAAAAATATGACTAATCGACTTAATAATTGTGAACAAGCTAATATAGAAAAAAGTATTATGAGTGCTAATAATCAGATAATTGATATTGAATTAATTAAAGAAAAATTAGGTCTTGAAGTTCTTGATGAAAAACTTGTTGAAGTAATTAATTATCGTTTAAAATATCCAGAATCATCTCTTCAAGAACTAAGTGAAATAATGTCGTTAGAAACAGACAAAGTTATTACTAAATCAGGATTAAATCATCGTTTTCGGAAAATAAGAGAAATTGCTAATAAAATAAAAAATGCTAAATAGCATTTTTTTCTATTATTTTATCAACTATTCCATATTCGACTGCTTCCATACTATCTAAAAAATAATCTCTTTCAGTATCTTTGTTTATAATATCTATATTTTTTCCAGTATTATCTGATAATATTTTATTTAATTTATCTTTTAGTTTTATAATTCTTTCAGCAACAATTTTTATTTCTGTTGCTTGACCTTCAACTCCTCCTAAGGGTTGATGAATCATTACTTCGGCATTAGGTAGTATATATCTTTTCCCTTTAGTACCACATGATAATAAAAAAGCTCCCATAGATGCTGCTATTCCTATACAAATAGTTGAAACATCACTTTTTATAAAATTCATTGTATCCATAATAGCCATTCCTGATGTAATAGATCCTCCTGGAGAATTAATATATATAGATATATCATTGTTATTTAATGAATCTAAATATAGTAATTCTGAAACAATTATATTTGCTAAAGTATCATCAATTTCTCCACTTAGAAATATAATTCTATCTTTTAATAATTTAGAAAATATATCAAAACTTCTTTCGTTACTACCTTTTTTATCTATAATAATTGGTACTAAGTTCATTAAATCACCAATATTAATTTATGTATTATAAAATAAAATATACATTTTTTTATAATTATTAATATTAAAAAAAGTGTATAAGAGGTTGATTTTAACAATATTTTTATTATATAATATTTATGGGAGGAAGATATGAAAAAAAATAATACATTAAAGGTACTACTAATTACAATTTTATTTACTTTTTTACTTACATGGTTATTACCTATTACTTATTTTAATAATGAAATAGTAACTGATGTAAGACATCAAGCTGGATTATTTGATATATTTAATTATCCTACTTTAACGTTTTATTATTTTGGAACAACTGCTATATATGTTTTAGTTGTTGGAGCTTTTTACGAAGTATTTAATAAAACAGGTGTATTTAAAAAAGTTGTTGATAAAATTGTAAAAATATTTAAAGGAAAGGATTTAATATTTTTTATTACTTTAATATCTTTATTATCAATAATTGTAGCATTTTGTGGATTTGGATATGAATTAATATTCTTATTACCTTTTGTAACTGCAATTTTAATTACAATGGGATATGATAAGATGACAATTGCTATGACTTTTATTGGTTCAATAGCTGTTGGATATGCTGGTAATTTATTCTCTGGATCTGTATATGGAACATATGCTGATACATTATCTATTGGTTTTAATGAACTAATTTGGTTTAGAGTGTTATTATTAGTTTTAGGTATTGCTCTTTTAGTATTTAATGTTATTCGTTATACTAAGAAAGATCTTATTAAAAAAGAAGATAATAAAGAATATTTACCTGAAAAAATTGAAATTAAATCTAAAAAAGGTAAAGTAAAAAAAGCATGGCCAGCAATAGTTATTTTTGATTTAATATTATTATTGATGATTATTGGTTCACTTAATTATAGTGAAGCATTCGGAATTAGTATTTTTGAAAAATTCCATGAAACTGTTATGAATGTTTCAATTGCTAAATTTAATATCTTTGCTAAAATCCTAGGTTCATCATTACAAAGTGGTAGTTTAGGAAATTGGTCAAATAATGAATTTACAACAATTATGATTTTAGCTACTTTAGTTTTAGCTTTAATTTATCGTATTAAGTTAAGTGATTTATTTGATGATTATAAGAATGGTGCTAAGAAATTTGCTTTAAGTGCATTTTTAATGGTAATTACTTATACAGTATTAATTATAACATCTAATCATCCAGTAGTATTAACAATTTTAAAACCATTATTAACTGCTACTAATGGCTTTAACAGTGTTACCCTTTCAATTTCAATGTTTGTAGCAAGTATCTTTAATATTGATGCATATTATACTGCATCAGCAATGTTACCTTATGTAACTAGTATAGTTACAGAAATGACAGTATATCCACTTGTAGGATTTATTTGTCAAGTAATGCAAGGTCTTGCATTATTAATTGCTCCAACTAGTGCTGTTTTACTTGGTGTAATAAGTTATTTAAAAGTAAATTACACTACTTGGTTCAAGAAAATATGGAAATTCTGTTTAGAATTATTCCTAATATCATTTGTATTGTTTATTATTATAAATGTAATATAAGTGTTAAAAACTGTTACAATGTAACAGTTTTTTTTCTATTTAATGTTAAATTGTGTTAAGTATATAAAATCAATGGCTTGAAAATAATAATTATATGATATAATTTAATTAGGGTGAGGCTAGTATGTTAGAAAACATTGAAGTTGTTGTTAATGGAGTAAAAACAACAATAAAAAAAGGAATAAGCTTGCTTGAACTTAGTAAAATGTATGAAGATAACTATTTACATAAAATAGTTGTTGCTAAAGTAGATGGAATATATCATGAATTAAGTGATATCATAAATAAGAAGTGTAAGATAGAATTTTTTGATTTAATGACTCCTTATGCTAATAGAGTTTATTTAAATGGATTAATATATCTTATAAATTTCTGCTTTAAAGATTTATATGGTGATAAAGGACATCTTTTAACAAGATATTCTGCAGATAAAGGATTATATATTGAATCAACTATTAAATTAGATAGAGATATGGTTCGTGATATTGAAATTAAAATGAATGATATTGTTAAAAGTAATTTAAAAATTCATAAAGTTACTATCTCAAGAGATGATGCAATAGCATATTTTAATGAGCTTGGTGATACTAAGAAATCAGGTTTATTAAATTATATTACTAATTCATATGTTAGCTTATATAGAATTCGTAATACATATAACTATATGTTTAGTTTAATGCCAGCAGAAACATCTATTTTAAATGAATTTAAGCTAACTTATTTAAATGAGGATGGATTTATTTTAAGATATCCAACTATAGGTGATAATGGAGAAATACCAAAATATAAACATCATCCTAAGTTGTTTGAAGTATTTAAATATTCAAAAGATTGGTGTCGTAGAGTAAATCTTGAAACATCTGTTGACTTAAATAATATAATTGCAGATAATATGATTTCGGATTTAATAAAGATTAATGAAACTCTTTATAGTGCAAGATTATTACAAACAGCTTATTCTATTTCTGATAATAAAAAAGTTAAAATTGTTTTGATAGCGGGACCATCATCTAGTGGTAAAACTACAACAACGAGAAAACTATCAATGTATTTTAGATGTTTTGGTTTAGTTCCTAAGGTGTTATCTATGGATGATTTCTTTGTTGAAAGAGAAGATACTCCTAAGAAAGAAAATGGTGAATATGACTTTGAATGTATCGAAGCAGTTGATTTAAAATTATTTAATTCTTCTATGAGTAAATTATTAAAAGGTGATAAAGTTAAATTACCAGTATTTAATTTTATAACTGGTAAAAAAGAATTTAAAAAAGAAATGAAATTAGAAGAAAATGATATATTATTAATAGAAGGAATACATTGTTTAAATCCAACTATTTTAAGTGATGTTAATCAAAATAATATTGTTAAAATTTACTTATCAGCTTTAACAGAAATAAATATTGATAAAGATAATCGTATTCCAACAACAGATAATCGATTAATCAGAAGATTAATAAGAGATTATTATACAAGAGGATATAGTCCAGAAGAGACTTTAAAAGTATGGGATAGCGTAAGAAGGGGAGAAGAAAAATATATATTCCCATATCAAGATGAAGCTGATTATACAATTAATACAGGTTTAATTTATGAATTTCCAGTATTAAAAGTATATGCTTTACCACTTTTATATAAAGTTAAAAAGGATAGTCCTTACTATGATGATGCTAAAAGGTTGATAAAACTTTTAGATATATTTTTACCTGTTCCAAGTGAACAAATACCTAATGATTCTATTTTAAGAGAGTTTATAGGTGGTAGCTATTTTGAATAAGAAAGGAATGATAAAATGAAAGTAGCAATTAATGGATTTGGTCGTATAGGAAGATTAGTATTTAGAATAATGGAGGATGAATTTCCAAATTTGGATGTTGTAGCAATTAATGATTTAACAGAAGCTTCTCAACTAGCTTATTTATTAAAGTATGATACTAATCATCGTAATTATAAAGTTGATAAAATAAGCTCTGATGATGAGCATTTAATAGTTGGTAATAAAAAGATAAAGGTATTTGCGGAAACAGACCCAAGTAACTTACCTTGGAAAGAATTAGGAGTAGATTTTGTTTTTGAATGTACAGGACACTTTACTAGTTACGATAAAGCACTTGCTCATATTAATGCAGGGGCAAGACATGTTATAGTATCTGCACCATGTAAGGGAAATGTTAAAACTATTGTATATAATGTTAACAATGATATTTTAACTGGTGATGAAGATGTAATTAGTGCTGCTAGTTGTACAACAAATTGTTTAGCTCCAGTTCTTGATATATTAGAAAAGAATTTAGGAATTGAATCTGGATTTATGACAACAGTTCATGCTTATACTAATGATCAAGTAACTTTAGATGTTGCTCATAAAAAAGGAATTGAATCACGTAGAGGTAGAGCTTGTGCTGCCAATATTGTACCTACTTCAACAGGTGCAGCTAGTGCTATTGGTGAAGTTATTCCAAGTTTAAAAGGAAAAATGAAAGGTATTGCAATGCGTGTTCCTGTAAGTGATGGCTCAGTTGTTGATTTAGTTTTAAAATTAAAGAAGAAAGCATCTATAGAAGAAATTAATAAATTGTTTGAAAAAAATCAAAATGAAACAATTATGATAACATATGACCCTATAGTATCAAGTGATGTTATTTCATCTAATTATGGCTCTGTTGTTGATGGTCTTTCAACAGATGTTCTTGAGACTGAAGATGGTGATTTAGTAAAAATTATTGCTTGGTATGATAATGAAATGGGATATTCATATCAAATGGTAAGAACCGCTAACTATTTTGCAAGTAAGGATTAATATGGATTTTTTGTATTATATTAGAGATCATCTAGTAGGTACACATTATTTTATATATTCTTTTATTCTAAATATATTTATGTTTTCAATGATTGGATACTTATTTAAACAAAAATATGGCAAACTTGATGTAATTTTAAATACTAGCCAGAAAACTGGTGATCAATTAATTAGTAATAAATCAAAGAAAAATAAAGAAAAAAAGAAAAATGAACCTAAAGTAGTGCAATCAACTACTACTACACCACATACAGCTTTAAATGATAAAAATGTTGGAATTGCAGCATCTTCTTCTAAAGATTTAACAACTACAGTTCAAACAGTTCCTAATAAACAAGCTAGCAGTCAACAATCAGATCAAACTAATTTATCCAAAAGTGGTTCTGTTCCAGAAATAAAATAAAAAATGAATACTAAATTAATAATTCAAAGTGGAATAGCAAATTTTGATTTAAAAGATTTTTTTGAATTTGAAAATACTAGCGATTTATTTAGTGGAGCAGTTTTATTAATAACTTCAAAGCAAGTAGTAATGGTATTAAATAAAGAATTAGGGTTTCATATTCAAACATTTGCAGCAATAATTAGTGAGATATATAATAAATCATTAGATATAAATGATGATAAAAAAGTATTTGAATTTGGTTATCAAGCATTTGATATGATTAATGCTAGTTTAGTAAACAGTGATTCTAATTGTTATATATTATTTAATTTATCAAATATAAAAGAAATAAGTATTAATGAATTTAAAATGTTTGAAAAGTTTTATTTAGAATATAATGATACTATAAATAACGTATCTCATAAATTAAATAAAAAAATTGTGGGATTAAATACTTCTATTAATAAAGAAGATTCTTTTTCTAATGATTTAACAGAAGTTTATAATTATTTAAAAAGTATTATTAATAAGAATAAAATAGATATAGAAAATGAAAAAATAATTTTAATTGATGATAATCAAAAAAGAAATATATTATATTTAGAGATGAAATCTTTATTAGAAAAATTTTTAGTTAATGTAAATAAATTTAAAGATAGCTTTTCTGATATAGATTATAATATTCTTAATAAGAAAATAAATATTCTTTCTTTGATGATGGAGGATTATTTAAAGAATTGTTCATTAACTAAAAAAAGAGAAATATATAATTATATTGATGATATATATTTAGATATTTATAGTTATATGGATAAGAAAAGTACAAAAATTTAAAATAAAAGTTAGATATTTGTAATATCTGCTTTTATTTTTATATTATATATGCTATAATATAAAATGAAATAATAGGTGGTGAAATATGGAATTTATAAAATTTAAAAATGTAACTAAACAGTATAAAAATGGTGTAGTTGCTCTTTATGATTTAAATTTAACAATAGATAAAGGGGATTTTTGTTTTATTATAGGTGGATCTGGATCTGGAAAAAGTACTTTAACTAAATTATTGTATAGAGAGGAAAAACCAACTAAAGGAGAAATAATTTTAGGTGGTTTGAAAGTTAATAAACTTCGTAATTCTAATGTGTATAAATTAAGAAGAAAATTAGGAATAGTGTTTCAGGATTATCGTTTGCTTCCTAAATCAACTGTTTATGAAAATGTTGCTTTTGCTTTAGAGGTTATGGGTGAAAGTAAAAAAGTTATTAGACCTAAGGTTTTAAAAGCTTTAGAATTAGTTGGTTTAAAAAGTAAACTCCGTGATTATCCAGATGATTTATCTGGTGGAGAACAACAAAGAGTTGCCATAGCTAGAGCGATTGTTAATGATCCAAAATTATTATTATGTGATGAACCAACTGGTAATTTAGATCCAGCAAGAAGTGTTGAAATAGTAGAATTACTTGCTAAAATTAATAAAAAAGTTGGTACTACAGTTATTATGGTAACTCATGATAAAGATATAGTTAATCATATGAAAAAACATGTAATTGCCTTAAAAGATGGACACTTATATAAGGATTATAAGGAGGGTGAATACATAGATGAAGTTCTTTAGGTTATTTGGAAGAAGTATAAGAGATGCTTTTAAAAGTGTTGGAAGAAATTTTTCACTATCTCTTGCAAGTATTTCTTGTATAGTAGTTACTTTAACTATAATTGCATTATCAATTGTAATTTCATATAATGTTAATAATTTTTCTGAAGAATTAAAGAAAGATTTAACAATAGTTGCTTTTGTTTCTAATGATACAGAAACAGAAGATTTAGATAAAATTAAACAAGATATAGAAAATATTGGTAATGTTGTTAAAGTAACTTTAAAAGATAAAACTTCTATAATGAATGAAATGATGGATGAAGATGAAGCATTTAAAACTGCAATGGGTGAATGGGATGAAGAATCTAATCCATTACAAAATACGTTTTTAATTAAAGTTGAAGATATTGAGAAAATAAGTGAAACTGCAAATACAATAAAAAATTTAGATCATATTGATATAGTTAAATATGGAGAAGGTATGGTTGATCAATTAGTTACGGTATTTAAAGTTGTTCATAGAATTGCTGTTATAGCAGTAGTTGCTTTAGTATTAATGACAATGTTCTTAATAGTTAATACTATTAAATTAACGATATTTTCAAGAAAAAGAGAAATATCTATAATGAGATTAGTTGGAGCTAGTAATTTTGCAATTAAATTACCATTTGTTGTAGAAGGAATGATTTTAGGATTTATTGGTTCAATTATACCAGTTTTTGTAATGATTTATGGTTATTATTCTTTATATAGATATTTTGGTGGTAAATTATTTACAGATCTAATTAAGTTAGTAAAACCAGAACCATTTATCTATTTAGCAAGTATTGTAGTTATTGTTATAGGAATACTTGTAGGTATGATAGGTAGTGGTAGAGCTGTAAGAAAATATTTAAAAGTCTAATAGACTTTTTTAATTTTTAATTTATTTAGCACTCTGTATTGACAAGTGCTAAATAATGAGTATAATTATTATTGAAAGGGGAGATTATTATGTATCAAAATTCAGAGAAAGAAGAAAATGTTTTAGAAAAATATGGTCGAGATATAACTCTTGATGCCAAGAATGGTAAAATTGATCCAGTTATAGGAAGAGATGAAGAAATACGTGGTATTACACGTATATTATCTAGAAAAACAAAGAATAATCCCGTATTAATTGGAGAACCTGGAGTAGGTAAAACAGCAATTGTTGAGGGACTTGCTAATCGTATAGTATCAGGAGATGTTCCAAATAGTTTAAAAGATAAAAAAATTTGGGAACTTGATTTAGCGTCACTAATCGCTGGAGCTAAATATCGAGGTGAATTTGAAGAACGTTTAAAGAATGTTTTAAATGAAATTAAAAAGAGTGAAGGAAATATTATCATGTTTATTGATGAAATCCATATGATTGTTGGTAATGGACAAGATGGTGCAATGGATACATCAAATATTTTAAAACCTATGCTTGCAAGAGGAGAAATTCATGTAATTGGTGCAACTACTTTAAATGAATATCGTAAATATATTGAAAAAGATGGAGCATTAGAAAGACGTTTTCAAAAGATTAAAGTTTCAGAACCAACTGTTGAAGATACGATAACAATACTTCGTGGTTTAAAAGAAAGATTTGAAATACATCATGGTGTATCAATTACTGATAAAGCCATTATTGCAGCAGCAACTTTATCTAATCGTTATATTACAGATAGATATTTACCTGATAAGGCAATTGATTTAGTTGATGAAGCCTGTGCAACTATAAGAGTGCAAATGGATTCAGTTCCTAATGAACTTGATACGGTAACACGTAATATTTTATCTTTAGAAATAGAAAGACAAGCTATAAAAAAGGAGAAAGATGAATTATCTAAAAATAGACTTGATACTATCGAAAAGAGGTTACTTGAATTAAAACAACAAGAAAAAGAATTAAAAGAAGCTTGGAATCATGAAAAAGAAATAAATGATTTAATTAAGAAAAAGAAAAAAGAATTAGAAGATGCGAAATTTACTCTTCAAAACGCTGAAAATAGATATGACTTAGAAACAGCAGCAAGATATAGACATGGTGAAATTCCAAGACTTGAAAAAGAGTTACAAGAATTAAATAATAAAGAAAAGAATAGAATACTAAGTGATACAGTAAATGAAGAAGATATTGCTTATGTAATATCTAAATTAACTAATATTCCATTAACAAAATTAGTTGAATCTGAAAAAGAAAAATTATTGAGTTTATATGATGATATGAAGAAAAATGTTATGGGTCAAGATGAAGCTTTAAAATTAGTATCAGAGTGTATTATAAAAAGTAGAAGTGGTATTAAAGATCCTAATAGACCAATTGGCTCATTTATCTTTTTAGGACCAACTGGAGTAGGTAAAACAGAAGTTGCTAAAACTTTAGCGTATGAACTTTTTGATGATAAAAGTCATATGGTTCGTATTGATATGAGTGAATATATGGAGAAGTTTAGTGTATCAAGATTAATTGGTTCACCTCCAGGATACGTAGGTTATGATGAAGGAGGAGAATTAACAGAGGCAGTAAGAAGAAATCCTTACAGTATAGTTTTATTTGATGAAATAGAAAAAGCTCATCCTGAAGTATTAAATTTACTACTTCAAATACTAGATGATGGAAGAGTAACTGATTCCCAAGGTAGAACAGTTGATTTTAAAAATACTATAATTATTATGACTAGTAATTTAGGTTCAGAATATGCTTTAGAAGAAAAAGATGATTTAGTTATGCATGAACTTGAAAAAACATTTAAACCTGAATTTATTAATCGTATAGATGAAATTATAATCTTTAAACCATTATCTCGTGAAGTAATATATCAAGTACTTGATAAAATAATTAAAGAAATAGAAACCCGTTTAGTTGATAAAAATATTAAATTAAAACTAACTGATTCTGCTCGTGAATACCTAGTTGATATAGGATATGATGTTAATTATGGTGCAAGACCATTAAAAAGAATTGTATCTCGTACTTTAGAAACTATCCTTGCTGAAAAATTAATTAGTGGTGAAATTCATTATGGAGAAACTGTAACATTTGATTATCAAAATAATGAATTTAAAATAAAATAGAGTTTTAAACTCTATTTTATATTGCATTAAATTTTTATTTATATTATAATTTTAACATAGGAGATAATAATTATGGATCTACAAAAAACAATAAATATAAATAAGAAATTTATTGTAATAATGATACTTTTATCATTAATATCAGTAATGTCATATTATTCATATGCCTTATTTCAAGTAAATGTAGTAAAGAATGGAGTAATAATAATAAGAACTGGAAGTATTGATTTAACAGCAACAGTACAAAATGAAACTAATAATACATTTACAGTAACAGCTAATAGTTCTAAAACAGTAACAATTAATTTAACATCAACTAATGAATCAGAGATTGCTTATAAAATGTATTATGAAAATCTAACTGGAGAACTTACAGTTACATCAAATGAAACGTTTACTAATAATATAGTAGAAGGAAAGATGACTACATCTAAAACAATTACTTTAACATTTACTAATTCAGGAACTGAAGATGTATCAATTACTTTAGGAGGGTTAGGAGGACTAGCAGCTTATCCTATTCCTATAGAAGATGGTAATAAACATGAGCTTATTATTGGAGTAATTAAACCAGCCATAAGTGATTTAGTAAAAATGAATTTAACAGATACAAATGGAACACCAGATAATTATGTATTGGAAGACGGAATCTACTATATCTCTGGATGCAAAGAAGATGGGGATTCATCGGTTTGTAATGAAAAGAATACCATTGATTTTAACTATGTCTGGTATTCTGGAAAATTATGGAGAATAACAGCCATATACCCCGATGGAAGAATGAAGATGATCACAGAAGATCTAATAACAGCAATCTACTTTGGAAGTAATACAACATATGAGGGATCGTGGATGTATCAGTGGTTAAACGAAGATTTTAAAGATACTTTATATAATTACGAAAATATAATAGATACAAATAGTACTTGGAATGCAACAATGACTTTTGGAACTGGTAAGCCCTCAGAAACAACCATGGTAACCGCACCAGTTGGTTCCTTAAATACCTATGAATATGTAAAAAGTTATGCGAAGTTAGGAAGTTATAATACATCAAGTGCTTATGGTAACGGTTATTTAAATATAGGGTATTACTGGTGGTTAATAACACCGGGTAGTGGTTCCAACGTCCAATTCGTCGACTACGATGGCCCTTTGATCTACAATTCGGCGGGTTCGTTCACGAATGGCGTGCGTCCATCCATTAATCTAAAATCCGGAATTGTTTTATCAAGTGGAGAAGGAACAAAAAGTAATCCTTATAAAATAAGTGGTGATAAGGAAGAATCAATAGCAAACACTACACTTCTTAATACAAGAAGTAGTGGAGAGTATTTAGCATTTAAGGATGAATTATATCGAATAGTAGGTATAGAAGAGGGTACAACAAAAATAGTAAAAGCAGATTATATAAGAGATGGAAGTAACAATGTATTAAATAAGTATTTTGCAAGTAGTGTAACATTTGGAAAAATTACTAATACTGCGTCTGATACATATTGGGATTATTATTTAAATAATACTTGGTTAAAAGATAAGTTTGAAATTCAAGAAGGTGACGAACATCCAGAAGATACTTATGATACATTATTAACTCAAGGAACATATTATCTAGGTTATTATGGAAGTGGAGTAAGCTATAAAAATACCATTTGTAAAACATCAAATACAACTGATACAGTTTTTGCTTGCGAGAAAATTGATGATACCAACAAATTATATACTGGATATGTTGGATTATTGCGTATTGGAGAAATGTTTTCATCACAACTTGGAAGTGGATATGCAACATCAAGTATTATGTGGTTAATAACACCGTTTAATAGTTCCCAAGTCCGCAGCGTCGACCGCTATGGCAGATTGAACTACCATTCGCCGACGTCGTACAGTTTCGGCGTCCGTCCATCCGTTAATCTAAAATCTACTATCGTGATTTTGGGTGGAGATGGAACGCTTGAACATCCTTTTGAAATAGAATAATAATGTGAATAGAAATATTTACATTTTTTTACTATTAAGATAATAGTTGTGAATAAAAGTGTTTTTTTAGGACATTTTATTAATGGTGAGTTATGAATTATATATATATATCTATAAAAGGTAGTATAGCGGTTATATATTTGTTTTTTGTTATTAAATTGCTTGGTAAAAAGCAAATTAGTGAACTTAATATATTTGATTATATAATTGGTCTTACTTTAGGTAATATAGCAGCTGAAATGACTGTTAATGATGATATAACTATTATTGAAGGATTACTTGCTATGTCTATATATGGTTTATTTAGT
>Ga0247611_10003362_pt1 | contig 23786 bp, 29 predicted proteins | sample 177DNAGHGhighgp2_FD_192422 | JGI IMG/M metagenome (GOLD analysis project Ga0247611, IMG submission 192422) | Sheep rumen microbial communities from Palmerston North, Manawatu-Wanganui, New Zealand - 1770 DNA GHGhigh gp2 | ecosystem: Host-associated > Mammals > Digestive system > Stomach > Rumen... | reverse complement strand
AGCCCCTTTAGTTTTGTGTCATAAAGTTTCCTTTATTTTACCTTTTATATATTTACTTAGCAAAGATATTATATAGAGATGAAAAGTGTATGTCAAGAAATAAAAAATAATGCCCACGACTATATAGCCGAGAGCATTTTGTGATTTACTGAATAGAATACAACATATCTGGAGCTATGTCTATACAATTAGTTGGATTATATTCTCCAGATGTATCCCAAGCCAATGTGTGATTCATGACAGTACAGCGGCTCATGTAAAAATCCTTATCTTTGAGTTTTTTAAAAACCCCTTTTTCTAACAGATGACTTACATCATAATGTACAATTTTGCCATCTTGAAATAAGACTTCTACTATGTAATTTTCATGTGGTATTACTTGTACAACCTCTGGAGTAAACATAAAACCTCCTTACCTTAATGCGTCAATCTCAATAAGTTTGCCTGCTTCCTTGCTAATAATCCAATTTTTCATTAGCTCATCTTTATGAATTTCACACCATGCGAGAACTAATTTTATTTGTTTAGTAGGAAGGCTTCCCTTAAACACACAACCATTTTGAATATCAATAAGTGCTTTATGCTCATTATATATGGCATGGAAATGTGGAGGATTATGATCCTCATAATACATATAAATTGATATTCCAAAAAATTCTGATATTAGTGGCATTTTCTTTTCTCCTTTTCTTTTATTATTTTAAAATCCAAGTAAAGAAGAAAACCCAATCAGATTCCCTTCAATTTCTCCCAAAGGGAATCCTTCTTGGTAAGGACATTATATCATTTTATGGCCTTTTTGAATAGCTTTTTACTGATAGCTTAAAAATACTAGTCAGATTCAGTTTTATGCCTCCTTTTCTATATATAATATTCACTTCAATATAAATATAGAAGAAATCTTGTATTAAGTTATATATAGCTTTTATCACTACAAATAATAAAAAAGCCGACTAGATTTCTCTAGCCGACTTTCCTTTTAATTTAGCTAATACCTTTCATTTTATATTTTTGTATTTCTATAATGGATTATTCTTAAAAAAGTTTTAAACTTTATTATTCATTTAAAAGCCCTTTCTTTATTTTATCCCAATATTCTTCTGGAATATATAATTTCATCATCGCTTCGTCTATTGAAACGCCTTCTCTTTCCGTAATAGCTCTGATTTGATTTACATATGCCATAATAAAGCCTTCTGCACGGCCTAATTCAAGACCTTCTTCAAGACCTTCTTCGCGGCCTTCTTCATGACCTTCTCGCCTTGCATCCATCATTTTTGCTTCCAAGACCATATACTCACCTCTCATTTCACTATCTAACTTTATTTCGTTAATAGTATCATCAATAGATGAAGTGAAATCATCTGAAACTACATTGGTTTTTAAGTAATTAATAAACTTGCCCAACTTTGTTTCATTAGATATTTCTGCATTTGTATTTACAATTACCTTATGAACTTCATCCCCATATATTATATCATGTTTTTTATCATATGTGACAAATTCATATATAGGTTCATTGTATCCAAACAAATCTTTTGTGCAAACAAAAATGACATAGCTTTCTTTTAGATCATCAAAATTTTGCGCCTTGTCTAAACTTGACACATCCATCACGCTCTGGTAAAATCGTGAGCGTTTAGGAATATTTGCAAAATTGGATGTCTGCATTTCAATATTATAAACTGTAGTTTCGTCTTGAAGATAAACATCAAGACGGACACCACGTTTATCATAGTCTATATTGAGCGTTTTTTCAGCTTCAATATATTCTATTTTTTCTATCTTCTTATCCAGGATAAGTTCTAGAAACTCTTTGCAGATATCCTTTTTTCTCATTACTTTTGAGAACATAAAATCATCTGTAAGAGTTAATTCATTGAAATTCTTCATTTTTATTGCCCTATTAGCTAAATTGTAACTCCATTAATTTGAAATACATAATAAATATGAAAGAAATTTGCATTTTAAAAAGCCAACTAAATTTTTCTAGCTGGCTTCTTATTATTTTATATAAAACTTTCCAAAATACTTTTCAAAATACCTTGTTACATCAATAATATCCTCATAAAAAAACTAAAGCCCCAAGGAAGTCCCTAAGAGCTTTAGCACTGGCAATCGTTCACGATTCTTTTTTATACAGGGAAGTGCTCGGTTCAGCCAGCATGAATCCCTCGGCAAGCGAGCCTGTCTGTAATTCCATAATAAATATAGAAGATTTTTCTATAAAAACACCCTCGACTATATAAGCCGAGAGCATTTTTTATATAACAACATTCAAAAACATTTTTTAAAGGTTATCTTCCGTTACGGCTTTGTATACATCATCTAAATCAGAGAGGAAGTATATGTCTTCCACTTCAGCATTGCTTAAATTTTCTCTAATATACGATAACTTTTTTTCAGGATTTTTCATAAGTTCTTCGTAAACTTCATCTGAGACTTTTAAAAACTGAACAGCAGTTGCGTAACATGTTGATAAAAATTTAATTCTTTTCATTTTATTTCTCCTTCTATACTTGTTACTTAAAAAGTAAATTTAGGTTCTGGCAATAAATCAATTATTTCATTTTGAATCTTTCTTGCAAGTTCAAGGTCAACAACAGCTATTGCTCCTACTAAAGAATTGATTAATGCTCTCTTAGGAGGTTGACCTTCTTCCATATTTGTGATTGCTCCAAGACATGTTCTAATTGATAAATTATTTACCAATTCTTCTTCATTAACTGATGGCGACATTAGATAATTTACAATTCGTTCATATGCATTTTGTACATACTCACATATATCCTTATCCTTACCAGATGACTTAATTAAGATATTAATAAATGTTTCTTTTGTCGGATCATCTAGAATAAATGTTGTCTTAAATCTGTTTGCTAATGCCTGATTTAATGGTAATGAACCATTTGTACCAACATTCATTGCAGCAATTTGGATATTAAGAGGGTGTCTCACAATTGTTTCATATCCATTTCTCTTAACGATATATGGATATTCTAGCTGCTGGCCATAAACACCCATTGTTACAGATGGATCTGCCAAATTTATTTCTTCATTTATATTGATTCCTCCGAATTGATGGAATAATAAACTATCAGTTTCAACGAATTCTGGCTTTCCATTAACAATTTTTGTCTTACCTTCTACTTCATCTTCATCAGAATGCTTACTCCATGCAGTAGAACAAACTGGAATTCCTGTAGCAGCTGATAGAGCATAACAAAGTGTTGTTTTACCAGTACCAGGCTTTCCAACAATAAGAATATTCATTGCGTCTTTTCCGATTGCTTCCGCACCAACACATCCCATATCCATTCTTTCTAAAATCCTATCTGAATGGAATTTGATTTTCTTTACGATTTCCTTAAACTCTTCAGTAATTTCAAATGTATCAAGAAACTCTGGTTTAATTACTTTGTTAGCAATTCTGCTATCCCATGCATAATTAATTCTATACTTGCCTGCTTTTAGTTCATCTAAAAAAGAAGTTTCCTTTTTCTTGCTTGTTTTTGGTCTTTTAGCAGTAGTCTTTTTTATATGTGAATCTAATGCATTTCCACTAAATTCAATTCCCTGGCACTCTTCCACTCTAGTGAAGTTATTAGTTGACATATATCTAAAAATTTCTTCCTGATCTACTTCAGATATATCTAATTCTTCTAATCTATTATATGGTAAAAGTGAATAATAGAAATTTTCTGAAAAAATAGCGGCACTTTCCTTATCTACGTTTTTTAACATTTTTATTCTTTCGTCTATTATTTCAGCTTCCATTTTAAGCGGATTTTCAAATGTGTCATATAACGCATAAGCAACTACGCTATGTGTAGGATGCATTGTAGCACTTCTGCTTGCATATCTAATAAAATTATCTGTGACATAAAAAATCGCCTTATCCTTAACATCGATAATATACTCATAGCCATCTTTAACAGCGTTACGATAAACTGATAGTCTATTCTCGTAAATCCAATCGAATAACTTAGCAGCATAATTAATTTTTGCAATCTTATAACTAGCTTTTCTTTTAACTGCGCATGTTGTGCTCATTGTTACAACACTTGAATTCATGTGTTCATTGACAGTTCTAATTGCGCCTGTGTGTTTAAATAATAAATCTTGAATTGAGTATTTCATTATATATTCCTCCTGTTTTATACTCCTTTATTTGTTTACATTTAAAATATATAAGAAATTCGCTTATGTTATTTTTAAAAAAAGCACTCACTACAAATGTAGCAAGTGCTTCATAACTGTTTGGTTAAATATCTAAATAATTTCCAAGTATATCATTAATAAATCCTGGAGAGTCAACTCTAATTTTCTTATTGAGTTCGTGGACCTCTTCTATCGTCTCACATTTATCGATCTCTTTTGTTATTAATTGTACAAAATACCTGAATTCTTTAGTTGTCATATTTCCCATAATCTTTTCTCCTTTTTATAAAATCCATATTAAATATATAAGAAAAAAGCTTATGTTAATTGTTAATATTAACACAAGCTTTTAAAATGATTAAGTAAATTTAGCAGACTGCAAATCCACTATTTATAATTGCATTGTTAATAGATGTGGAATTAGCAATATATACGTTTTCAAGATATAATTCGTTACCTATTCTAGCTGGATTAATTACTACTATATCACCGATTCTATAACGTTCAATAACAACACTATTGATTTCTTCGGTATCTGGTAAATCATCAATATCATCAAATTCCGTAATTTTTTTAAGTCCATTGCCTACAGAAATAGAAATGCGATTTGTATTCACGACATTTCGGTTATACATTAATCTTTTAATATCACTTGCTGTCTTAATACTACGCAATAAATTACTGCACTCCTGTAATACACTTTCTACTCTTTCACTTACAAAATCAAAACTACTTATCATTTTATATGTCTCCCTTATAATTTGTTTTATATTACAAATATATAAGAATTTGCAAAAAGAAAATAACCTAAATAAGTAGCTTATTATTTAATTTCTTTTTGTGTCTTGAAATTCCATATTATTTCCTTCTGTCTTTTTCTATCTTCTTTATCGCTTTTTTCATAAACTCTTTGTTTAAATCTGCGAGTGCTTTTTTCGGTTCTTCTCTCAAATATATAAGGTAATTATATGCTCCTACTATTGATAAGTTATACTTAGAACATAATTCTTTCACATCATATCCTTCTACCTCGATAAGCTTTTTCTTATAAATATTTCCAGCTAAAAAGCATTCAACTATTTCAGAATACAAATCATAATGAATTTTCAGATTCTTGAGCATTTTCTCAACTCTCGTATCTGACAATTCACTATTATCTTTTATGAATCGACTTACTAATTTATCATAGGAGCTTTCTAACTCATCTTGAATTTCACACATTCTTGTGAAAAATTCATTGTTGTAATCATTAGATTCGCCTAAATATATCTTTATTGCCTTTTTTATGGATACATATTCCTCATTAGGGTTTTTGTCTTTTTCTCTTTTGATTTCCTCTACAATACTGTTCCAATAACTGTCTTTTTTCATTTCAAAAGAGTTCTCTATATCATTATACAACTGTTCTATTAAGTTTGAATTTACCAAGTTTCTACTCCTTCTTCAGCTATAATATTTTTTCATTATTACACTATTCCTTTTCGTTTTATGTCATTTATAGTTCTTAGTTCCTTATCTGACTATCTGACCATACATATTAAATATATAAGATATAAAAAAATGGCTGCATTTAAATAACAGCCATTTTAATGAATATATTTGTTGTACTTATTTACTCGTATTCAGGATGATTTAAGAAAAATTCTTCACTTTCTCTTTTAAGAGCTTCCAGATTTTCCCAATATGACTTATCAGAATCATATTCGCATCCTATTACATAGTCCATAGCACATTTTTCTGCAATCCTCTGACGAGTTTTATATTTAGGAAATTTTTCATAATCCTTATCCATGAGGTTTAGTACATCTTGCTTAATCTCTTCCATCATTTTATATTCATGGATATACTTTGCAAGCTTATCATCTATTTTTTCATATTCTTCTTTTAGCTTTGATACTAATCCCCAATGTTCATAAGTTTTTTCTATTGAATCAACTAATTCTTTAAAGTCATATTTAATATCAGGGACATGTCCTTTTTGCATTAATAGACTTAATAACGCAAACACAATTTCAGTTGCTTCATGTTTTGCTTCATCATGTGTGAGTTCAAAATAATGGTATTTTTTCAAACCAGAAATGATAATATCTGAAAAATAATCATAATCCTCACCATAAATAATTGCAGCACATGGATCCTGAACATCACGGTCTTTGTTATCTATCCTAATATTATATGCATCCAAAAAATCTTCTAATTGGTCTACGACACTTCCAACAAATTCTTTTAAGTCAATTATATAAATACCTAAATCTTTCATTTTTTATTCCTTCTTTCTTCTAATTATTTATTGTGCTTTCGCCTGTTTTGTAATCAATAAGTATGCCTGGCTGAATGTTAGGACAATATACACAAAAAGATATACCTGAGCCGCCATCTTCAACTGAATAAGCTTCCATTATTACTCCCGTTGCAACGAGGTTATCATCTAAGAATATAGGAGTAACCCTGTAGTAAACATGATTTTCTTCATGTGTATCCATATATTTTGCAATCATAGTTTCAAAGGGTAACATTCCTTCTATATTTAAATATCTAGTTCCTGTTATAAGGTTCTTTTCATTCGCATTTTCACCTGTAAGGCAATAAGCAATTAAATGACATCTATTATATAGATAATTACCATCTACAATCCCATTGTACTTGACAGTGTGCCATCCAGACGGTTTTATCTGGCCAATTGCTCCTCTTTCTTCTGTAGGCATTAATTCCTTTCCAATCAAAGCTCTTGCTGCTTGACATCTTCCATATGTATCAAGCTCTTTATATTCTTCAAAAACTTCGTTTGGAATTTCTTCTGATGAAAAATATGGTGTGTTATTATTGATTTCTAAAAAACTCACACCCTCATTAATACATTGCTCGTTTAATTTTTCGTAATCTAACGGAGCTTCTTCATCTAACGAGGCATCTTCTAACCCACTAACTTCTATTATTGTAGACGTTTCTTCATTCATCATTGTTTTTTCTTGATTAGCAGGTTTTGCATTATTATTTGAATTAATAACAACAACTATAATTAGAAGACATAATGTAAACTTAAAAAAATTATTCATATATATTTCTCCTTTCTTGTTTTAATACGTTTACATAACAAATATGTAAGATTTTTACACACAAAAAACGAGCCACATTATGTAGCCCGTTTTTTTGTTAATCTGACTTTTCTTCCGCTTTATAATTACTAAGAGCAATTAAATTATCATATTCATCATATTTTGCACAACCAGCGCATTCTGATTCAAGATACTTATATTCACAGGTGTTGCACCAGCCATCACAACATCTATAATTATTATAGTTTTCCTTATCAGCTTCTATGATGGTATCAAGCTCCGCTACTTCGATGAGCTTATTAACACCGCAATATGTACGACTTGCAATAACCTTTCCCTCGTAAGGTCCTATGTCAACGATTCTGCCATGACCTTTTGGAAGTGGTATGCCGTTTTTCACAGCTTCACAAAGCTTACCTGCATGATACATCGTTTCTAATTTTTCAGGGTTTTTGATGATTTCATACAATTTATCATCAATGGCAATAACTAACTCTACACTTGAATTCTCTTTCATGTTCTCCATATCTTATATTCCTTTCTTAAATACGTTTTAATAAATAGATTCCGCAGAAAGTTCGTTCATATCTGCATCGTGCTCAATGCAAACAATATCAATTGTTTCTTACTTCAAGAGCATATTGAACATGGCGATTCATAGCGCACCTCCTTAACGATTAAGAGAATAAAATAACGATGGTTCGTCACAATCCCTTTTGTAGCCAATTAGTCGAATTTCTTCGTCTTGTGTTACGTCAACAAGTGCCACAATATCCCCATTTAACGAAATCTTTATGCCTTTTGCATATCCGTCATTATAAGATTCTGCGACTAACGAACCAAGTGCTGTATCGGTTTTAAGTCTCTTAGGTGACATCTGAGTATCTACTTCTTTGCAAGGCGGAACGGCTTTAAATATAATCGCTCCATTTTTAATATTAAATTCTTCGAGTTCAAATACCTGATCCGAATTAGCGTCATATACTTTGATATCACAATCGTACAATGTGTTAGGACCTTCAAAAAGAGCGTCATTTTTGTATCCATCCCAACAATCAAACTTGCGTTCATTGTTTAAATAATCAAAGAGCGAACCTAATTTAAGAGGATTAAATGGAACGTTTGAATTCTCTTTTACTATCAAAAAGAGTGTTCCATCTTCAATATTAAAAGATTCAGCAGCCAATTTCTTTATTTCTCCATTTGGATATTCCACCCAAATAAGTGTTCCTCTGATTTCCTCTTTTAAAGGCTTTAAGTCATAGATATTCATATTTATTTCTCCTTTTCTAAAAAATAATCATTTCATAATAAATATGTAAGATTTTCACATGAGAATTGTCTTTATTTATTCTTGTATATTTATAGTGAATATTTATATTGAAAGGAGAATAAGTTCTTAACAAAATACGTTATGTTAATAAATAAATGACTGGTAATTAAAATCAAGGTATTTTTAATATTTAAATTAAGATAAGGAGATGCTGTTAGTCAGCCCATTTATTAACTAATTTTGAAATATAAAGAGAACATCTATATAGGAGTTATATGAATATTTACAAATATACCTTGTACTCTTATATAGGGGCATCGCAATAAAAAATATGAATAAAGTTAGAAAAATTTTGTCTGTTGTTTTAAGTTTAACGACTCTTTTATCGCAGATCATATCCTTTTCAACTATTACTTATGCAGCTACTCTTAATTGTTCTTATCAAGAGGAAATTATTCCTAAAAAAGATATTAATCATAATATTTATAATTCTTTTGTATATGACTTGCAAAATAATGAGCTATCCATAGAAGACGTGGTTTTGGATACTGATTTTGTTTGTAATGATAATGAAGATGTAACCGAAGAATTACCTGTGGATACAACAACTATTTATTTACCTGAATATGAAACATATACTGGGTTCAAATCTTATATGGATTATAGAGCACTTAGTAATACTTCATCTGACCAGTATGCTCTCCAGTTGAATTCTTATACTGGAGATCTTGGTATTAGAATGTATAATGGTAGGTATTTAGTCGCTGTAGGTAGTTACTTCGGGCTTAATATAGGCGATGAATTTGATATTATGTTAGAAAATAGAACAATTATACCTGCTGTAATGGGTGATTTAAAAGATGATAATGATACTGATGTTAATAACGTTTATACAATTAAGACAAACTGCTGTACAGAATTCATTATAGATTCTTCATCTGCAGCAACTAATATTTTCAAAAGATACGGTGATGTATCATATGCTGCGCAGGATTGGAACTCTAAAGTAGTGGCAATACAAATTATTAATTAAATAAGAACTAAAAAATCCATCCAAACCAAAATGGTAAGGGTGGATTTTATTTTGCAAAAATTAAAGTGTTTCTTTTGATTCATCTTCGTCAAATTCCTTTGGTAAAATTAAAATTCCGTCATCATTTCTTTTTCCGCAATATGCAGTATCATAAAAATATTTTGGAATTGCAAAATTATCTAAAGAGGATTCTTTCTTAATAGAAAAATCCGCAACATTATATACATTAGCCATAATTTTACCTCCTTATTTTCTTGACTATATTATATCGTTTTTCTCAATTCTAAGGTAGTAACAATATAAATTATTAACTAAATAAGAACTAAAAAAGCTGGCTATAAAAACCAGCTTTTATTTTTATATAATTATTACAAATTGTACAATTTGTGCAATATTTATCGCATATTCTTTATTAGCTGCTGTATTGATTCTTCTGTTACTATGAGTGCGACTCTATTAGAACCCCATTCATGTCCCCAATACGCAACTGAGGAAACAAAATCTTGGCTCAATGCATTTCGTTCTTCTTCTGTAATATCTCTATACTTGATTCCAGCTTCCTTTAATTTTTCTTCTACGTCCCTGAAAGCAAATGAAGGATATTTAGTTATGTATAGATTATTGATTACAACCTCATTGTTTAATAAATTTGTTTCTTTTCTTCTTCTGTTGTGCTCTTTAATTTTATCTGTATTTATATTTACATTTTCAAGTACGTTTTGTTCTGGGAAAACACCGTAGTATGTTAAAACATTCATAATACCGTTTTCCAAATCGAAATAATCTTTGCCATAAATGTTAGGTATTGATTCTTTTCCATCTATAGCGGCATCACATTTCTCGTCATTTGGAATGTCAATTCCTAAATTGTTTAAAAAATCTTCAAACACATTAATAATACTCGCAGTTAACTTTTCTTTATTTAATTCATTATTCATAAAAATACCTCCGTTTCTTACATCATAATTATATATGAATTTTTAGTCGTTTTTGGGAAATATCTAATATCTTATCTGTCGAAATTATAAGCTCTTGATATGTTTCTGCTAATTATTTTGCTTTCCTTTTTTGCTTTTTCCATTCTTTCATCTAGGCTTAGAGTTCTTTTTATTCCTAACATATCGCCACATTTATCAATTGTTTCTAAAAATTTTGGAGGAGTGTCAATAGAATTTATAGGCCTTTTCTTTCCATTATCTCTATATATTTTCACTGATTTTGTATCTTCATGGATATATACTACATATTTATCGTTTTTATCTCCATATTCCAATACCAATGTCTTATCGCCACTCGTTCTCTCGAAAAAATTAATTTTTGTATTATTAAAATCATTATATATAAATGCTGCTTTTTGATATTCGTTTTTAAATTCATATAATTCATTCTCTAATATTGATTCTTTAGTAAGCTTTCCTATAACTCTAGAATATTCTTTACTATTATCTGGATAAGCTGTTTTTAAGAAAAATTTATAACCTGATTCGCCTTTACTATCTCGCTCTAATATAAACCTTACTGCTCTACTCTCTACTATTGAAAGATCTCTTGTCATTCCAGTACCTATATATTCTGCATTAGGGCCTTCTTTTGTTAATTCTACTGTTTTCTCATATATATAATATTTGTTTTCATTATCAAATTCATTTTTTGACTTCATCATCCAATTTACGACATTATCAATATCATAATATATCCCATCCTGGATAGATTGTATTGCTGTTTCTCTGTTTATAAATGAGCCTGTTCCTGCAATCTTATTTTCCTCTATTATTCTTTTTAAGTCTTCTACTAGTGCTTCATTTTTATCTACCAAATGTCTTTCTAAGTGTCCTTTATTAATGTTTAAAGCGTAATCTACATCTTCAAATAAATCACAAGCAAGTTCCTCTTTATAAAGCCCTTCGTCTATGTTTCTTATATCGTCTATATACATAAGCATATCCTTTCATTGATATTTGTACAAATTATACTTTTTGTATAAATTGCATTATTTTTAGTTGCTAAAACAAATATATAAGAAAAGAACACTTGTTTACTATGTAGCAGATAAGTTTATAAACATCAAGATAAAAAAAATAGAGCCATATCGCATTTCTGCAATACCGCTCCGCAAAAGCTCTCGCTTTTCTTCTATGACGTTTTCTTTTTATTTAGCTGCAGCTTGAATAAAATTATTAATACATATATCCCTATGATAATTTTGGAAAAATATACGAAATTTTCCATATTGTTTTTGTTAATAACAGCATTTACTAACATGATGATTGATGTAAAAGCTGATATAACTGGAACTGAGCTTATATATAAATCATTAGAATATAATAAACAAAAATAACCCGATATAAATAACGCTACAGTACATGCAAACAAGATAATAATATGTATCATGATATCCTCCTATATAATCGTTTATAACAAATATATAAGAGTTTGCATTTTTAAAAATCGTTTTCACATCTTCTTGAACAATATATTGGTCTATATCCATATTTGTATAATTCCAATAATTCTTTACCTGAAAATAACATTTTTGTTTTACATTTAGGGCAAACCATTATAGTGTTATTACTTTGTCTTTTGATTTTATTGCTATCTAAAATTATTTCCATACTAATCCTTCCCTATTAATTCTTCCCTAAAAAATTAAGCCTATTAATGTATATATCGTTATTCCTATATTACATCCAACATATAATGCTGGTAAAAATGGTAACATCGGGTGTTTTTTTAATTCAATTTTGTTTTCCTTACAATAATTTATTTGAATTATTACTTGCAATAAATATCCTATAAAGAAACTTATGATTACCCATATATAATCTATCCTGATTAACAGACAGATTATCGCAAATAATAACATAAATAACGTATCTGAAAAACCTCTTGTGGTAACTGTTAATACAACGAATATAATCGGAATTAAATCTGTTATTGTTATTGTACCTGGATCAAAATTTATAATAGCATATATCATTATTGCTATTGCTGTAAATATATGCCATATATCATAAACGTTGCAATCATTTTTATCATCACAATATGCAGCGTTTACTTCTAAGCCAAGAAAAATTGAAAGCAGCCATGAATTTGTAAATGGTGTCGCTATTAAAAGATAAATTGGTAATTTTGTAAATATATTGCTATTCACATATCTGCCTAATATATAAAAACCAATTAATGCCGATATTATATAATAAACATAATTAACAAGACTATTAATTATCATTTCTTTTTCATTCCCTTAAATTGCATAAGATTTTTCTTTATAATGCCCTGCTTTTTATATTTTGCGATTAAATCGCTATATTTAAAACTTGTTAAAGCTATTCCTCTCATTATTCCAATTACAAGTACTACAACAGATATAAAATATATTTTTGTCATAAAAGAATTACCCTTTCTTTATTTTTTTTATAATATTAGCTGGAATAAACAATGTAGTTATTAGCGTTGTATATTTAAATACATATACCTTATCGCCATAGATTTTATACACATCACTATCCGAATGTTGTCTTCCTACTTCCATCGCCCATTCCTTACATGTATTAGATATATCTCTTAAATCCAATCCATCATTATATATTTTAATCAACATCCTATCGGCAGTCTTTTTATTCCAACCATTTCTTTCTCTTAATCGCTTATATCCATGTTTAGTCACATATATATTTTCAGCACTTCTCTTTTTTATAATTCTCCAATTTTCGACTTCTATTTTTTCTATATGCTTTTGTCTTAAGATTAATTCATATTCTTGGTTCTCTTTTGTAGTCATTTCAGAACTAACAAATTCTTTCTCATTATCTTCAAACCATTTCGTTGCTATATTTTGACCATTTTTTAATGTGATTAATATTTTCTTTGGTACTTCGTTTATCTCTTCTGTTTTTGTTACTTTATTCAAACATTCTTTCACCTACCTTTTTTTCTCAATATAAATATATAAGATTATTTTTCATCTTTAATATTTGTTGTAAGAAGAATACGAAAGGTGGTTCACATTTGAATAAAATTGTTAATACTTTAAAATTTATAGGATATTGGATTTTAATAATCGTGGAATATATATTACAATTCGCAACCAATATCTTTTGTACATTAATTCACTCTATTGGAGCTATAATTAAATTCTCTAGTTATTTATTTTCGACTTTTATTATTACCCTGATATGTTTTGTTTATTTTATTGGTCGAACTTATACTCTATATGATTTTTTGCATTTAGAGCCTTACTTATATTTTTATATGGCTGGATTTTTTGTTATTGCTCTTTTAATTGCTAAGACCTTATTTGTTATTGGATATAAAATAGTTTATTTGATTGACATTTTCTTTTGGGATTTAAATTTTGTTTTTTATAACAAGATCCAGAATATGACAAAAACTATTTTCCTAACTTCTAAAAAGATTAAAGATGAAAAATTTAACGAAAACGATTTCTATATACATCAATTTAAACAGAGTAAAAATTATTGGGTTAATAATGTTGACGATTCTCTAACCCATATACACGAAGCCTATTATGAAGGTAATAAAGATTTCAGTTTTGTAGAAACAAGATGGTAACCTATCAAGCATGTCATTTTATTGGCGTGCTTTTTTCTTTGTCATAATGTTGCCATTGTATATATCTTTGTCATTATATTGACATTATATACGCCTTTGTCATAATGTTGACGTATTATATATCTTTGTCATCTATACGACACATTTATTTGTTATTACGATGGGGAAATTTGATTTTATGCGGAATATATACCGAAATACAGTATTTATGCGGATTATATCGGAATATTACTATATTAATTTATTAATAACGGATATTATATTGATTTTGGAATCTATATTTAAAGTTTAAGAGGGGAATGGATAAAATTTAGTAAAAGGAAATTTTTTAAAAAGGGGGTAAAAGGAACAGCATAAAGTGAATGAGTAAATTTGATAACATAGTACGGAAATTACTCATTCAATAATTTAAATGTTTTTTAAACCTTTTTTGCAGCTATTTTTTTATAAAAAACTACTGTTTTTTTCTTTACCTTATATAGATTTTCATATTCTTTTTTAAGCTACTTTTCCTGTATCAATATCTATTAATATCCTGTCCGTATATCTAATCAAAATGGGTATAATAATGACAAAATGTATCTTTGTCATTATATTGACATGATAAATGTGGCATAATATTGACAAAATGTAAAAATTAATTTTTGTCGTAATGATGACAAACTAATATTATTTTATTAGTGGCATAATATTGACAAAGGCTGGGCTACACAATATTTGTCATATATATGACAAAACTAAAACTTATAAATAGGGTATGATGTTGACAAAGTAATTCATATAACGTTTTGTCATAATGTTCCCACATTTTTATTTACCTGTGTTGATTTTTCTCTACATCTGTGTTGATTTTTCAACACAGATCAAAATTAGTTAGGCAAAAAAAGATAAGGTCTACTTGACCTTATCTTCTCTATCATTTTTATTTTCTTTATCTCTTATTTGGTTATATTCTCTTAATTCATGTTCTGCTAAATAGTTTTCATACAACCCATTTTCTTTTATGAATTTTATTAAATCCAACTCTTTTGCCTTGGCATTTACAATTTCCCTTATGTTATATAAATCCATAATATTCTTATTCTTTTCCAGCTGCTCCATTGCGGATACAATAGTTTTTTCATATATATCTTTTAATGCCTTGGCTCTTTTAGTTAAATCTAATTTTTTTGTCTTCTTAATTTCCTCTTGCCAGTAAGTACTGGTAATAAGAATATTAGATAAAATATACTCAAACGAATTTAAATACTGTTCAGATTCTTCTAATTCATTTTCAAGCTCATTCTTTTTATCAATAATTTTTTCAAGTTCATTATTTACGGTTCTTTCTCTTATCAGATCAATCCTGATATGAATATCATTTTCTTTATTAGGTTTTTTATCAAGTTCAAGTCCATGTTCTTTACAAATTTCAAATAATAATTCTCTTTCTATTTTTGAAAATGTCATTTTAGCATTATTATTTCTTGAACTCTCCTTACTCATATTTGGTCTATTTATTCCTAATTCGTTAAGTGCTTTGGTTTGAGACACAACCTTTTCGCCATAATCATTTGTGGCCATCCATACTCTTCTAATATGAACATGAGGCACTAATTCATCCATATGTAAAGCCATATCTATTATTTTACAATTATCTCCAAACATGTCATTAAATCTTTTCTGATAGTCATTTGCTATTTTCCATAATAATTCACCATCTATATGAGATATTGAATTTCCTATCTGTAAAATTTTGTCTTCTGGCTTTGTATATCTTCCCTTTAAATAATCGTTTACATTTTTGATTTTTGAATAATTATGATTTTCTTTTAATCGCCTTTCTTGATTAGACAGATATTCTCCAAAATTTTCCTCGTAAAACTCTTTTTCAATATCTATAAATTTCTTATGATATTCATCATTATAAACCCAATATTTATTCATTACTCCTCTATCAGGATTAATATGTACCGCTTTAGATAAATCGAAATTTCTGTCATTATGAATTCCACTAATATCTGAACGTTCATTTCTTTCTACTAATTTCATAAATCCACACCTTCTTTTTTTTAAAAAAATAGTAGAGGATAAATCCTCTACTATAAATATCTAAGATTATTTGTCTTCTTTTCTGTAAATGTACCTGTATTCCATGTCTTTTGTTTCTTCATTATATCCAATAATTTCAGATATTTCTTGAACAGCAAAATCTTTCATATACACTATTGTTTGAAAAGATTTCAACATTCTCTTAGCTTGCTCATAATCCGATGCGTAGCCTCTCTGAGCTAAATCTGCCATTTTATCAATCGTTTCTGTAGATGATGGACTATGTATTGTAATTGCAGTCCTACAACCCGAATTACTTAATGTAATTGCAGAACATATTTCTGGGCCTTTTGCTTCTCCGATAATAAAAACATTAGCACCTGCCACAAGGGCTAATCGACCGAGATCTTCCAGTGTTACAGGTTCTTTATCATTTTCTGCGTAATTAACAACATGTTCAAACATTACGCCCTTTCTGTAAGCAAATAATTCATCATTTTCCTGAATAACAAGGATTTCTGCGGATTGTTCGTATCCTTCTTCTAAAAACCAGTTTAATGCCACTGTTTTTCCTGAACCTGGAGGTCCTGCAAAAACAACCCCACGACTATGTTTTGCACAATCAAGCAAATAATCCTGAACTTTTTTATCCATCATACCTACTTTGATTAAATCTTTACCTAATAATTTTTTTCTCGATACTTTTCGTATATGTATATATGAATAATCAACAGAATTTACATATTCTGATGTGAAAGAAAATCTTAGCACATAATCTCTATCGCCATTGTCAGTAAATGTCTGTGCTGGAACATTTAGAGAAATGTTATTTCTAACAGCTAAACTTTCTATAAAACGCTTTAAATCAGCATCGTCAATAAAAGTAATATTAGATATATACGCCTTACCTTTAACTCTACATCTAATTGAATCTGGTCCTGTAATCTTAATATCAGTTACGTTTGGATCATCAATCATAGGCTGTATTATATATAACTTAAAAAGAGCTGTATTAAGTTTATCAAGAAGAATAGCCTTATCTTCTCTTTTTAATCTTCCCGTTCTGATATATTCATTATCAACAATTGATTCAATATATGCCATAAAGGAATCCTTATTCATATCACCCTTTAATACAGAGAAATATTGATATTTATCTGTTCCATTTGATAATCTTAAAAGGATTTCCTCATAAATGGCTCTAAATTGTTCATAAGGGGTAATTAAATTTAATTCCTTTTCATTGGATTTTAAATCGTAAACTAAATCAATACTATCTTCTGGTTTAGCCAAATTTGCAGGTTCATATTCATCAATAGAATTTAAGAAAGGCTTTTCTTTTGATGCATTTAAATATGCTTCATTTTGTCTATTTACTTTTTTATTATGAATTTCCGTCTGTTCTTGGGTATATTTAAAGTTTTTGATTTCGTCAGGAATTATTAATTTACCTGGTTTTGACTGCACAGTAATTTGTTTTTGAATTGGTTTTTCACCTATAAAATCAAAAAAGCCAACAAATCTTCTAAAATCATCGTTTGGTATATAATCTCTTACAAGTGTCATTAAATACAATTTGTCATCTTCAATTCGACTAGATATAGATAATATATCAATTTCGTCATTGTTATATTTTGTTTCTAGAAAATCTACCGCATTTTTGCAAATCTTATAAATTCCTTGACTTGGACTATGCTCTGTTATTGCATAATATAGATTAGTTTTCCATTCTCCATATTTATCTGGCTTTATTTTTAATGCAATTTCTTCAAATGAAGTACTAAGAGCATAACTGATAAATTCTGCATCAAATTCTCTTCTATGAGCATTTTCTATCTTTTTTAATCTATCTATATTATTTATTTTTAAGACTCTAATTTTCTTATAAATTTTTTCATCGTTCATAAAGTTATTCCTCCATTAATCAGTTGCAGCAAGTGATATATCAACATTATCACCTTCAACGTTATACATCTTGAATTTAAGGACTCCATTTAATGTTGAACTATCAGTTTTAAAAACTGTTTGATATACGCCATCTTTATATTCCAATGTATATGTTTTTCCAGTAGGTGTTTCCATTTCTATCGTTATATCTTTGTTATATGTCACATTATTTACCTTAACTGTGATATTCTTAGGTGTTTCATAATTATACTTATACTCAGTTGTGTAAATATTTTTATTTGCAACAGTGTTTCCGTTTGAATAAGGGACATATACATCTCCATCAGATACGACTTGATTTGTTACTGTCTTTGTTTCGCCAAATAAATCTGTTTTCTCTTCTACATAAGCTTCGTTGAAAAGCTCTTTTGATGTATCATAATTTAACAAATTTTCGTAATCATCTTCTTTTATATCGTTATCATTAATATATAAAAACATTCCAATGCCATTAATACAATAATATCCGCTCTTCCAATCTTCAGGTAACTTAATCTTAATACACTTATCAGCAACATATTCGTAATTGGTTATCGTATATGTCTCAAACTCGCCCAATACTCTAACATCAGCTGTTAAATTATAATCGTGTTTAATAGTTCCTTCATAAATTTCCACTGGATAAGTCTTATCTTGTTGCAAACCACCTATAGTTCCTGCAGATGTTAAATAACTCACTTCATCACTTTCATTGTCTTGTGAATTTCCATTTACTTTATCCTTAGTTGCTGCAGCTGAATTTAGCATTTGTACTCCACCTAGCTTGTCGATTACAATCTTTTTTGTTTTTAATTTTTCAAGTTCAGAAGTATCTGAATCAGGATATACATATGATTCATCATCGCTAAATGTTAGAGCATATCTACCAGATTCAGTAGTCTCAAGATTTCTAATTCCAATTGAATAGCCATAATCATAAAATCTTTCAAGAGTAAATACTTCGCTAAAATCAGTTGACGAGTACATCAATAATTCATCACCTGATCCTAATATTGGGATTTGAGTAAAATCATTTTTAAACCACATAACTTTTTCGTAATTAGGTGAATTCTCGTTTGTTTCGCCAGAATCAAAGCTTGCATTTCCGAAATAAGTCTTTTCAAAAGTCCCATCATCATGTTTCACGTAAAACATACCTTCATCGAAAATCTTATTGTAGTCTGTAAAATCATCTGAAATCTTTGTAATTTTTTCTTCTTGGAATTTGGTATTACAACCAGTAATAGAAGTTAAAATTACAAGTGAAGATAGTGATATTGTAAATAGTTTATTTAATTTCATGTTATAAGTCCTTTCTTTTTTATTTTCCAATATAAATATATAAGAGCATATTATCGAGTTTGTTTTGTACTATTTGTACATTTTGTATTATTTGTACAAATAATGCTAATTTTACAATCTAAAAATTTTTTTGTATAATAACTGTTGTTAACTATTGTACAAATATTATAATTTGCAAGAAGAGTACAATTTGTACAAATTGTAAAAAAATGGAGGATTATATGCAATCAAAATCAAACGTAATTAGTGTTTGCACTCAAAAAGGTGGCGTATCAAAAACAAGCACAACTATCGAAATTGCGACAATTTTAAAACAAAGAGGATACAACGTTTTAGTTATTGACTTGGATCAACAGTGTTCGTTAACTAAAAACGTTGCAGGAAATTTAGATGCATCATCTATATACGATGTATTTCATGCTCAGGCGACATTAGAAGATGCTATACAACATTTAGAACTATTCGATCTAATTGCATCATCTGAATCTCTTTCGAGAATTGATAGAGAACTCTTAGATGATGACGATGTATTTTTATTGGCAGATGCATGTGATATTTTAAAAAATTCTTATGATTTTATATTCATTGATAATGCTCCTAGTAGAAATAAACTTTTGGCAATGTCATATATAGCAAGCGATTATATAATCATTCCAACAGAATGCGATGAAAGTAGCATTGATGGAGTTGTTACAACTCAAAAAGATGTATATAAACTTGTTAACGGCAGACATCATGATAGTCATGCAAAAATACTTGGCTATATATTAAATAGATTTGAGCCAACAAATATGTGTGCAATCGCATTGGATACATTAAATTCAATAGCTGAGGAAACAGCTGAAAAACCATTTGTTTACACTATTAGAAAGTCAGTAAAGGTTTCAGAAGTCAAAACCTTACACTCTGCGGTATCTAGTTATTACAAAAACGAACAAATATCAAAGGACTATAATGGTTTAGTTGACTTAATACTAAAATCAATATAAGAAAGGTGTTATTATGTCATCATTAAGAGATAAATTAAAAGAAGCAAATAAGCAAAATGCTTTAACAAGAGGTAATACAAGTACAAATGATACCATTTTTGGAGATTTTGCTAATAGGCATAACCAAGACCTAGAGTTAGAGCAGGAAACAAATCACAATATTAAATTAAGCAATAAAGTTTATACAAATAATACAAATAATACAAATAATACAAATGATGCAAAAAGTACAAATAGCACAATTAATACAAATGATACAATTAATACAATTCGTATAAAAGATGAAAATTGTACAAATAATTATGTTGCTGAATATGTTTCAATGACTCTTATTCTCAACGAAAATACAAATAAATTAATTACACAAGTTGCCAGGATGAATAGAATGGCAATAAAACAATTATTTGAAGACATAATGTCAGAATGTGTAAAAAAAGATTATGAACAGAACACTGATATCGAAAATTACCGAGAAGTTCAACATGGCAAGGTAAGACGAGTTGTTCCAGTTCGTAAAGATCTAAAAAATGATATTTCAATTAAAGCTGCAGCTTTAGGGTTAAGAACAACATCATTTATTAGTTTTTGTTTAGACGAATACTTTTCTCGTTATTAATATGTGTAATAACATCGTTAATTCGGTTATTTAGAGCTTATATAATAAATAATTGATAATTTATGTGTTTTATGAAAAAAATCCATATATGAGTAAATTAAAGCTATTGTATAAAGACCTGTGTTTTAAGCAGGTCTTTTTGCGAAAATATGTTCGTTTCGTTGTCCTATATATAAATATATTATTATATAACAACAACAATATAATTTCTTTTCTTTTCTTTTCTTTTATGTCGAAACAAATCCAGTATTTACTAGGGTTTCCAACCGCAAAGGTGACCGAAAAGGTAATAAAGGTGACTGAAAAGGTAATGAAAGTGACCAAAAAGGTAATAAAGGTGACCGAAAAGGTAATAAAAGTGACCAAAAAGGTAATTTGTTTTTACAAATTCAGCCATTTTTAAGTTAATCTTTTTGTAAGGTGACCGAAAAGGTAATAAAGGTGACCGAAAAGGTAATAAAGGTGACAGGAAAGGTAATAAAAGTGACCAAAAAGGTAATAAAAGAAACAGAAAATATGTAAAGGTGACCAAAAAGGTAATAAGGGTGACTGAAAAGGTAATGAAGATAAAAAATAGAATCTATTTTTACGAATTCGGTCACCTTATCGTATAATTATGTGATAAAATACATATAATAATAAAAAATTATGCCTAATTGTATATTATATATATTATAAAGTAACAAGAATCTAAAAATAATTTAAACAAAATATCACAAATTTAGTCGATTTTATCGTAAAGGTGACAGGAAAGGTAATAAAAGTGACCAAAAAGGTAATAAAAGAAACAGAAAATATGTAAAGGTGACCAAAAAGGTAATAAGGGTGACTGAAAAGGTAATGAAGATGGCAAACAAAGCAATTAAGTATAGAATATATCCTACAACTGAACAAAGCATTATGTTTGCAAAGACCTTTGGCTGTTGCCGTAAGGTTTATAATCTTATGCTCGCTAATAAGATTGAAGGTTATAAAGTGACTGGTAAGTTCCCTGTTGTTACACCTGCTAAATACAAGAAAGATTATCCATATCTTAAAGAAGTTGATAGTCTTGCTCTTGCTAACAAGCAGATGGATTTGCAAGCAGCCTTCCGTAATACGTTTAGCAAATCTCGTAAGAAGAATAACGGATTTCCTAAATTCAAATCTGCTAAACATAGTCGTAAATCTTATACTACGAACAATCAAAAAGGTACGATTGCAATTATAGATAACAGCTTCATTAAGCTTCCTAAAGTGGGCAATATAAAAGCTGTTATTCATCGTATTCCTGTAAGTAATTGGATTATCAAATCAGCTACCGTATCACAGGAATCAGATGGGAAATACTATATTTCCATACTCTTTGAGTTCGCTGATGTTATAAAACCTTATGTGGCTGATAAAACTAATGCTATAGGACTTGATTATGCATCTGATGGTTTGTATGTAGATAACAATGGTAACGTTGGTACAAATCACAAATACTATCGTGAAAGCCATGATAAGCTTGCTAAATCACAACGCAGGCTTTCACGTATGCAAGGCTCTAAAAAGCATGAAATCAAATCCAATAATTACCTAAAGCAACTCCGTAAAGTAAACAAAATACATAGACATATCGCTAATCAGAGATTAGATAATCTGCATAAAATATCTACTGAGATAGCCAATCAGTACGATGTTGTATGCGTAGAATCTCTGAACATGAAATCTATGTCAAATAAAGGTTTTGGTAATGGCAAAGCTACTCTTGATAATGGATACGGTATGTTTCTGTCAATGCTTGAATATAAGTTATCAGAAAGAAACAAATATCTTGTAAAAGTAGATAAGTGGTTTCCATCATCACAGATATGTCATTGTTGTGGAGAGGTACATCCTGAGATGAAAAATCTCACAATTCGTACAATGAAATGTGATTGCGGTCTTGTAATAAGCCGTGACCAGAACGCTGCTATTAATATCTTACGTGAGGGATTACGTATACTAAACGAATCTTTTACAGTAGCTTAAAAATTAAATATACAGTAGGGATGGAATAGCCCTAACTTATACGCCTGTGGACATTGTGTAAGACATTGAGTTGCGTATCATCGTAGCCAATGCAGTAGTGGTTGAAGCAGGAAGCTCCGACTTCAAATGCGTAGCATTAAGTCGGAGTAGTTCACGAAAACAAATATAAACCAGAAAGAGAGAGGAAAAACACATGATAGATAAGTCTTTAACACCGTTAAAAGAATCTACTTACAATAAATCTAACGAACTTGTGACGAGCAAATACGCTTCAACCCTTATTGAAAATCAAATTATTGCTGTAGCCCTAACAAGAGTTGAGAATAACCACAAAGATAAGGACTATCCGTTAGAAGCTAAATTGTATCCAGGAGAATTAAAGGAATTTATATCTGACAATATTCATATATACAGAGTTATGAAAAAGGTTGTTAAGAGACTTGTGGGGCATACATTGTTTATAGAGAAAGGAAATGGAGACTGTACAGCAATAGCGATGATTCCTAAAGCGGATTACTCCAACAACGTATTAACAATTAAATTTGCACCTGAATTACGCAGTCATATTATTGACTTTTCGTCAGGATATACGCCATATCAACTGGCAACAGTAACAAGTTTTAAAACAAATGCGGCTTTTAGACTATATGAGGTTCTTAAATCATATAAATATTTAATTAAAGATGATGATGTTGGATACACGGTCGAATATCGTTTAAGCGAATTAAGATTCATGCTAGGAACTGCGAACATCGATGATAAAGCTGTAAGAGATTATATAGAATCAAAGGGGACGGATATTGATTGGGATTACGCTCTTTCGCTTTGTCCT
>Ga0247611_10003361_pt1 | contig 23794 bp, 33 predicted proteins | sample 177DNAGHGhighgp2_FD_192422 | JGI IMG/M metagenome (GOLD analysis project Ga0247611, IMG submission 192422) | Sheep rumen microbial communities from Palmerston North, Manawatu-Wanganui, New Zealand - 1770 DNA GHGhigh gp2 | ecosystem: Host-associated > Mammals > Digestive system > Stomach > Rumen... | reverse complement strand
TTTGAAATGGTTCTTCTTCGCCATAATGTTCACTTTTGAAGTTGGTCACACAATGCGATTCGAGCGAAATGCTTACGCAACTTGTCAATGTACACGTTCATCCTGCTCCAGGCAGATGGGAGAATCACCTGCTTTGCGGTGAAATCCTTCGCCATTGTTCGAGTGACGGGAACATCAAGGATTTTGCTAACCTTGTCGCACACATCGCCAAACGTGATGTAGTGATCGCCGATGCCCATAAAAAACAGGCAGTCGGGATGTTTCTCACTCATTTCGGTGAATTGATTCTTGAATTTCTTGCTGATTCTCATAATTGTAGATGTTTTGGTTAATAGCAGCCGTGCCAGCCGCAACTAAGCAGCTGACACGATAGGTCAGGCTTTCAAGAGCCGATTTTCCACTCCAAATAATTTGCAGTAGTGGTCGTAATTCTCTCGGCGCATCACCATGATTGTGCAAATGCCTTGATTGTTTTGGGCGTAATAATTAACGTACTTGTTTTTCTTGTTGTCCCAAACATATACATAGCACTGAAATCCGAAGTAAACTTCTGATGCGAAGTCTTTGACAACCTCTTGGATTGTCTTGTATTTCCCTGCGAACTTGTCTTGAATTTCTACCATGTAGTCCATAATAATTGATGTTTTGGTTAATAGCAGTGGCACCAGCGACCGCAAGGCCGCCGATGCCTAAATGGTTAGGAGTGCGTTCCAGCGAGATTTGGATTGTCGGTCATGAAGTAGTTGTAAGTGCCAAACCAATGCTCGTTGCTGGCCGTTACATAATCATGAGCCGATTTCCAATCGTGAAACTTGCGGACAAGTTCATTGGGTCGGCTGCCGTATATCGGGCCGATCCCTTTTCTGTACACATAGAATGTCATATACTATCCTTTCATTTTGTTCTCATAGTCGAGAATCTGCTCCCATGTACACCATTCGGGTTTGAGGTCGTCGGGAAATTCTTGCCAAAGTTTTTTCATCTTGGCAATCTGGTCGGTGACGTTGCCCGCCCAAAGGTGCTTTTCGCACTTATTGCCGTAGCCGAGAAAATATTTGCAGTCATGTTGAAGTCGTGACAGCAGCATGTATTTGCCGCGGTACTGCGCCTCCCTGACCTCTCTATCGGTCGGCGGGTTGAGGATAGCAAAATCGGTAACGGGATAATCTGGCTCGCCATCGAAATCGTCACGAGGACATGATATGCAAAGTTCCTTCGGCGTTTCGCCCAAAGGAAGAATATTCACGTCCTTGTAGTAGTTTCCGTTCTCGTCCTTGTAAACGGGGCGGTTCCAAGAATCCTCGCCCACTCTCGTTAATTGTAGTGTTGCCATAATGTTGAAATTTGATTGGTTAAACGAATAGTGCCAGCAGGGATTTCACTCCCTGCCAGCGGTGAGGATGTCGGCTTATGCGTCTGCCCAATAAGTCCAGGTATGAATCTTCTTCACGCCGTAACGCTTGACATAGGCATTGAGCCGCTTGTCGAACTTGGCCAGCGCGAATTTCAGACCCTCAAGGATGAGCGCAGTTTCCTCTGCTGTTGCCTCCTCGCAGACCTTGCGCCCCCACTCGTTGCCGTGCTGGGAAATACCAGCCTGGCCGTTAGAGTAGGATTGCAGGTCAATGTAGATGCGGCCTTCCTTCTCGATGAAGTTGATGTCCTCGGTGAACGTCCAGCGGTTGCGGTTGAGGAAATATTTCTGCAATCGCTCGTCGCTCGATGTCACCTCCTTGTAGAAGTCGTAGTCGGGGCCTTCATCGTGGAAACAGAACTCCGTCTTGATGCTCGGCTTGTTGAGCAGGAAATAGCGGTCGCGGATTTTCACCGCGCCAACATATTCGCGCTTATAGTAGCCGCTGTCGTTCTGCGATTCCGCGAACTCGTCAAGCCACTTGGCGAACTTGTCACCATTGGCCACGGGTGCGCTCTCGGCTGTCGTCACTTCGGCTCCTGCGAGGAATGCCTTCACGTCGTCGAGTTTCTTGTTGCTGAAAAACCAGCAGCATTTACGCCCGTTGAACACACCGCCCAGACGTTTCAAATCGTCCTTGATGGGTTTGGTGTCTCCTACGACCTGGAATGCCTTCTCGCTGTAGCCCTCAACGATTTTCACGCCCGCGCTTGCCGGTTGCTCCTGCTCGTACATTGCGGCTTTGATGTCGTCGAACTCTTCGCGGCTCATCCACTCCATGCAGTTCAGACCGTCGGGCATTGCCGATGTGTCCTGAATCATAAATTCGGGGTCTCGCTCGTCCTTGTGGATTTCGCGGCACTTGGCCAGGAAATCGTCATAGTCCTTGCATCCAGCGAGTGCAATCCATGCTCCCGCTAATGACCCGTTGTTGTACTTGGCATAGGTGCCTACATAAACCTCCGAATTGTAAACTAAGTTTCGTTCCATAACTTATGAATTTTAAATTGGTTAATAAATCAGCCGACCGACGCGCGGCAAAGCGCACCAGCCGATAGTTTAGCCCTCGCAAAGAATGTAGTCAGCGAAATTGTTCGGGCGCATCAAATCGTCGTTCCAATCCACTGTGTCGGCAAAATCCTCAAGCACGCTGCTGGCCTCAATCCTTGTGATACCGAGGTCGTTCTCATAATCCGAGAGATAGATAGAACCGATGCCGCACTGATTGAACAGCCTGCAAAGTTCCTCGCGGTCGAGGTCGTAAACGTCGCGGTATTCTTGCACATCATCATCGTAGCGCACAATGAAATCGTCGCAGTCTTGCAGCACAACCCTGCCGAGTTCATCGTTTTTTCCGATGCACTTGTAAAGCTGGCCGCAGTAAACGACATCCTTGTCGCACGGCTCGATGGGGAACAAGTCCTCCAGCCTGATTTGGCACTCGCCGTGAATATTCTCGACGATTTCAACGTAGCACGATTCATCGTACTCGTCTGGCGTCGGGTCTGGCGAACCGTCACGATAATACGGGCGATATTCGCTGATTGTCACGACCTGCGGATCGACATCGAAGTTGTTGTCCCACTCAAAACTCATGGGATAGAAGATAACCTTGTTTCCAGGCTTGATAAAATCTTTGTACTCCATAATCAAATCAAATTTAATTGGTTAATAACTTGGTGAGCGAGCGACCGCAACAGCCGCCCGCCCTGAGTAAAGCAAAAATCACATTAAATCGTAAATTTCACGCTCGATGAGTTCTTTGCCGAGCATCCAGAAACCGCGCTTTTTCAGTTCGCTAACAAGATTGATGCGGAACGCCCGCGCCATTTCGTTTGACGCTTTTGCCGTGCCGTAACCGTAACGCGAGTAAGCGATTTCCCAGGCTGTCGTGTTCATCCTCACCAGTTGCTCGGAAATTTGCGGCAAATCTTTGACTCCCGCCTGTTTGTTTTGCAGGTATCGCACAATCTTTGCCCTGAGCTCCTGGATTGATTTCGCCCAAAAAGTGAAATCGTCGCTTTGGTGCTCATGCTCGAAAATCGACGCCCAATACAGTTTTGTTTTGGTCGGCCAAATCTTTGAGTTTTGATCGCGGAAACTGTAAACGCCGATACAATCGGTTATTTGTCCGTTCTCGTACAGCCAAATGTTCTCATTCTCGAATTTGATTTTCTTTTCCATATTGAATTGGTTTTAATTGGTTAATATCGTACTCTCCAGCGTGCCACCGCTGGAGAATGGTTCAGCTCGCAATCAGCTCATCGAACCGATTGAGAACGTCGGCAAACTCGGTGTAGATTTTCGGGTTTGGTTTTTCTGGCCAACCGTCATACATCCAGCAAACCATTTCGTCGCCGTTGTCGTGCTTGTAGATTTTCTTCCACTCGATTGTGAAACACCCGCTCCCGGGTTTGCCGCACTGCGGATAGGGGAGGTCGTTGATGATGCGGTACTCGATGCCGCTTTTGCTTGTTCGTTTAATTTCTACCATAGCGAATTGAATTTTAAGTTAAACTTTGGCGGGCGCGGTAGATTTCTCGTACCGCACCCCAGATTTACACCGCTTTTGAAATTGACAGCGTGCGGAAATAATAGTCGGGATAACCCAGACTGTCGAATTTCCACCGCCAATTGTCCAAGCCGTTGTCTCGGCAAAACTCCTTGAGTTTGCGCTCGTCGCTGGCATTGAAAAGCGTCTTGTTTATCACGATTGTTTTCTCGCTCTCGTAGAACCTAAGCAGGGCAAGCCTACCGTTTCCACGGTTGAACACCTTGCACACGATTTCACGGCTGCAATCATCGTGGCGATAATTGCGGTTGCTGTTGATAAATTCTTTCAGGTTTTCCATATTGAATCGGTTTTAATTGGTTAATATCGTACTCCCGTGACCGCAACAGCCACGGGAATAGGTCAGGCGACTTGCAAGAACTTGTCGGCTCGCGTTCCGTCCTCGTAATAGAGGACATCTTCCCAGCGTGAGCCTTCGAGTAATTCCTGTATGCAAAATTCATCGCTCGCGCAATATTCGTACTCATCTTCCCATGCCTGGAAAAATTTCTCCAAGCATTGTTGAATGAGGTCGCGCAGGGAAATACCGTAGTCTGGCTTTTTGTACCAGTCCACAATCGGCTGCAAGATGTCACAATCGTAGCAAAATCCCGTGAGCGGGAAATCCGCGTCAGGCTGGAACGGCTGAACGGTTTTGTTCGAGTATGCCTTCTTGAAATAAATGCCGTTGAGATAGCGCAGCAATAATTTGCCGCTCACATCGTCGGCATAGATGCAATCCCAAGTCCAATCATAAACGGGACCGTCAAAACGGAATCTGAACGAATGGTAGCAGTCGCCGACGCTCCAGTCTGTCATGGCTATGCCGAAAATTTCGCAAAACCTGTCAAGCGTGGCGCGGTAATCATAGCCGCAGCTATCCATCGCGTCAGCCTGAATTTCGTAACGCTCGCGGTCAATGACTGTGCGCTGTGCGCTGTCGCTCAACTCGTCGAACTTGTACAAATTAACTGTGATTGTTTTCATAACTCAAAATTGATTTAATGGTTAATAATTATCGTACTCCCAGCAATTATCGTACTGCTGGGAGTTTTCGTACTAACAATAGGAAACAATCCATTTGTCAGAAATCCACGAAACATTTGCGAAACGCCGTGCGCTGAACACGTCAATTTGCACAACATCATGTTGTTTTTTCCACTCCTTGAGCGTTTCGCGTGCGCTTTTCATCGCGTCAGCGTCGCACTCGAAGTTCATGTAAATACGGGGACTGGTGCAATCGGCCAGCCTGATGATGAAGATGTACTTTTTCATTGTCTTGAAATTTTGTGGTTAATAATTATCGTACTACCGACGGCCTCGCGGTCACGTCGGCAATTATCGTACTCTCAAGGAGTTTTCGTACTATTATCGTACTCGGTTGCGAAAATCGTCAATCGCAACATAGACCATGAAGATTGCCAGCACCACGAAAAACGCGGAGAGAATATACACGCTCCAGGTCTGGTCGGTCGTGGGATGCTCGTTCCCAGCCAGGGCATCAAATAAACCCCAAACCATAGTCACGCACATCGCGGATAATGCCAGACTTACAACTGTCAATTCACTGAGTAGAAATTCTTTTAGAGTCTTCATTTTGATAACTGATTTATTGGTTAATAACTTGAACTCCCAAGCGGGTCACACCGCCTGGAAATAAAACCGCTTGCACTCGCGGAAATCGAGGCCGTATTGCGCAAGCTGGTCTTTGCTGATCCCGAAATTTTTCATGCGGTTTCGCAGTGAATTGTACCACCGCTCCCGCTTTTCCAGGAACAAATCGCGCTGGGCGTCGGTCTTGAAACCTTTGGCCAGCATCGTTTTCAAATCTTCCAAGTCCCAGCGGGCCATCTTCACGGCTCGCAGGGCGATAGGTTGCGAGAGCCAGCTATCGAGCCAGCCCTCGCCGTGATTCTTGTTTCCCATCTCCGTTGAATTATGCAATAGCGTGATTCACTCCGATGTGCTTGAACTGCAAAGACTCAACGATGTTTTTTGGTGTACCGTCGTCGTTCTTCTCGTTTGCGAGGTTGAATAACTTAGCAACGATTTCGCTTAACCTCTCGGCGGTCTCGTTCGCGATTTTGCCGTTTAACTTGTAGGAAAAATTCATAATCTTAAAAATTTTGTTGGTTAATAAATGTTTGAACTTTGAGCCGCGGCGGGGAATCGAACTACAGCCGAAATTCATCGGCTCCCGCCAGTCCTGGAATTGAACCGCCAAACCTGGCGCGGCTATTAGAGGAACGGCAGCGGGTTTATCACCGCCGCCGCCCGGTGTGGCTCATCTCCGTTTTTCAGGAACCTGTCGCCACGATTTTGCCAGCCGCGCCGCTGATATTGCTACCAGCCACACGGCCAGCGATAACCAAAAAATTCAATTATGGTTTCTCCAGTGTTACCGCGCTCATATCGTCACCCGAAAAATATCGGGCGATCCCTCGCTTGTTTCCTGTCGCAAAGCGAGCACCGAAATTGAACGGTGGAGTTTTCCAGCACCTGGCAGCGGTGGCGCGTCGCTGGCTGATTCATCAGCCGTGACGGAGGCCACATAACAGCCGCGGGAACTTTCACCGTTTTATCGGCGGCGGTCTAATCATGTTAAAGGAACTGATAACGACCACCAGGTAGGCAGCCGTTAAATTTGTCGCTGGTATTGAGTCGAACAATACAAACACCATGCAGCGGATTAACTAACACAATAGGCACAACAAAAAGGGACCGACAAAAATTTGTCGATCCCTTCAGTCGGTTGTAACAGTTATTTAGCGTTGAGGATTCCGGCGGGAATGTACTCCAGAATTTTGGCAGGGTCCGCGCCCTTCTCAATGAGTTTTGAGCAAATTTGGCTCAATGCTTGAGCCTGTTTGCGCAACTCCCGGCCACGTCTGGCAGCCTTCGCGGCCATTTCGGCGGGCATATTGCAAGACCTTAGAGCCTGCCAGCAACTCAACCAGGTAGCCGGGCGAACCTTATAACGGTAGCACTCGGAGAACTCAACCCCTAATACCGTGGCCGTGGCCGTGGCTGTTTGGTAGTCGCTGTCTCCCTCGCTGTCATCATCGCCGGGCGCGTGATAGGTCGTTACCGTGGTATCGCTTTTGCCATTCCCAACTGCCAGACCGTCACAGCCAAGAAGATTGTAAATATCTTTGATATTTGGGTACTTCTCGACTTCAGCGATGAACGCCGAAACGGTGCAAGACTCTGAGCCACGGCCCCGGCACTCCCTTTGTGCTTGCTTGACGGCTTCGATTGGTTCTAAACCTTCGGACATCAGGACCAAAGCACGGGCATTGGCCGCGGTCGTGTCGCTGTCAATCTTTAACCAGGAGCGCAAAGCGGCGAAAACAGCCGTTTTGCTCGTGTCCTTGTCGTCAACGTCCGGGGCGATCGGTTTAACCTTTGCGCCCTTTGTAGTTGTTGCATCATCCACAGCGGGAGCCGGCAGCACCTGAGCAGGGTTATTAACTGTTACTTCATTCTTGTTAGTGGTTTTTTTTGAACGTGCCATAACTTAAAAATGTTTTGTGCCTGGTCTAGATCCCTAGACCAAGCGAGTTAATATTTAGTGTTAGTTAATCATTTCAAAGAGCGTTGATCGTTATATATTTGCCACATCCGGAGCACAGCCCCAGGGAAGGCGCAATATATAACCCAAAACGGGTGAAAAAAATACATCATCCGCGCGCGTGGCCCGGGCGATGTATCGTTATTTCAAAGATCGTTTTACAATGCAAAGATAATACAAATATCTAACATAGCAAAATAATAATCAATTATTTTGTTAATAAATGTGAACAAAACGGACAAAAACGCTAATTTGGATTGAGTCTAAATAAGGTATTAAAGCTGGCAATTTGGAACACTTGCACGGCAAAATAGGACACTATAAATAATATGTTAAAGAACATTGTTTTTTAGCATATCGGCAACGATCCAGCCCGGGCGACTTCTCAAGCCGGACAACTCAAGACCCGGCACCACTGGCAGCGGTGAAACAGTGAAGGAACAACCGCGGCCGCTCCTGTTTGCTGGCAGTACTCGAGGACAACCGCCGGACTACTCAAGCCAGGGACAAAGGACAGCGATGGAAAAAGCTAGACCGGCAAAGGGACTGCAAAGGGAAAAAGAGAAAAAGGGAGAAGGGATAAAATTGTACAAAAAGGACAAAAAGAAGATGAAACAAAATGCACCAAAAAAGGGGGTTAATTGATTGTGTAACAGGCACATACATTATAAATATAATGTATTTTTCGCCCTGTTTAATTGTCGTTTTTGACCCCCATACCCCCCAAAAAAGCAGGGAAACCGCCCGTATATGACCCCCCGTCGAGATTTTTCATTTTTTTCAGTTTTCCCCGCGAGTTTTCCCTGTTTTCGGTTAATTATCGTCGTATGCATGCACGAAATGTAGTAATGTGGGTCAAAAAGTGTACCTATTTGCCAAAAATTGTAATTTGCTGATAATAAGTTGTTATCTTTGCAAAAAATGTACCAAATGAACCAAATGTACCAAATTCTCTACATTGAGATTGATGGTTTTTTGTTTTAGGTATATGTATGGCTGTTTCGGGTTCCAATAGCAGGTTGTCGTTGATAGACGATTTATGCGGTGAGGTTTATGGTGCTTTGCCGCAGAAGGAGTTGATGCACGCTTATCAGCAGGCGAATTTCGGTGACAGGGTATATGGTTATCAGGAGTGTGTCTTTGATGCCTGTTCCCGTGTGTTCCGTTCTCGCATGGGTGAGGTGTATTATTTTGACGGCAGGGTTTGGAGGTTGCTCAGTGACATTGTTCTTGAGAATGCTTTGAGCAAGGCATTGGTTCGTCGTGGTGTTCCCAAGCACGATGTTGTGAATTGCCGAGGCAAGTTGTTGCATTCTGCCCGTGGTGGTGCGTTGCTCTCGCCGTTGGAGTGCCGTCCTACGGTGGTGGCCTTTTCCAACGGTGTTTGGGACTTCGGGGACATTGACGGTCCCGTGCATCATCCGTTTGGAGACCGTATGCCGGTTACCAGTGTTTTGCCGTACGATTATGACCCGCAGGCGGTGTGCCCGAAGTGGGATGCGTTTCTTGGCAGTGTCTTACCCAAGGTTGAGATTATCAAGTTGCAGAAGTATCTGGGGCTTGGATGTGCCGACCGCAGGTCGTTGACTCACAAGGTCGAGGAGACGCTCTGGCTGGTCGGAGGCGGTGCCAACGGCAAGAGCACTGTGTTCGATGTGGTAAGGCACGTTTATGGTGCTGACAACATCAGTTATCTTGGTCTTGATTCGTTGTTGAGCGGTTCTTCCGAGGTCAGGGCCAGGTTCATCGGCTCGATTGCGGGCAAGCTGTTCAACTATTGCAGTGAGGTGCAGGCAGACGACATCAGCCGTTATTCGGACACGTTCAAGAGCCTATGCAGCGGCGAGCCTCAGACGATACGCAGGCTTGGTCATAATCCCGAAACCGCTTATGATATACCGTTCCTGGTGTTCAACATGAACCGCAAGCCAGCGAACCGCAACCTTGACAGGGCGATTGTCCGCAGGCTCTTGTTCGTGCCGTTCCGCACGACCATATCCGCGGAGGACATGAATAGAGAGCTCGTTAATGAGTTACTGGAGGAGTTGCCAGGCATCCGCAACTGGATGATCGAGGGTTTCCGAATGCTCGTGCGTGACGGGTTCCGTTTTGGCGACACGTTGGCTGTCGATGAGGATATGGAGGAGTACATGCTGGAGAACGGCCAGAGCGTGCAGGTGTTCCTTTCTCGCAGGGGCTACAGCTGCAACCGCAGGACGGGCCATTGGGACGACAGGCCGCAGTGGGTGTCAGCTTCGGCTTTGTACGGCGACTATGCCTCGTTTTGTTCGAGGATGCTGGTGGACTCCATGCCGCAGCAGTCATTCGGCAGGGAGATGGCGCGTCTGGGTTGGCACGAGTCGGGCCACAACCGCAAGCGCACCTCTCAGGGCTATGTTTACGGGGTGTTCTGCAAGGACAGGATAAAGTATGCGTTAGACGTTTAATTCACTATATGACTATGGACAACAACACAGAGAACAACAAGAGGAAGTGCCCCGTCTGCGGCAGGTTCGCCAAGGCGGAGGCTGTTGAGAAGCACGAGATGGCGATGAAGACCATGCGTGAGGCGCTTGCCGAGTGCAGGGAGGCCATCGTCCAGAAGGACGGCATCATCGACACGATGAAGGCCAACCTGTCGCTCTATGAGACCGAGCACGACAAACTCACCCGCAAGGTGGACAACCAGAAGGGTGAGATTGCCAGGCGCGAGAAGACCATCGCCGCTTTGAGGGAGGAACTGTCCGAGCGCGGCATCCGAATCGCCGAGGTCGAGAAAGAGAATAAAGACTTTCACGCGAGACTGGACGCCTATCGCGGCCGCGGCCTGTGGGCGAGAATCATCAACAAGGACATCTAATCACAATCACTATGGGAAAGATTCAGATTGGACGAGACAACAAGAGAGAGTACGAGTCGGTGAAGTTCTTCGCCGAGAGTGTGAAACCAGAAAAGGAGGCAGCCGATGAGGTGCAGCAACCGACAGAGCCCGCCAAGGTCGATGAGGCTCCAGCCGAGCAGGCACGGCAGGAAGTTCAGGAAGAGCCAGCGCAGGCGCAACAGACTCCCGAGAAGAAGGAAGTGCCCGTGGCTAAACAATCCAGGAAGAAAGGAGGCAAGCGATGACTGGCGCAGAGAACTTGATGAACACGATAATCAATTCGCTGTCGATGATTGACCGAGGCTTCACCGTCACGCTGACCGTACAGCCCCACGACTGGGACTGCGACGTCGATGATTACGATGAGGAAGATGACGACGAGGACGACGAGCTGCGTGTTTCCGAAGAGGTAATCAAGGACATCAAGGAGTTCGCCCGCAGCATCGACGAGGGGCTTCTCAAGGAGAAGTACTCCTGTGTTAACCGAAGCATGGGTGATGACGTGAACGACGTCGTTAAGGATAAACCGTCGTGGCCGAGGGTCGGCGACCTCGTGTGGTACAAGACCATGCAGGGCAACAACGAGTGCGGCAAGGTCAAGGTCATCTGCCACAATACCATCCAGTTGGAAGGCAACGTGACCCTTGAGCGCAAGGACTGCATGAAAGCCCCGTTTAACATCGGTGGCGGCGTGTGGTTTGTCTGGCTGCGCAAGATCAAGCACGGCCGCATCGTCAGCATAGACGGGGCGAACACGAAGGTCTGCATAGGCGATTCAACCTATTGCCTTAACTTCTCAGACCTGTTCGCTACCAAGGCCGACCTGTTGCGTTACCTAAATTCCACCGCCGATGAGTGAGCCCAGGAAAATCCCATACGGCAAGCCTGCCAGGTTGGGGAACTACCGCATCTGGCGCAGCAAGTACCCTGTCGGCAAAGGCAAGGACAAGGACTTCATCGACCAGATCAACATCGGCAACCTTGACGGCACATGGCAGGTCAGGATTCCCGCCACGTTTGAGATGTACGCCATCCTCACCGAGCTGTATGCCGACGAGGGAAAACTGGAAAACCTTGCCGAGTATGTCAACAACATGGCCTTCGTGACCATCACTGGCAACGGTTATTTCCAGCGAGCCGTGGAGTTGTGTGCCATCGCCTACGCCAACCCGTCGCTGCTGACCAAGAAGGACAAGCAGCATAAGGCTTTCGTCAAGAACGCAGAAGCGCTCATCAAGGCTTTCCTTGAATGGAGAAAAGTCTATGACGAGCGCGTTAAGCTGGATGAGCCCACCGAGGAGGAGGACAGACAGGACGAAATCGCTGACCAGGTGGTGCAGGAAATCGAGAAGGAATAGTTTTTCTTATCTGCCTATATTTGCTTTTCGGGGGCGGCTTCAAGGCCGCTCTCGTTTTCTATTTCGGCCTGTGCCTGTTCAATCATCGGCTGGCACCTTGCGATGACGGCATTCATTTCTATCGGTCTCACCTCGTTGCCGTTGTTCTGGCGCATAAACTCGTTGTATGCGTTTAACAGCGGGCACTGGTTGCATTTCAGCGGGAAGAAGAAGTGTATGGTTTCCTCGCCGTTCTCATCGACCTCTTCGCGCTTGTAGCCCATGATGTCGGCGAACTTCATCAGTCCCTCGATGCGTTCCTTGCTGTCGTATGGCTGTTTCATCGCCGCCTGCATGATGAGCCTTGCCGTCTTTGTCTTATCCATCAGTTCCTCGTCGTCGGTGACGATTGAGGCAACCGACTTGTGCTGTTCCATGCGCTTTGCGATGAGCTTCTTGATTTTTCTGTCGTTGGCCACTTTGTTGCAGGCTGACGTGTAGGCGTTGCCTGCCAGCGAGCCGTATATCGAGTTATAGGCGATGGCGAAAGCGTCGTTCTCCGAGTAGCCGAGCACTCTCAGGTCGGCATAAATTAGGTCTTCTACCCTGTCGTGTCCGAGTTTCTTTGCCTCGGTTCTTTTCGGTGTTGATATTTCCATAGTTATAATATATCTTCTTTGCTGAATACTGGAACACGAAAACACATGCAATTTGGATGTGGATAAGCCTTCGTGAAAATCTCTTCTATATCTGGATAGAAACCGCTTTCCGAGTCGCAAATATCGCAGTTGTAATTACTGCCCCTCAGTTGCAGATACCCGACCGCGCCTTGTTCTTTGAAGTCAAGTCCCTGATTGTGCATCCAAGTCATTTGCAGGGTGATTTTCGCCATGTTCACCACATTGGTGCTGCCGTTGTTAGATATGCCCACCGCACCGTACTGGATGCCCCTGCTACGGATATAGGTCGCGGCGAACTCCTGCCACCGCTTGAACGTGGCCACCACCTGCGGGATGGTGTAAATCGAGTGCAGGTGTGCCTTGACGATGTTGATGGCGTCTGCCAGCGGCACACCGTGGTAGCGCAGGGCTGCGATTGCCGCTTCCCAGTCCTTCATCATCTTGTAGAGGTAGTTATCCAGCGTGTCTTGCAGGTTGTTGCCGCCCTTTCCCAGCAGCGCCATCCAAGCGGCAAGTATGCTTATCCTGTCCCTGTCGTCAGTGACCCTTGTGGAGTACTCGTATATGAGCGAGAGAATCCTGTCCTCGATGTCATCCATCACCTCGGAAATCTCGCTCATCATGTCGCTGTTGAATGCCGACGAGAAGTAGAGCGTCTTCGGGTCTGCGTTGTATCGGTAGCAGATAGTGACGATGCGCTCCGCGCCGTCGGCGATGATGGCGTCGATACGTTCGCCGAGCACTCCTGCGTACTGCTCACGCAGGTTGATGAAGCGTTTTGCCGCCTCGATGTCTTCCTGCGTGGGGACTTTGTACTTGCTTGTGTCGAGTTTTATCTTAATCGGTTGTGCCATTATATCCAGTCCAGCCTTTGTTTCTTGTCATTGATTTCGTCTTTTACTCGCTTGCAGGCGATGTCGTAATATTCCTTTTCTTTTTCTATTCCGATGAAGTGTCGGTTTTCCATCACGGCAGCCACCAGTGTCGAGCCAGAGCCAGCGCAGAAGTCGAGAATTACCCCCCCTCATTGGTGTAAGTCCTTATTAGCCAACTCATTAGATTGATTGGTTTTTGGGTAGGGTGGAGTATCTTGTCATAGTCACGTTCAAAGTTGATGACGCTTTTCGGGTACTTCCAGTTGGTCGGCTCGGTAAGAGGCAGGTCTTTGAAACCGCCGTAGCACCTTTGCGTGTGCTTGTGGTTGCCTCCACCCCTTGGATGCGACTTCTCGCCCCATTCCATTTGCGGGTTATAGATCGGCAGTTTCTTGTAGAACACGCAGATGTCCTCGTGGTTGCGCATGGGCATACGGTTCGCGTTGAGGAAGCCAGATATTCGGTTGCCCTTCTTCCAGACGAGGTTGTATCGCCACAATTTCGGGTTTGACATCATCAGCCTTGCCGTGAACATCCCTTGACCGAACAACACGATTGCCCCGTTGTCCTTGATGATACGCTCCAGTTGTGTCCACATCGGCTCAAACGGGATGATGCTGTCCCATTTGGCCGATGCGTTGGATTTATTCAAAACGGAATATGGGGGATCACAGATGATTGCGTCAATGCTCTTGTCTGGTATTGACGGCATGATGTCGAGGCAATCGCCCAGTTGTATCGTGTCAATTAGGTCAGTCATGCTTAACTCCCTGATTTTTGGCGGTTCCAATTATTTTCGCCCTCTCTATTTCCCCACTTATCAGTGTGTAATAGGTTTGGTCTTCCTGGTCTGCGTCCAGTCGCTACCGAGCCTTTTTTCTTCTTTGAAACCTTAGCTTTCGGTTCATCGTCATCTTCGCTCGTGTCGTTCTGAGCCTTGATGACCTGCACCTGTGCATCGGTCTGGATGTCGGAAATGGCCTCCTGCATCTCTACGGCATGGTCGTTCTGGATTTCGATGCGCTGTTCCTCGACAAGCAACTGGTGCATATCAGCATCGTGCTTCTCCTGCTGTATGCGCTCCCACTCCTGCGGTGTAGCATAGGGCAGTTTCTCCGAGGCGGTCTGCTTTGAAAGGAAGCCACCGATGACCGCAGTGTTGAGGTTTTGGGTAAGCTCGGTGAGGTTGCTATGCACATAGGGCTCGATGTAGTGGCGTATATTCGTCTGCGTGAACGCCAGTCGGTTCTCGCTCTCGATGCCGTAGCCCCAAGAGAAAATCTCAATCATCTTATCCACGCATCCGTCATACTCCTGCGCGTCAGCCATCGCCTTCTCGTAAGCGTCGCTGTACATGATTTTCAGCGCAACGCCAGGGGTGTCGCCTGATTTCAGTTCGGGGGTCTTCACCGCAAAGGACTGCTTGTAGATGCACTCCTCCAGCTTGTCGAGTTCCGCTTTATAGGCGTTGCTCGCATCCTGACGGTTGAGGAATCCGGCCTCGCCGTCGGTGGGCAGGAACATGATTTTGCTCGCATAGGACATGTCCTCCCCTGCGATGACCTCGCTGCCCTCGCCGCGCACATACATAATCGGCAGGCCGAAGTCATGGTTGCTGTGCGCAAGGTTACTGAAAGCGCTCTCATAGTGCTCGATTGTTTCCTGCGAGTTTGTCCAGCACGGGCCGTTGTCGTCACGCATATAGGCCACAGGAATGCTGTCGAAGCCGTGCGGCCGCTCCTCTTCCAGCTTGTAGCCGCTTATGTTGAACAGGTTGTACACCGCACGTTTCGCCCTGTCGAAGATGCCGTCTGCATCGCCGTCGGCCACGAATCTGTAGTAGTTCGTGTCGTCCCACACGTCGATGTAACGCTTGATTACCGTGCCGTCCTCGTCGTAGTTGCAGTAAGTCCTCGCCAGCGTGTTCAGTTTGCCCGTCTGCATGTCGTAGTGGGGATAGAGCCTGTCGCCGTTGAGGAAGGAGAACGTGCGCCAGCCGAACTTGCCCTTGTCCATGAAGCCGACGAAAGCGCCGTCGCCCGTCGCCTTGACCGACTTGGCAAGTTGATACCATGCCACCTCCATATTCTTGTTCGCCCAGCCGTTGCGGAACTCGCCGAACACCTTGCGCGTGCGGTCGTCCACCTTGTTGTCCGAGAGCTCGAACATGATGTCGTTGCCGCAAAGGTGCGTCAGGTGCTTGGTGAGGATAATCTGCTGGAACGAGAAAGCATAACGTGGGATTTCCTGGATGTACCACCTGCCGTCTTCTTCGTTCTTCTGCCAGATGTCGGGGTAGAGCGAGTGGTCGTTGATGGCATGGCCTGACGGGTCTAACTCGCGCAGGAACTGCTCTTGCGACACCACTTTCCTGCGTAGGCGGTCGTGTTTGACTGGAGTCTCCATCGGCTCCTCGATAAGATGCCCCAAATCGGTCGAGTCGGGCATGATTCTTGTGAACGGCTTTTTCGTGAGCAGTTCACGGATTCGTTTGTCGTTTTGTGTAGCCATTGAATTTGTGTGTTATCGTGGTGAAAGTCTTGTGATACGCATGTGCTTTGACGCCCCCTTTGCCCAGTTGGGCACACTGACCGAGTGTTTCAGCTCGAAGATTTCCCGCATGAACAGCGCCTCGAAGAAGTCGGGCGAGTGGCCGACGATGGACTTGTTCTTCATCTGCTCCTTGTGGATGATGCACCATCCCTTGTCCTGCTTGCTCATGTCCTGTCGCACGCATTTGCGCTCCAGTTGCAGGATGTCATATAATGTGCGCACATCCTTGCCGATTTTGTACTTTCGGCTCAGAAGCGAGTTCTCGATGCTCCAGCCGCACTGCTGGGTGCGCTCGGCGAACTTGTAGGCGCACTGTGACTTCTTATTGTCGTACAGGTTCTTGTCCCGTCGGTCAACCGCTTCAAGGTTGTTGAACGGCACGGCCTTGGGGAAAGCGCCTTTGAGCACCTGTCCCATGCCGTTGAGGTCGTAGGAGAAGTTTTGTTCCAGCACGCCCCACTCCCGCAGTTTGGCAGCGAGCAGTTCGGTTGTCGTATAGGGGTCACGACGGCAGACATACACGTCAGCCACATGCCATCCTATCCAGAACCATGTCACGCAGTTGTCGCCGCCAGTTCCTGCAATGTCGCAGGTGGCACGTCGCACGCCGTCGCCGAGCATGTGGGCATTCTGGAAAATCTTGTCCATGTGCATCGGCTGGATGAGGTCGTCGCTGGCCTTGATGACATCCCAGTTGCCGTCAAACTCCCTTGCGCGGACTTCGGGCGGCTGGTTAAGCAGGGATGCTATATATCCTGGGTCATTCTTCAGCAGGGCGCGGTTCTCGTTGAGCGAAGCCTTGATGAACGTCACCGACTTGACGAAAAACGATGTCTTCGTGTAACCTAGTTTCGCCCAACTCTCGTCCCATGCGTCGTCGATGAGTTCACGGCACTGCTGGTACACCTCTTCGGGCGTGTTGCCCCAGATGATGTTGTCAACGCTATTGTCGGGCATATAGCAGTACCGCACGACCCCATTGCGTTCCGGGATGGCGAACCCCTTCAGTTCGGGGTGTTTCTTGCCGTCGGAATAGATGGTGTCCTCTTTCCCTATCCACCAGTCCAGGAACTTGCGCAGCCAACTCAGCGGGTCGGGGTTGCATGTGCCGAGAATACGGGAGTGTACCCCGACCGTGTTTCGGTTGCAGGTCTGAATGAACTTGAACATCTCGAAAGGCATCTGCGGTAACTCGTCGATACCGATGTATGCGAACTGCTGTCCGCGGTACTTGATGTCAAAATCCGACATCGGCATGTCGTAGTAGTCAAGACCGAGTTTCGCCCCCGAGCGGAAGTTCCACGTCATGTCGTCCTTGCTCTTGTTGTACTTTCCGATTTGACGGAACCACCTCCCGCCCTCGTTGATGATGTTCTCGAAGTCATCCTTGTTGCGACGGAAGATGATGCCGTTGAAATGTTTGTTGGCGATGTCGTAGAGCGGTTCCATGATCATCGTCACCGTGTTGTGGTTGATGTTGAAGCCATCGGTGAGGTAGAGGTGGTGCTTGCCCGTGATGGTGATGCAGCGGCATTTCGCTTTTTCCTTCGGCTTGGTGATGCGGATGATTTTCTTCGTCAGGATGTTGTCCGAAGTAGGCTTTGTCGGTGTGTCGGCATTGTAGTGCGCCCTGTCCTGGTAGCACATCTTCAAGAACATGTCCGCATCGTTGGGTGCGATGAAGCTGATGCGCCAGTAGCCGACACGTTCAGGGTCATCCTCCACCTGCGATATTTTCGCCCAGATGCCTAATGAGCGTGCAATGTCGGCCACCTGTTCGATGAGTTTTTTATTAGGTACTTCAACATACGGGTGTTTCTTCTGTGACTTGCCGTTGTGGTACATGAATCCTTTAAGGTATGCCCAGCGAGCCTTTACGGATGCCGTCCTGTACTCATCGGGTACGAAAGCCAGCTTGTTCATCCTGCTTCGGGTGATTTTGCGTCTTGCGTCATCGGGGATGCCGCGCACATAATATTTCCCGTTGACCTTGTTCTTTGTCACTTTCATGCCCATCGTTGTGAACAGCCTTGCAGGGTAGAACTTTTGCTTATACAGCGGTATTCCCGACTGCTCAAAGTGGAAGCAGCCGTCGCCGCACGAATATCCAAGCAGCATCGGATGTATAGGCAGGTCGAGTTCGGTCTTTTTCTCGTTCATCTTCACCTCACCGCACAGCGGGATTTCGGCGAAGTGCTGTACTCCTACACGCTTTGACATCGGGAACTGTGCACCGATAACATACTGGTTCATTATTTCCCTGGCTCCCATCTCTCGGAAGTCCTCATCTGGGGAAAGTCTTGCCCAGAAACGGTGGTTGTCCATACAGTCTATCCTTGTCCCATCATCGAAGTAGAACGAGTAGTATGTATGCTCCCCCTGCTCGTAGATGGCGCTCACTTTCTGCACCCCCTCGTAAGGTGTGCAGATGAGGTCGCCAACTTCGAGCTCGCCCATCTTCCTGTACCCGCTTGGGGTGACTACTTTCGTGTTGTAAGTGTTGGCCTTTCCTCCCCCTCGGTTGCCTCCGAACACGGTGATGTCTGCACAGTTGCCGAGTCCCCGCTCCTGTGCGCCGTTCTGCGCAATGAAGCACTTCGGGTTCTTCTTGCCGTCCTCGCTTTCCCTTAGTTTCTCGATGTAGTCAAGCGATAGTATAGGCGAGCCAAGCGGTGTTTCAAGGCCAGTGGTACCCTGTGTAAAATCCATAGTCTAATGCCATTAAATTATATTTGTGCAAAGTTATGTATTTAAGGCGGGTGATTTACCTTAAATGCTAGACACACAAAAGATTACCACACCAAATTACCACCGACACATTATAAAAAGACTGTTGTTTCGGCTAATTTTGTGCATAAAATCCCGCCCCAGAGGATGAGGAACGTCCGCAGGGCGAACAAGTAACAAATTAACTGGAAACTATAATGCAGAAAGACATTCTCATTCAGGAATTAAGGACTCGTGTCGGAGAAGACGACGCGAAGGTTATCAGCGACAAGACGTTTGACGGGTTTGCCTCAAACTACCTGTCTTTGTTTGAAAAAGACGAGGACATTACCGACGACACATGGACTATCCCCGTTGCGGCATTGAAGATGTTCGCTGGGCAGAAGCGCCATGACGACAAGGTGTTTGCCGAGCGTTACAAGAGCGAATACGAGGCGCAGCACCAGAAAGATGTTGACGCACGCATCGCAGACGCCACGGCAAAGGCAATCGAGGAGTTCAAGAAGACCCTGGAAAACGCAGGTGAGAAAGGCGGCGAAGGAGAAGACACGAAACCTGACCCCAAGGCTGCCGACGACATGGAAGAGCGTATGCGCGCCATCATGGAGAACGCCCTCAAGGAGCGAGACAAGCAGATTGAGGACTTCAAGAACACCATCAAGGAACTCACCGAGTCGCAGAAAGAGCGGGAAAAAACCGCGCGAATCAGCAGCGTCAAGGCTGCGCTTAAAAAGCACCTGCAAGACCTCAAGGCCAATAACGAAGCCTGCATCGACGACGCTTTGGACGGCATCGACTTCGGTGATGAGCCCAAGTTCGATGAACTGAAGCAGACCGCAATCGACGCCTACGAGAAACGCTACAAGCGTTACTACGGCGACGGTGGCAAACCCTTCGGCGGAGAAAGCGCAGGGGGCGGCACCAGCGGCGGTGGCGGCTCAATCGTTAAGAGCCACATTGAGCGTGCCAAGCAGCAGGTACAGGATGCGGAGGACTACGCCAAGGAAACAGAGGCGCGTTTCGCCAAGTGACGCTGCAAAAAGCGTGTAAACTAACAAACGAAAACAAAACAAATTAACTATGTACAACGGAACAATTAACAACTACACCAAGTTCTCCAAGAAGATTGGTGGTGTCCGCAAGGCATACGAGGGTCACAATCTCCCTTGGATGTACTATGGCGGCTTCAAGTTCCCCTCACTGGATGTACTGCCCGCATCGGGCAACGTGCTCCCCGCGTTTACTCCCGTGAAGGTAGATGAGGTTGCCCGCACCATTGAGCCTTTGTATGCTTTCAAGATCAAGGCTGTTGACAGCAACGAAAAGACCATAACCGTAGAGAAGGATGTTGAGGGTACCCGCGCAAAGGTCGGCATGAAGCTGATTGTGCCTCCCGGAAACATCGCTACTGCCGCCCAGTCGGCTGCTACCGTAACCGCTGTTGACAGCAGCGCGAACGATGTTGACGTGCTGACTGTTGATGCTACCGTAGGTACCGTCGGCGCTATCCTCATTGAAGCCGGCAACGACAACAAGGCAAAGGTCGTTCCCAACGGACTGACTCCCTATGATGTCTGCGTCGATGAGGATGCCTATGCCCTTGACGGCGATGCCGTTTGGGGTGCTGACGCCCCTATTCTGGAGCGCCGCATCGTGCCTATTCCCGATGCAGTAAAAGCCGCCCTCAAGTCTGCTGACTGTGTGTTCAAATTCTCTAACCGCAAGTAAAAAAGGAGGACTAATTTATGGCAACTTTAAGAGATTCAAGTCTTTATCAGATTGGCAGCCTTGGCCGTTTCGTCACCGCCGAGGAGTTCAGCACCCTGCTGGACAGCGCTAATGCCAAGTACAACGGTGCCCTCTGGAAACGCTATGCGTCTTGGGGAACACCTTCCGACGACCGTGAGTGGGTACAGGGTCAGACCAAGACCCCTATCCTTGTCCGTGCTTCCGTGCTGGGTTCGCATTCACCCAAGCCCCTGCGTAACACCGAGGGTTGGGGCGTTTACGGCGGTACCCTGCCCAAGATTGGCCACGGCTTCCAGCTCGATCAGGACGACTTCATCACACTGCGCAAGGCCGCAAAGCTGAGCGACATGTCGTTTGGCGACAAGCTCATCGACTCTTTCGTACAGAACTCCAGCAACATGCTCGGTGGTATTCACAACGAGTTGAACTACATGACCTTCCAGGCCATGTCAACTGGTGAAATCCACGACATCCCCGTTGACGGTGTTCGCTACGACTTCAAGTTTGATATTCCCAACGAGAACTTTGCGACTCCCACTGCTGACTGGTACACCTGGACTGGTGCCGCAGGCAGCCGTGTTCTCACCGCAAACGCCAATGCCGACGTTGTGGAAGACCTCATCACGTTCCAGGACTACTACTCGGACGAGTTGAGCCTCGGTCTTGACCACTGGAAGGTCAGCAAGAAGCTGTTCCGCATGATTCTTGCCCACCCCAGCGTCAAGAGTGCATACGCAGCCAAGTATGCCAACGGCAACGCTGCCGACCTGCGTGTCAACCGCAGCCAGTTGCTCGCTTTCCTGCATGATGAGTTGGGCATCTGGCCCTTCGAGGTGATTGACTACAAGTCGCGCCACGAGGAGGACGGTCGCCCCGTCACCGATGCTCCCGCTTTCGACGAGCACAACCTGGTTGCTTCGACCACCGCTTTCCGTCCCTTCGAGATGAAGTGCATGCGCAGCATCCTTCAGGATCGTATGGGCATGGGTGGCCAGACCGAAGCCGACCTCTACGCACTGGTTGAGGGTCGCATCGTCGTGCTGAACTCTTGGCGTGAGCGTCCCAACATTGCCAACACCGTTGACTGCGAGTTGTTTGCAGGCCCCGTCTTCAACAACTTGCGTGAGCATGGTATCGTTACCGTCTGGCATGACGACGAGTAACCCTTAATAGACGAGTAGCGATGGCCGAGAACTCACATACCGCATTGGACTACATCAACGGGTTATTCCCTGGTGTGGCAATCACCGAGAGCATCATCAGCAATATCCTGTTCAAGACGGGTATTGACCCTGATGTCAGTTCCTATGACCTGACCGAGAGGGAGCGTGATTTGGCTTATGCCTATCTCATTCTCTATCTCCAGCCGGGTATGGGCACATCCCAAAGCGTCACAGACAAGGACGGCGACTGGGAACACTCCGAAAAAGTGAGTTCATGGACTTACCAAGACCGTGTAGGTTTGTGGCGTATCGCCAAAGCCCTGTTTGACAAATGGGGGGTAGAGGATGAATTGCTCAGTTCCTCTGCCCCGCAATGGGGCTTCAAGGGCACAGGCTTCCGTAAAATCCGCAGGTATAACCGCAGGTGCAGATGATTACCAAGGTCAATAATCCGCGATTCCCGCATTGTTGCAGGATTGTCCGTCAGCAGGAGGCAGGTCCTCTTGAGGATGCAGGGCATGACGTTGTGATATATTGCGGCGAGTGCAGGAGTTACGCCCGTGACACTGTGTCGGACAATGGAGAAGTGAATGCCTCGTACAGGTGGCTCGCATTGCCTTTGAAACAGGACGAGTGGACGGACGAGACCCTGCCGTTGGAGGGTGACAAGGTGGAAGTCTGCAAGGGGAGCCACAAGGAGTACGGTCTTGTCGTTGACAAGCGTCCAGGCAATTTAGGCACACATATCCTTTGGAAGTATGTCCGCAACTAAGGCTCAGATATTGAAAGCCATCGACGATTACCGAGAAAAGATAATCGCCGAAGTCGAGAAGCGATGCAGAAACTATTGCGAAAACCTTATCTGGTGGGCAATACGTTACCGCAAGACTGCCTTCGATGCGCACGACTTCACTGGAAATCTGCTCAACTCTATCGTTGTTTGCTTGTACAAAAACAGACAGCCGCTGACAGCGTTTTTTGCCGCAGGTAAAATTCCGAAGGCGATTTCTGTAAAGATGTCTGCAAACAATAGAGGTAGAAAGCGCTATTACTTTCAGCCCGACTATTCTGGCGAGTTTACTGGGTTTAGGGCTGATGTGGAGACCGACAAGGGCTGGGGTGAAAATGACGCAAGGATATTCTTCAACTCATTCATGCCAAAAGGAAAAAACTTGTTTGATATTGTTGTAGCATATCCTGTTGAATACGCCGAATGGATTGAGGAACTAAGAGGCACGACTGGCATATTAAACACATATACAGAAGCGCAAAGGGTGGGAGTTACATTACTTAGATTACCGCAGAAATAGGCTATGGCAGAGAAATCATTCATATTCCGCATATACGAAGACCTCGTTAATGCCGTGAGCACTCTCGGCAAGCCTGTCTATCTCGGTCGCCCGAAGAACCTCAAGGAAGAGGTGACGGCGTTTATCGTTGTCAACCTGCCCACCCAACTGCGTGCGACGGTTCACGGCGGCTTCGGCTCGTTCACCGAGTGTTTCGGCACGTTCGCCGTGTTCGCCAAGGCCAAGCCAGACGGCACGATGAACGTCAACGCCCAGACCGAGCTCGCCCAGTCGGTGATAGACCTTTTCCCCATTGTCGGTGCGCACATCGACGCTGTTGAGCCCTCTGTCCTCGTGCAGGACAGCGACGGCTACGGCTACTTCGTCACGATGATTACTTACAAGGTAAGAACAAAAACACGATAACAAATTAACTATAGATAATTATGGCAACTACTGTAAGAAAGAAAACGTCAGCATCGAACTCGATGCAGGACAATGTGTTTGAGGGTATTTCCGCCGTGTTCGCCGTTGATGGTGGCTTCACCTTCACCGATTCAGGCGTGCTGAACCTGCTCAACGCCGACGCAAAGCTGCTTGAATTTCCCTGCTCTGAGGACAGCGGCTTCTCATTTGACACTGGTGCTCCTTCGATTGAGCACTTCAAGGTTCACGGCCTGAACGCCGACTGGGTGTCCACGTTTACCCCTGGTGACACCGAGTTGAACATCGAGATTCCCTGCCACGACACCGAGATCATGCAGCTCGTGTTCGGTTCCGAGGGTACCGACATCACCATCAACCTGCCCAAGGATGCTCTGAAAGACACCAGCATCGCTACCGCCACCGCAAGCGGCAAGGGATTTGGTGCCGCACAGAAGTCGGTTGAGCTCGGTCTGCTCATCCTCGACGATACCGAGAAGCGTTTGTTCTACATCAAGAAGGCAAAGCTCACCGCACAGGTGACCTTCGACGGCAGCAACAACCCCCTGTGTGTCGTTTTG
>Ga0247611_10003360_pt1 | contig 23795 bp, 20 predicted proteins | sample 177DNAGHGhighgp2_FD_192422 | JGI IMG/M metagenome (GOLD analysis project Ga0247611, IMG submission 192422) | Sheep rumen microbial communities from Palmerston North, Manawatu-Wanganui, New Zealand - 1770 DNA GHGhigh gp2 | ecosystem: Host-associated > Mammals > Digestive system > Stomach > Rumen... | reverse complement strand
GAGCACGAGGATGCCGGAACCTTCACCCATCACGAAGCCGTCACGATCCTTGTCGAACGGGCGGGAAGACGTTTCCGGGTCATCGTTACGCTTGGAGAGAGCATGCATATTGGTAAAGCCGGCCAGAGCGAGCGGATTCACCGTCTCATCGGTACCACCGGCAAGCATGATGTCGGCACGGCCCAAACGGATAGCGTCGTAGGCGGCAGCGATGGAGTGGTTCGAAGTTGCGCAGGCAGAAACGACTGCGAAGCAGGGGCCCATCCAGCCAGTGCGGTTGGAAACTTCGCCAGCAGGCATGTTCGTAATCGACATCGGGATAAAGAACGGCGAAACACGGCTCGGGCCACGGGTACCCCAGGTCACCGCATTGTCGGTATAAGTAGCCATACCGCCGATACCGGCACCGATAATCACGCCAGAACGGGAGGGATCTTCGGCCTTCGGGTCAATACCCGCATTCTTCAAGGCCTGGAAGGCGGAATAGACCGCATACTGGATGCACTTCGAGAACCTGGACTGGTCTCTGTTGCTGAAAAATTCGGAACCGTCAAATTCCTTGACCGCAGCCGCAATCTGGACAGGCAGTGCAGAAACGTCAAACCTGTCAATCTTGGCGATGCCGGACTTGCCCTGCAAAAGGTTGTCCCAGAGGATGTCGGGGGAATTTCCAAGGGCCGAAACACAGCCCATACCGGTGATAACTACTTCTTCCATATTCGGATTCCTATAACAAATTAACGGGGGCGAATATAGCAAATATTTTTCTTACATAAAGGTGTTTTATTTATCATCGCATTAATAAATTGACGAAATACCAAAAAAAGGGATAAAATGACTCCAAACAGGAACTCCATATATAAATCATCCATAAAAAAATTACATTTGCAGTCAATATGGCAAAAAAGAAGAGTTCCCATAACCTTGTATGGATGGACCTTGAAATGTCCGGACTCGACCCTGAAAAGGACGTCATCCTGGAGGTCGCGACCATCGTCACCGACGCTGACCTGAACATCCTTGCCGAAGGGCCGGTCATCGCCGTACACCAGAACGAAAACGTTTTTGAGTCGATGGACGAATGGAACACCACTCACCACACGGCAAGCGGACTCGTGGACCGCTGCCGCCATTCGCGTTACTCCACTGCCGACGCCGAGCAGGTGACCCTCGACTTCATCAAGCCCTTTACCGAAAAGACAAAGAACGTGCTCTGCGGGAACTCCATCACGCAGGACAGGCGATTCATGTACAAGTACATGCCGAACCTTTCGAACTGGCTCTGCTACAGGAACATAGACGTCAGTTCCATCAAGGAACTCACATTCCGCTGGTACCCGAAACTCGAGGAATTCCAGAAGGAAAAGCGCCACGAGGCCCTGAACGACATCCGCGAGAGCATCGCCGAGCTCGCCTATTACCGCAAGACGATTTTTAAGTGACAAGATTTTTCTAGAGAAATGAAGTATTATTACGATCCCCAGAATCGACTCCCCTACAAGAAGAGATTACGTAACCGCTGTATTGCCATTGCCATTTTTGTTGCTGCCTGCGCCCTGATTGGTTCGTGCATATACAAGAGCGGAGAGCAGGCGACGCGGCCGACAGGATTCGTCGTAAACGGCAATGATCCTACGGCGACATCCAAAGAATGGATCAAGGACACACTCCGTGTGGATTCTTCCATCATCGATTCGCTCAAGGAAGCGCACCGAGCAATCAAGGTGAATGCTACATTAACCGAGTCCGCTGCAAAGAGCCTTTTTTTCGGAGAAGCAAAGGCTTCAACGGATGCAGCACCGGAAGCGAGTGATTCCGCATCCGCAGACACCGCGGCAAAGTCGATCCCCGAAAACGACCCCGTAGATTCCGTGCATATCAAGGCCCAGAAAGACGTTTTCCTCGCCGAGAAAATCGACAACATGCTCCGACGCTTCAAGCCCATGCACAGCGCCATACTCGTCGTAGAACCCAAGAGCAACGAGATTATCGCCTGGGGCGAGACTAAGGACTACAAGGTGCAGAACAGCCCCGACTACTTCGTGAAGGCGACATTCCCCGCGGCCTCGCTCGCGAAAACCATCACGATTGCCGCCGCCATGGAAAGCAACCGCTATTCGCTCAACTCCCCCATTCCGGACAGAGGAGCGCACCACACGCTGTACAAGAACCAGCTGCGCGTGCCCGAGAACTACAAGGGGGCGACAATCGAGCTACAGGACGCCTACGCGAAGTCTGCAAACCCGCCGCTTGCCATCATCGGGATGAACACCGGTGCAAAGCGCCTCCGCGAGGCCGCGAGGAACCTCGGTTACAACATGAACTTCCCGGGCGGAATTCCAGGACGCTCCGTCTACAACCCGCCCGACAGCGGTTACGGGCTTGCCGAAGCGAGTTGCGGATTTACCGAAGCAACGACCCTCACGCCGCTCCTTGCCGCAGCGCAGGTACGTTCCATCTTGATGAAGCAACCGCTTGAAATCCCGTGGGCTAAGGACGTGCCCGGCTATGCACCGAAATCCCGTATCGCGCTCGACGTGGGCAAGTTCAGCGAGAACACGTACTACGGGCTACGCCAGGCAATGATCCGCTCCGTCACGAACGGGACCGCAAGGAAGCACATTTCGACACGCAACATGGCCCGCAAGAACTTCAACGCACTCCATATCGGAGGAAAGACCGGCTCGCTCGACGGGCAGGATCCGTACGGGCGCTACGAATGGTTCATGGGATTCGCGCAGTCGAAGGACGACCCCAGCAAGGCGATTGTCGTTGTAATCATGCAGGTGCACGACTTGCAGGGCTACCGTTCACAGCCTGCCTGCCAAGTTGCCGCCATGATAATGAACTACTGGGCCCACCAGACACTCTGGCCGAAAAAATAACGCGCGGCAATTACTAGATTTAGAACAAAATACGAGGACAATATGGAACCGACCTGGTGGAACCTGATACCGACTTACTTTGATGGAATCGCCTTTACCATACCTATCCTGAACTTTCAGGTCCACTGGTACGGCATGATGTATATCTTTGCCTTCTTTACCGCCTACTTCACCATGTGGAAAATCAACTCGAAAGAGAAGCTCGGGTATACGAAGGAGCAGTTCGACAACCTTTTCGTATGGGCCATCGCAGGTATCCTCATCGGCGCCCGTCTCGGGTACGTGTTCTTCTACAAGCCGGGCTACTACTTCGCGAACCCGACAGAAATAATCCTCCCCCTCACGCACGACGCTCTCGGCTGGCACTTCACGGGAATTGCGGGCATGAGCTACCATGGCGGCATGATCCTCGGTACCATTTTTGCCATCATCGGAATGAAACGCAACAAGATGGACGTGTGGAAGACGCTCAACCTCTGCTTCCTCGCCGCACCGCTCGCCTACACCTGGGGCCGTTACGGCAACTTCATCAACGGGGAACTCTTCGGCGAGGTGACCACGAGCGGAATCGGCATGTACTTCCCGCTTGCGCACGACAGTCCGGTTACCAACCCGATTCTGCACCACCCGAGCCAGCTCTACGAGATGCTCTTCGAAGGCGTCATCCTATTCGCTGTTCTCTATAATCTGAGACGCATTCCGCTCCTGCGCGACAAGATGCCATGCCTGTACCTGATGGGCTACGGCATATTCCGCTTCTTCATCGAGTTCTTCCGCAGGCCCGACGCCCACCTTGGCCGTGTCGACCTGTTCGGCATGAGCCGCGGCCAGACCCTCTGCAGCCTCATGGTCCTTACGGGCCTTGTCTGGCTCATCGTTCTGATCTACAGGGAAAAGAAGGCCGCCAAAACCGCGGCATAAACGACAAACGAACGGTCTCCGTGAGCCAGAGGCGGCTCATCACTATGAGCCGTCGAGGCGAGAGTGAGTGAGATGCCGGAGGTTCTTAACCATAGACGACGAACGAACGGTCTAAAAAGAAAACCGGGCGCTTTCGCGTCCGGTTTTCAAATTCGTTCAAAGCGGTTTAGTTGGCTTCTTCCGGGTAAACGGAGACCTTCTGGCGCTTCGCATCGACGTGTTCGAACTTCACGACGCCATCAACGAGGGAGAACAAGGTGAAATCCTTGCCCATGCCGACGTTGGTGCCCTTGTGGAAGTGGGAACCACGCTGACGAACGATGATGTTGCCAGCCTTGACGACTTCGCCCGCGTACTTCTTAACACCAAGATACTTGGCGTTGCTATCGCGGCCGTTACGTACGGAACCTTGACCTTTCTTATGTGCCATGAGTTAAGCCTCCTTAGCCTTGCGGAGAGAGTTCTTCTTTACCTTGGCCGGCTTGGCAATACCCTGGGCAATCTTTTCCTTGCGGGTAAGGGGCTTGTTCTGCTCCTTCTGCTTGGCAAGGGCAGCCACGCGAGCGCGGTTGCGTTCGATAACCTTGGAATCGACCTTTGCGGATTCTGCGCCGGAGCGAAGTTCCGTAACCAGCACCTCGGTATAGCCCTGACGATGACCGTTACGACGTTCGTAACGGGTGCGACGCTTCTTCTTGAACACGATGACGGTGTCGTACTTGCCGTGGGCAAGAACTTCAACCTTCACGGAGGCGTCATTCAGGACAGGGGTGCCGACTTGCACTTCTTTTCCGGAGAAAAGAAGAACGGACTTGAGCTCCAGTTCGGAACCAACAGCGGCGTCAATAGTGGGGACCTTGTAGGCCTTGCCCAGCTCGACTTTATACTGGAAACCACCTGTTTCAACAATAGAATACATTTTTGTAATCCTTTTTTTGGTTGCTATTGGGACCCCAAATATAGAAAAGTTTGGAGTCTTGTAAAGACAAATTCCATAAAAAACATCATTTTTCGCATATTTCTTCCCCCTCCAACCCACCGCCTAGCCTCTAAAATTCTATCTTTTACGCCAAATTTTTATAAAGGACATCCGAATGAATAAGATTATGAGCCTTGACGGCGACTGGCAGATGAAGTGGGACACTGAAGATTCCGGCATTTCCAACCGCTGGTACGCCACCTACCCCGAAGACACGGAAACCGTTTCCGTTCCGCATATCTGGGAAAGGTCGTTTGAAAAGCTCCTGATGTCGCAAGACTGCGCGTTCTATTTTAAGCGTTTCACCATAGAAGACGAAAAACAGGTTACCAAGCGTATTTTCCTCCGTTTTGAACGCATTGCCACGCACGCCACCATCTGGCTGAACGGCAAGCTGCTCGGCGACCATTTCGGATCCTACACCCCGTTTATCCTCGAGACCCAGAAGGCCATCAAGCTCGGCGAAGAGAACGTTCTCTGCATCCGCGTAGCCAACATGGGTGCAGCCAACAGCCGTATTGACTTCGGCCGCGAAACCAAGGAAGGCGCCAACGACCGCTACGCCCACCCGAGTGAAGTCCCCGTCGGCCTGCCTTGGACGCAGTACCCGTTCGGAGGCATTTTCGGCCATGTCGACCTGATTCTCGGCAATGCCGCCTTCATTTCGGACCTGCACGTGGAACCCGACATGGACCAGGAACGCGTTACGCTCGAAATCGCGTTCAACAACCCGCGCGGCTTCAGCACCCGCCTGCGCATCCTCATGCGTAACCCGAACGGCGACGTGTACGAATGGTTCAAGGACAATCCGAAGCTCGACAAGGAAAACACGACCTACCGCCTGGTGCTCGGCATCAAGGACTTCAACCGTAGCAAGTGCGTGTGGAGCCCCGAAAAGCCCAATATGTTCGCCGTCGAAGTCCAGATGGAAATCAAGTCCGGCAAGGGCAAGGCCCCCGAATACGCATTCCCCGTAGTGCGCACATTCGGCTTCCGCAAGTTCGACTGCATCAAGGGCGACTTCTACCTGAACGACTCCATCCTCAAGCTCCAGGGCGTAAGCTACAACCAGCAGTGGAGCGAGGGCGGCCTCTGGACAACGAACAACCCGAACCTCAAGAAGGACCTCCTCGCCGTGAAGGCAGCCGGTTTCAACGCCATCCGCAGCTGTGGCGCTCCCCTGAGCAACGAGGCTCTCGACATCTGTGACGAAATTGGTCTGCTTGTTTTCCAGGAATTCCCCATCCACACGATGCGTTCCACGACAACCGGTCTAGACTACGCGAAGAACCTCATCAACGATATCGTCAAGGAACAGCACAACCATCCGTGTATCGCGGCCTGGGTGCTCGGTTCCGAGAACGGCACGTTCATGCTCCAGAACGGCAACAAGCTCCTGAACGCCATCAGCCCTGTCGACATGACGCGCCCGACTATCAGCAACCTCGATAGTATCTATATCGACAACGAAGGCAACTTCCGCAAGGATACGGGCAAGCTCCTCCCCGTCTCCGTCGACCGCATTTCGCAGTTCGCCTCGCTCTCGGTTCGCCCGAGGATGACCCCGAACGCCGCCTACACGCACTACCTCGCCCACTGCTTCAACAAGGACGAGGAAGAACTGATGGTGCCCGATTCCGGTTTCGGCGACAGCCACTTCCAGGACGGCGAAGACAGCTCCGCAACCGATGTCAGCAACAAGATGCTGGTAACCATCAAGAACCACACCCTGCTCCCGAACTCCGCAACCAACATCAAGGGACCGCGCGGCGTCAAGAACCAGAAGGCTGTTAAGAACACCTACAAGGCCATCGAAACCTTCGTCAAGGAATCCGGCCTTTCCGTGTGGGACTCCGTCGCCTCGTTCATCGAATGCTCCCGCAACATTGCGACAAAGAGCAAGCTCGACCAGATTACCGCCTTCCAGAGCAACCCGCAGATTTCCGGGTTCTTCCTGGAACAGTGGGCGGACTTCGGCACCGACTTCTGCGGCATCTGCGACGAGAACCGCAAGAGCAAGGGCCTCGAAGAATTCTGCAAGGAAATCACGACCCCGAGCCGCGTGCTTATCAGCGAACTTGAACACGTGGTCGCCCCGCAGAGCGAAGTCAGTTTCCAGCTCACGCTCCTCAACAACGACCGTCTCGAAAACGTTTCTGTCGACGTCAGCCTCATTGATGCAAGCGGAAAGGAACTCAACAAGCAGGAAATGGTCCCCGAGGAGACCACCGGCAAGACAAGCCTTACGCAGCTCGGCATCTGCACGCTCATGTCCCCGCGCAACACGGGCAAGTTCCAGATCCGTATCACCCTCAAGGACAACGGCAAGGAAGTCCATTCCTCTACCGAAGACCTGATCGTGATGGAAAGCGCCGACGTGAAGAGCGCTATGGAAAAGGTCTGCTTCCTCGACAACAGCGAAGAATCCAGCGACGCACTTGCAGCTCTCACCGGACCGGAGAAGATTATCTTCACGGCCAACCTGAGTTCCTGGCCCGACGAAATCCTCAACAAGATTGTCGACGTCACGAAGAATGGCGGCAAGACACTCCTGCTTTCGGACATGACGCCCGAAGACATCGACTTCATGAACCAGAGCCACAACTTCGACTGCACGGTCGAAGCAAACTGGAGCACCGGTGCAAACGGCATCAGCCTGCACTACCTCCCGAAGGATTCGGCGCTCCTGCCGGTGTTCGGCGGTACGAATGTGCTTGACCACAATGCGGCCGCAGTGATGCCAGGGCTCTCCCTGAATGAACTGCCGGGTGCAACCGTGTTCGCCCGCTCCGTGAGCATCAAGGACGGCGATGTGAAGACCGGCGTGGACATGCAGATGATCCCGTTCGGCAAGGGCAAGATCATGTTCAACCAGTTCAGCGTGTTCGAAGGCCTCGAAACGAACGCCCTCGCCGACGCGCTGTTCACCGCCATCGTGAACCTGCTCTAAGAATTTCGCAATGACTTTCTAAAGCCTCGCCTCGCGGCGGGGCTTTTTTGACAGTTGCGCGTAAAAAGACGGGTGTTTTTTGTTGTTTCGACAGACTAAAAGCGGAGGGGGTCGCATTTAGTCTGTAAAAACACAGATAAATTAACAGAAAATTGATGTAAAAAAGCGCTTTACCGACGATTTCGCCCATTTTTAGCCCTCCAAATCGACATTTTTGCCCATTTTTGTTACAAACAAATTAATAAATTACAGACTAAAACCCCACAAGCCAGCATTTAGTCTGTCATTTTTGAAAAAATACACCCAAATCGAACGCGAGCAGTCATACCGTGAGCCGGAGGCGACTCGTCTTTACGAGTCGTCGTAGGCGAGAGCGAGTGAGTAACCGGAGTTTTTATACCCTATACGACGAACGAGCGGTCATAAAAAGACTCGGCGTGGAGAGAACACGCCGAGCCAAGCACCCAAGTCCGATACCTCGCGACTATAAGTTAATGTCGTGGGTAAAAACAAACCTGTAATAGTAAAATACACTAAAGTGTGAGCAAAATCAATTTTCTATATTAAAAATATGACTCAAACATATTCCAACTTGGAAGAATATTCCGAAATCCTGGCAAAAAACGCCAAAAACGCAAGCAAGACTATTCGCACGCTGAGCGCCGAAAAGCGCAGCGCGGTGCTTAACCTCGTGGCAAAAATGCTCCGCGAGCAAAAACAAGCCATTCTCGCCGCCAACAAGCTCGACCTCGAAGCCGCGGCCGGCAAGCTCGACGACTCGAAGATGGATCGCCTCACATTGAACGACGCCCGCATCGAGGCTATGGCAAAGGGCGCCGAAGAAATCGCCGCATTCACCGACCCGCTGAACCGCGTGCTCGAATCCCGCGAACTCAAGAACGGCATCAAGATTAGCCGCGTGGCCGTGCCTATCGGCGCCGTATTTTTCATATTTGAAAGCCGCCCGAACGTGACCATCGACGGCGCATGCCTCTGCTTCAAGTCGGGCAATGCCGTAATTCTCCGTGGCGGCAAGGAATCGCTCAATTCCGCGAAGTGTCTCGCCGGAATCTTCCATGCAGCGCTTGAACAGAACGGTGTTGACAGGGATGCCGTGCAGCTCGTGACCGAAACAAGCCACGACCTGGTGAGCATGCTCCTGCAGCGCAACGACTGCCTTGACCTCGTCATCCCCCGCGGTGGCGAACGCCTAATCCGTGCCGTCGTCGACCAGAGCAAGATTCCCGTGATCAAGCACTTCAACGGCATCTGCCATGTTTACGTGGACAAGTCCGCCGACATGGAAAAGGCCGTGAACATCCTGATTAACGCCAAGACGCAGCGCACTGGCGTGTGCAACGCGATGGAATGTGTCATCATTGACCGCCATATCGATGATGCCAACGTCAAGAAACTGCTCGACTGCCTCGCCGACCGCGGCGTGGAGCTCTTCGGCAACAAGGACGCCCAGAGCCACGACAGCCGCATCAAGGACATCGGCGACGACTCTAACTACCATCACGAATACCTCGCCCTCAAGGCAAGCGTCAAGTTCGTCGATAACGTCGCCGAAGCCTGCGACCACATCGAAGCAAACAGCAGCCGCCACACAGAAGCCGTTGTTGCCGAAGATACAAGTGTGCAGGACTACTTCGTGGCGAACGTAGACAGCAGCAGCGTGATGGTGAACGCCAGCACTCGCTTTGCCGACGGTGGCGAATACGGTCTCGGCGCCGAAGTGGGCATTTCTACCGACAAACTGCACGCCCGCGGCCCCATGGGCGTGGAAAGCCTCTGCAGCTACAAGTGGATCTTGCGCGGCAACGGCCAGGTGCGAGGTTAAGATGAAGTTCGAAGACCTGATCAAGGAAGTCAAGTTCGAAGTCGAAGTGGACGGCGTGAAGCTCGCTCCGGCCATCGTGCAGGACGCCGACAAGGGCGACGTGCTGATGATGGCATGGATGAACGAGGAAGCCCTCCGCCGCACGCACGAATGTGGCGAAATGGTGTTCTGGAGCCGTAGCCGCAAGGAATACTGGCACAAGGGAGACACCAGCGGGAACGTGATGACCGTCGTGGAATGGAGCGCCGATTGCGACTCCGATGCGCTCCTGTTCAAAGTGCGCATGAAGGGCCCGCAGGTCGCCTGCCATACGGGCGCCCGCAGTTGCTTCTTCAAAACGTGCGACAAGTAGTACATTCGCAACAAACTCGATATACAGGGGCCGACGATTAGTTATATTGTAACTGATGTTCACGCTTGTCAGTAAAATCGTCAGGAGGCTCACGCGTCTACCGATTGCGGTACTCGCATTGAGCGCAATCCTTGCCTTGATGAGCGCGTACCCCATAAGCAACCTGCGTTGGGACATCCAACTACAAGACACGCTATCCTTCTTCAACCAGGAAAATAGCGACTACAAGAAAATCGAGAAGGATTTCGGTGGGCTCGGAAGCCTTACCGTGGTCCTTCAGGCCAAAGACAGCCTGTTGAACTACAACACGGCAAAAGCGCTTGCCGAACGCCTACAGAACGACTCCCTTGTCCATTTCGTGGACTTCGAGACAGACGTCGACTTTTACACGCGCAATTCGCTCCTCTACATTGAGGAAAGCGACCTCGATACCATCATCAGTCGCGTTGCCATCCTCAAGAGGGCAGCCCTTTCCAAAAGCAATCCCTTCCTTGTAGACCTTGTCGAAAAAGATTCCTCCGAGGCACCAGCAGCTAAGGCGCAGGCCGATCTCGAAAGCCTGCAGGACAAGTACTTTGGCCTTATGTCCGAAAGGTTCTCGAATAGAGAAGGGACTATCCGCGTAGTGGACATCTACCCCACGAATTCCCACACCGACCTCAAGGCGAGCCGTGCGCTACTTTCGAGGACGAGCGAGTATCTCTCCGAAATCATTAACGGGAAAGAAGTCAGCGTGTTCTACACCGGCAAGGTGCACGACACCATACGGCAAGGCAACACGATGCTCCCCGAAGCAAAGCTCGCCGGAAAACTCACTGCGCTCCTGATCCTGCTCCTGTATATCATCCATTTCTACAGGCAACCGCAACTCATCGTCATCTCGTCGATTGCAACGGCACTCCCCATTCTCTACACGCTTGCGCTTGCGGCCCTCATCTACGGGCGCATAAATCTCTTTACGCTCCTGCTCGCGCTTGTGCTCCCGGGGCAGGCCTGCCAGGTCGTAAGCCACGTACTCAAGCGGTACTTCCTGGAGCGTGCGCGTAACCTTCCCCCACAGCTCTGCATCGAGAGCGCCGTACTCGGAATCGGGCCCTCCACATGCGCGTACACGTGCATCATGGCCGGCCTTTTCGCATGCATGATCCTCGTACCGCTACCGGGCCTGCAGGAACTCGCCGTACTCGGGAGCCTCGGCACACTGTTGAACTGGGTTGTCACCATCCTCGTAACGACCGCATTGTTGCGCGTATTCCAAAAGAAGCGTCCATTTGCCGTGAACGATTTCCGCATCAACCGCGACTACACCATACAGCTTCTCCCCCGTACACTGAACATCGTCCTCATCGTCATCGTATCCGTAGCAAGCCTCGCCTGCCTTATCTACGGAGGGAAGAACCTCAAGTTCTTCTATGACTTCAAGAAGACCGAAATACAGAAACCTGCCTCCACCGCCGACTCGCTTATTGCGCAAACAGGCTTCCCCGAATACGACCCCATCATTATCGAATTTGCAGATGAAGAAGTTGGCAAGGAACTGTACAGGAACTTCATCAACCTGAAAAAGAAAAAGGCCATTCCAACCATCGCAAGCATGTACACCCTGGCCCAGTTCGGGCCAAACATGAGCGATTCGCGCAAGGCAAAACTCGATTCCCTGCAAGAAATGCTGACCGGCAACTTCACCGCGAAAATGGATGAGAGGGAACTCAAGGCCTTCGCGCTCATCAAGGAATCTCTTGCCCGCAGGAACCTGGATACATACGACCAGCCCAAGAACGTACTGAACAAGTTCCGCGACAAGAAGGGCAACAACGGCGTATTCGCTTTCATTTTCCACGCCATCGACCCCACCGACGGACTCGCCTGCCGAAAGCTCTACAAGGACATTCAGAAACTGCAGGGCACACAAGGCAATGAGTACCTCGCCACTGGCCTCCCGGTAATCCGTGCCGCAATTCTCGACAAGATCTTACAGAATCTCGACAAGACCATCACCGTCGGGAGTTTCCTGGTATGGTTCCTGCTCCTGCTCTACTACAACAGACTGACCCGCGCCATATTCACTATCCTGCCCTCGATTTTTGCCATGAGCTGGCTGCTCATACTGATGAGGCTTTTCGGCATCGAGCTTTCCGTGTACAGTTCGCTCGCCTTTCCCATCATCATCGGCGCAAGCGTAGACGGTTCGCTACAGCTCTGGAGTGCGTTCTACAGCAAGCAGGGCGGTACGGCCCTCACGGTGATGCAGAAGAAGTTCTCGGGCATCGCCATAAGCCAGATGGCTTCGCTTATCGCCTGCTACGGCCTCATGATTTCGTCTCACCCCGGCCTGCGTAGCATCGGCCAGGTCCTGCTCCTCGGACTGCTTTGCATATTCATGTCGCAGTTTACCATCTACCCCCTGATTGCGGGAGCCCTCGACCATTACCGAATTAAACAGGCCCAGAAAAAAGCAAAATGACACGCGCACTTTCTACAAGAACCGAAAATATCGCAGCATCGCTCACTGTCGCCATTGACACCCTTGCAAAGCAAATGATTGCCGACGGCAAGGACGTCGTGAGCCTCGGTGCCGGCGAACCTGATTTTCCGACTCCCACGCCCATCCAGGACGCCGCCTGCGAAGCCATACGTGCCGGCAAGACGCGCTACACCGCACCCGTAGGCATTCTCGAGGTACGCAAGGCCGTCGCAGAAAAACTCAAGAAGGAAAACGGCATCGACTACGCTCCCGAACAGATTATCATGACAAGCGGGGCGAAGCACGCCGTGTTCAACTCGCTCGCAGCGCTTATAAACCCGGGAGACGAAGTGATTATACCCGCCCCCTACTGGGTCACCTACCCCGAACTCGTAAAGTGGCTCGGCGGCAAGCCCGTATTTGTACAGGCTGGTATCGAGAACGACTTCAAGATTACCGCACAACAACTCAGCGAAGCCTGCACCGACAAGACAAAGGCAATACTCCTGAACAACCCGTGCAACCCGACCGGTTCCGTATACTCGCGCGATGAGCTTGCAAGCCTTGCAAAAGTCATTGTCGAAAAGGACATCTACTGCATCTCTGACGAGGTGTACGAATACTTCACCTACAGCGGAAGCTTTGTCAGCGCCGCCGCATTCGACGGGATGACGGAACGCACGATTGTCGTGAACGGTTTTTCTAAATCGTACTGCATGACGGGATGGCGTATCGGCTACGACGCAGCACCCGCACCGATTGCAAAGATCATCGGCAAAATCCAGGGACAGGCGACACACCACCCAAGCAACGTGGCGCAATACGCGGCCCTTGCCGCACTCCAAATGGGCAAGGCCAGCACCGAAAGTATGTGCACCGCTTTCAAGAAGCGCAGGGACTTCATGGTAGAACGCATGTCCGCCATTCTCGGCGAAAGTGTTAAGGCCCCGGCAGGCGCATTCTACCTGTTCCTCCCCGTCAGCAAACTCTACGGGAAAACAACCCCCGAAGGTACGAAAATCGAGGGTTCCATTGACTTCTGCAAGTTCCTGCTCGAAAGCGAAGGGCTTGCTATTGTGCCGGGCGCCGCTTTCGGCGACGACACCTGCGTGAGATTCTCTTATGCGGCAAGCGACGAATCGCTTGCGAAAGCCTGTGAACGTTTTGAGCGCGGAGTGAAATCGCTCCGCGGGTAAGCACCATGTTCCATATCGTCACACCGTGCAAGGACAGGCCCTTTACCATAGGGCGAAAGGAAGGGAGCGACCTCTACTTCCCCGAACGGTTCGTGTCGAGAGAACATGCCATCATTGAACGCATCGAGACCGCAGCCGGCCCCGAATGGCGCATCAAGAGCCTCACCGAAAACAGTTTCACGCTCCTGAACGATGTACAGGTCACCGATTCGGAAATCCACGACGGCGATGTCATCGGGATTGGCGTAAAGCAGATGCGCGCGAACCTGAAGGACGGAGAACTTTCCCTGCTGCTGTTCGACGTGAACGACGAAGTGGAAAAGATCGAACTCGGCGATTCGCCTGCAAAGTACGAAATTGACGAGGAAGGCTCTAAAAACGAAATCCAGTTCAAGGCCAACGTAAACGGAGCAGAGCTCCAGTTCAGGCACGCAGTAACCGATGAGAACGGCAAGCGCTACAAGAAAATTCTCCTGAACGAAGGCGAAACGACCCACTACGACCAGACGGAAATCGCAGTAAAGGACGGGGCGGTATTGCTCCGGAAAGCGTCCGTAGGGTTCGATATCCATGTGCGCAATCTGGATGTCTTCGCCGGCAAAAAACAACTCCTTTCGGGCATTGACTTTGATTTGCCCGCAGGCGAAATACTTGCAATAATCGGGCGCTCCGGCCAAGGAAAGTCAAGCCTGCTCAAGCTCTTCGAAGGCACTTACCGCAAGGGCGAAGACAGCGAAGTGAAAATCGGCGGCGTCGACTACCGCTGCAAGAAAATACGCGAGCGCATCGCCATACTCTCGCAAGACCCGCCACTGCGCGAAGACTTGACCGTCGACGAAACGCTCCGTCACGGTGCTAGAATCGCGATGGATTCACACGACTTCCGCAAGAACGCCGAAGGGCGACTCGAAAAGTTCTGCGAACTTTTCGGGCTCAGCGACCGCCGTACGCACCGCATAAAGACGCTGAGCGGCGGCGAGCACCGCCGTGTCGCCCTCGCCGCAGAACTCATGGGCAATCCGGGCCTCATCATTCTCGACGAGCCCCTATCGGGCCTCGATCCGTTCAATTCGCGCATTCTCTGCTCGCACCTGAAGCAGCTCGCCTTCCTCGGGCATACGATAATCCTCACCACGCACAGTTACGAGGCGCTCCACATCGCGAACAAGGTACTCGTGCTGCACCGCGGAGAACAGGGCTTCTACGGGACGCCGCAAGCCGCCTACCAGTATTTCAAGACTAACGACCCCGAGACCATCCTTTCGAACCTCGGGCACGATGCTTCTTCCGCCTGGAAGGAATCGGGCATCGCAAGCCGCGACACCGTGCAGAACAACTGCGAGCACATCTACTTTTCGAACCGCAGCAACAGCGAATCGCTCCTGTACGGCATGAAGCTCCTACTCAAGCAGTGGTTCCGCGACAAGGGAAAGACAGCAGCGCTCCTGTTGCAGCCGTTCATCATAGGGTTCCTCTTCTCGCAGATTTTCTCGGCGTCGTCCTCGCTGTGGACCGTCTCCTTCGCGATAATCCTGTGCGCCAACTGGTTTGCGCTATCGCTTTCTATCCGCGAAATCGTGCAAGAAAAAGAGATCGTCCGCGGAGAACTGCGCAAGGGGCAAAAGACAATCCCCTACTATGCAGGCAAGCTGCTACTCCCCTCCATCGCGGCGTTTATCCAGACCGCAATCGTCTACGCATTTGTCGCCTACCGCATTACCGTGCACCCCTCGCCCGCCCTGCTTGCGGCCACGTTCGCCTGCACTGTTGCGCCCGCAGTGGCTATGGGCCTGCTCGTCAGTTCGCTTTCCAAGAATTCCGGGCAGGCAAACGCATTCCTGCCACTCATCATCATCCCGCAGGTAGCACTCGCCGGAGCGCTCGTGCCCTTCGACCAGATGCAGCATATCGGCAAGTGGCTTTCGACCATCGTCTGGTCGCGTTACAACCAAAGTTCGCTCCTGAACCTGCTGCTGGAACGCCCCGACAACATGCGTAACGCCATTTCCGCGCTAACGCTAGCCCTTATATTTTGTATAATTACCGCAATAATTCTCCACAGTTCGAAAAAAGCAAAATGACCGCAAATGACGTACAGCATTTTCCCCGTCCGTTCAACGACAACTACGACCTGATCGGCACACTCGGCAAAGGGGGAATGGGGCTAGTCTACAAGGCTCTCGACAAGAAACTCAAGCGCGAAGTCGCGTTCAAGATCCTGGACGCCTCCGCTGACGGCGAAGCAATCCAGCGATTCTATTTGGAAGCCCAGGCCATGAAGGAACTGGACCACCAGAACATCGTGCACGTTTTCGACTTCGGAAAGCAGAACAACCAGCTCTTTATCGCAATGACCTACGTGCAGGGCTACTCGCTTTCCGACGTTCTCCAGAAGCAGAGCAAACTCCCCTTCGACGCCATCGAACTGATTATCCGCCAGATTGCACGCGGCCTCCTTTACGCCCACAGCAAGGGAATCGTCCACCGCGACGTGAAGCCCTCCAACATTATGCTCACCCGCGACAACCGCGTGTACGTGATGGACTTCGGCATTTCCTACATTCAGGAGATGGAAAAAGACAGGCTCACCAAGACGGGCATGACAATGGGAACGCCCGAATACATGAGCCCCGAGCAGTGCCACGGTGACGAGGTTACGCTCCAGTCCGACATCTACAGCATGGGCGTTATCTTGTACGAGATGACCTGTGGCCGCCTTCCCTTCCAGGGGAACCGCCCCGTAGAAATAGCACTCAAGCACGTGCAGGAACCGCCTCCGGACCCCAGGCAGTTCCGCCCCGACATGCCACCGGGACTCTCGGAACTTATCCTCAAGTGCCTCAAGAAAAAACTCAACGAGCGCTACCACGACATGCAGGAATTCCTCGACGACTGTGACCAGGTTTTCCCGCAAAAAGAAACCCACGGGAACATGAAACTCGGCAAGAAGCAGTCCCTGCTCCGCCACGGCACCACGTCCATCGCCGAAGCCGCAACAAAAATCCCGGCCAGTGTGCGCGTCATCCGCAGGCGTCTTACTGCTCTCGCGATATCCCTATTCCCGCTCATCATATTGCTGATGGTGCTCCTGATGCTCACGTACAAGCCAGAAAACACGCTTCGTGACATTGAGTGGGATGACGCCATCGGAAACTTTGAACAGTCCGCTATCGAGGCAGACGTCTCGGGCGGATACCCGCTCGACAACCTCACAGACGGCGACCTCAAAACGGCCTGGCTCACCGCCATGCCCGCAAAGCCGCAGAATCCAGTGCTTACGATGTTCTTTGACAACGTAACACTCATCACCCACATCGGTTTCGCCGTCGGCTACCAGAAATCTGTCGATGACCCGTTCGGCGACCGCTTCCGCATATTCAAGAAACCCAAGTCGCTCACGCTCGAGACGAAGGAAGGGTTCAAGCAGAAAATTCAGCTCGAGAACATCAAGGGGATGCAGTACCCGATAATCCAGCCGATGGAGACAAGCGAAATCAAAGTCTACCTTGACGAGGTTTACGACGCCGACAACAAGGACTTCGCCATATCGGAAATAAAGATGCTCGGAATGGAACTCCACTAGCAAGTTTAAACATAGCCCTGTAAGCAGGGCGACCCTATTAGAACATGCGAATCAACGCGTGTTCTTTTTTTTATAGAGGAAAAACATGATAAAAAGAGAAAACCACAATTTGCAAATGATTCGCAAATTTAAAAACGTGCAAGACGGAGGCAATAAAGCCTCGAACCGCCCCAAGGGCAACTTCATCGAGTCGCAGGCGGCGGCATACCTGCGCAGGCTCGGCTACGAGATTATCGCCCGCAATTACGCTTACCAGGGCGGAGAACTCGACATTGTCGCCCGCGAAGGCGATACCATCGTGTTCGTGGAGGTGAAATCCGTATGGAACAACCAGCAGGGTAACCCGGCGGCGCGCGTGAACGCTGCGAAGCAGAAGAAAATCTGGAAGACCGCCTGCCACTTTTTACACACGCACCGGGACGATGCCCCCAAGGGTTTCGACCAGCCCTGCCGTTTCGACGTGCTTTCGGCGCGCGTGTACCTAAAACCGCTGCAGTTCAACCATATCAAGAACGCATTCGAAGGCTCGCAGGTCATTCCACAATGCTAGCGACATATATTCCGCGCTATTGCAAGAGCCGTCTCCGCGCCCCTTTTTTATATTATCGCCATGCGTTTCGAAGTACATCCAGTGAATCCGCAGGCGAGAATCGTAAAGCTCGCCGCTGCCGCCCTCGAGGACGACGGTCTCGTACTCTACCCCACCGAATCCGGCTACGCCGTCGGCTGTAACGCCGAATCACCGAAGGCAATCCACAAACTTTACGCGCTAAAGAAGCCGATGAAGAAGTTCTTCATGGCGCTAATCATCCCCGACATCCGTTCGGCAACCGACTACGCCCGCATCGACAACTTCGCCTTCAACATCATGAAGCCCCGCGTGCCCGGCCCCTACACGTTCATCCTGCCTGCCGACCCGCATATCGCGCGCAGACTCGACGTAAGGCGCCCCGAAATAGGCGTGCGCATGCCCACACACCCGTTTTTCAAGGAACTGTTCCAGCATTTCGACAAGCCCATCCTGAGCACGGCGGCGAAACTTTCGGAAGAGGACATCTACGAACCGGATGAAATCTGGAAGACCTTCGAACACTCCGTCGAAATGATGGTCGACTGCGGCCCAATCGAGATCAACCCGACGAACATCATAAGCCTTATCGGCGACAAAATAGAAGTGCTGCGCGGCGACCTGCTCGACCCGTAGCCTATACGAATTTTTGCACGCCTAGAAGAACACCCAGACGGCAATCCAGTAGGCCATCAAGGCAAATTCCATTCCCTGCGAGATCCGCGAGAGGAACGTGGAACCGAACACGGAAACCGCGATCGCGATGATGCGTGTCCACGGCATATCGATTCCATGGTAGTAAAGCGAAATCCCGCCAAAGAATTCAATCCACAGCCACATCACCTGCGCCATGAGCAGGTAGCGGCGACGCTTGTTCGGAAGCGCCGTCGTCGAGAAACACAGGCAAAGAGCAAGCATGCGGAACGGGTATGATTCCATCATCGGCTGCGACATATCGCCGGCAAGGAACGCATAGAAACCGAACACGACAAGCGAGAGGAACAGGAAGAACGCTTCCTTGAACAGCCTGATAGGCCGATGCCACAGAAACTGCGCCATGGCAAGCGAGAGTAGGCACGCAAAGGCATTCATCAACGGGGTCATGGGGCGGCCTCCGTTGTTTCATTTGTTTCGGGCGCCGGGATGTCCGCCGGGGCGAGCGAGCGCATGTATCGCACAAGGGCACGGGCCTCCGCTTCGGTAATGCGGTCAACGTACGGGTTCATATTCGCACGCCCATTCAGAATCACATGTACAAGCGAATCCTCGCCGAGAGAATCCAGGCGCGACGCCGTCAGTTTCTGCGGAACCGGATAGAATTCGCGGATAAACTTCTCGTTGAACTTGCCATCCGTTCCATGACAGCTACTGCAACGAGCATTCCACATGGCGCGGGCATGGAGGGAATCGGGAACGACCGCAGAGCCGCCCTCCACAAACTGCGGGATATCCACGCCCGTCAAATACTTCGAAGGAGTAGACGATCCGCCCGCATAGAACATCCCAGCAAGGAAGGCAAATAATGCAACACATGCAATAATGATTAATTTCATATATCGAGAACCGCGTCCGATGTTCCAGGCCGGGCGTGCACACAGCACGATGGAGGCCACAAGCGCCACAATCGGGAAAAACAACGCTGCCACGTTCGGGAGCCCGAGGGCGACCGTATCGAATGCCGGCCTCGAGACCGCCCAGAGCGTGTAGACTAGCGCCACGAGTACACCAACAAGCAGCGGGAAGCGCAATACGATAAATTCGCGACTCGTAAGCGGTTCCGTATGGTGTTCCACGATAGGAGCAGGTTTTTCGTCCAGTTCTCCGAACAGGAGTTCATTTCCTTCGATGGGTTTACGCAGCTTTATACGCAATAGCACAAGCAACGTTGTAAACAACCCGACAGAGAAGGCGATAAGGCCCATATCGATCCACCCGAATCCGCGCGGTTCGGCAGGCATCACGAGGTAATATCGTTCAAGCCACAGCCCGAGCAGCACCGAGCCCGATACAAACAGTCGGCCGACAGCACTCTCGCGGAAGGTGGACACCCACCAGAGTTGTGGCAGGAGCGCCCCGAAAGCGAAAACGGAGAAGTTCCAGTCGCCCTTCAGCGCAAAGTTCCAGACCCAGAAGGCAAGCATCACGAAGGAACCCGCCACCATGAGCTTCTCGAGCATGCGGACGCGACAGCCCTCGGCCACAAGCAAGACGTTCACCATCGCAAGGCCCGAATAGATGGCGCCAGCGATAAAGTACAGCGGGAAGAACGCCCCGCGCCACTCCGGCACGAACGTCACCGCGAAATCGAGGCTCACGATCGTATGCACCCATAGCACCAGCGGGAAGAGCAGCCACGCCATCGGGCGGCGCAAGTTCTCAAGTGCCTGGAAGCGGTCCGAAAGCAAGTGAATGACGAAGAATACCAGCGAGAGAATTGCGTAGATGGCGATGCAACAGAAGTCCCAGACCAGCGGGGAACGCACGTTCGCGAAACTCCCCCGCGCATCCGCGAACGGGATAACCATGTAGAAGTTTTCCACCACACCGAGATGCATGAGCGGGAAGACGGCCGCAACGACGAGCGCGCACAACGTCGTGAGTTCGGCAAGCATCGAAGTGCGACGGTCTAGCGAAACACCGAGCGCAAGGAGAATGGCCGAAATGAGCGTCCCCGCGTGGGCAAGGCCTATCCAGAACACGAACAGGCTTATCGGTGTTCCCCAGAAGGTACGTGCATCCAGCGACCAGGCGGCAGGACCTTCCCAGAGGGAATATCCGAGCGCGGCCAAACCGGGCAACAGGAGCGCGAGCCCCGCGTATAGGAGGATGCGGAAAATCAACGGTACCCCCGCATATAGACGATAGACGGGTCGAGCGATGCGATTGCCTTCGGGGCATAAAGCACGCGGTTCTTGGCGGCAACGACCAGCGGGGATTTGTCGTCGAGCCAGTTGCCGAATATGATGGCGTTCTTCGGGCAGGCGGCGGCACAGGCCGTCGTCACCCCTCGCCCACGCCAGTTTTCGCCGGGGTGGAGAGCCTTGAAACCTTGGCGGCTATCCTGCAAACGCTGCAGACAAAGCGAGCACTTTTCCATCACGCCCTTCTCGCGCACGGGAACGTTGGCGTTGAACTTGAGCGAACGGCCCGAAGCGACCGGATCATCGAAATTGAACTTGCGCGCACCCACCGGGCAGTTCGCCCCGCAGAAGCGGCTCCCGGTACAGCGCTTGTACATCATCGCGGAGACACCGTCGGGTGTGTGGTTCGCAGCCCCCGTCGGACAGACCTTCTCGCAGGGAGCGTCGCCGCAGTGAAAGCACATCGCAGGAGCTCCGCCGAAAAGTTCTATCCAGTGCATGAACTGCCCGCGGGCAATCTGCTCCGGGCCCGAAAGCGGGACGTTGTTCTCCTGGATGCAGGCAAGCACGCACTTGCCGCAGGCATCGCAAGCGTCCAGGTCGATAGCCATACCGAAGCGGTTTTCCGAGGATGCTCCCGGAGTCTTGAACGCAGCGGGCATCGGGACGCGCACGAGTTCCATCCCGGGTTTCATCTTGGAGAGCGCGAGGCGTACCTCCTCCTCGAAGTCGGCAAGTTTCAGGTGCGCACGCTTGCCAGGTGTACCGAACAGGCCGTCACGGCAGCCGAACAAGGCAAAGCCCGCTACTGTCACCGAGAAAAGCTTCAGGAATTCGCGCCTATCCATAAACTACCTGTGGCACGCGGCGCAGTAGGTGGCCGCCCGCTTGAAATTCTTCTGTTTGAACGTATCGCCCCTGTGGCAGGCGATACACATCTGCATGTTGAAATTGTCGCCGCCGTACACGTCGGCCTTTGCCTGCTGACCGGGACTACCCGCAAAACTGCGGTGGCAATCCGCACACTCGACTCCGGCGGCCGCGTGTACCCCGTGGTGGAACACCACGTGCTCCGGCAATTCGGGCTCGTGCTCCCAGGGGTATGCCGGAGCGGCGGCCAGCGCCGAATCCAGTTTCTCGATTCCAGGATTTTCAGTGAGCGGCAGGCGGTGGCAATCCATGCAATCCGCCTTCGCCGGCATATACGCGCGGGACCTAGACGCCGCACCCGTATGGCACGCCGTGCAGGCAAGCCCAATCGAATCGCCGTGAAGTGCATGGAAAAAAGCGATGGACGAGGGGCAGCTCGTATCGGCACCAACGCGCACGGGAGTCGCCTTCTGGCAAAAGAGGAAATCCGCCAAAAAGAACGCGCACACGACCGCAAAAATGCCACCCATCCAATACTTCAACTATCACTCCTGCTACTTCGGCCTTCCGGGGTCATCCGGATGTTCCAAAATATACAACAGCCACGCAGCCATCGTCTTCGCTTCGCTCTCGCTCATGGGCGCAATTTCCATCGGATCCCACTGGTCAGGGTGCTTGGGCTCCGGTTTCATCAGGTACTGCACCAGGGCCTCGGGATTCTCTACATACTGCGCCACGTTATCCTTCATGGGCGGGGCCGCGAACTTGCGCGCCCAACGGTGGCATCCCTTGCATTCGTTGTCGTAGTACTCCCCCGCCTTCTTCTTGAGCGCAGGCGTCACGGCTGGCAGCACAAAGACATCCGCCGCCAAGAGCGCACTGACAAGTAGCACAACGGGTATAACGACACGAGAAATCATCGAAAAACTACCTTAGGGGGTTCTTGTCGCTCTTGTACCACTTCATGAACTCAGCGATACCGTCGTGCAAGCTCCAGTGGGGCTTGTAGCCGCATTCCGCCTCGAGTTTCGTAGTATCGGCGTTCGTCTGGTAAACATCGCCCGGCTGCATCGGCAGGAATTCCTTCTTCGCGGGCTCACCATAGGCGTTCTCGATTTCGGCGATAAAGTCCATCAGTTTTACCGGGTGGCTGCAGCCGATGTTGTACACCTTGTAGGGCACGCCGTTCGGGCATTCCGCGGCGACAGGCATGTGGTCGAGCGCATGAACGCTACCTTCCGCGATGTCGTCGATGTAGGTGAAGTCGCGAATCATGTCACCGTTATTGAACACCTTGATAGGCTCGCCCTTCGAGATGGCGCGGGCAAAGAGCATCGGACTCATGTCGGGGCGGCCCCACGGGCCGTAAACCGTAAAGTAGCGCAGACCCGTCGCAGAAATCCCGTAGAGTTTCGAGTAGGCATGCGCCATCAGCTCGTTGCTCTTCTTGCTTGCCGCATACAAACTAACCGGATTATCGACCTTGTCGTCCTCGCTGTAGGGCACCTTGCTGTTGAGACCATAAACGGAACTCGACGAGGCGTAAAGCAGGTACGGCACGCTGTTGTTGCGGCATGCCTCCAATATGTTCAGGAACCCGACCATATTGCTCTGCATGTAGGCATATGGATTCGTGATGGAGTAGCGCACGCCAGCCTGAGCAGCGAGGTTCACCACCTTGTCAAACTTCTCGGCAGCAAAGAGCTTGTCGATGGATTCCTTGTCAGCAAGGTCCATGCGGATAAAGCGCGCACCCGCAAGCGTCGAACTCTCGAGCATCTGCCCAAAGGGAATCTCGGCAAGCACGCCACCATTCGCCGAACGGAAACCGTTTTCCCACAGGCGCCCGTACTTGAGGCGCACATCGTAATAGTCGTTGATGTTGTCAAGCCCGACAACCTCGTCCCCGCGGGCCGAAAGCATCGCCATGATCTTCGAGGCGATGAAACCCGCCGCACCAGTCACAAGAATCTTCATTCCAATCGTCCTATTTTGTAAAGAAAAGTAGAAAAAAACTATAATTAGAGGCATGAAGAGAATCTTATTTACCCTATTGGCCGTATATTTCGCGCAAGCAGTCGCCGACACTCCCGAAGAATGGATTGCAAGGGCGAACAAGGCGATAAAGACAGAAATCCGGGCATCGAGCAACTCCATACACTCAACCTATTCCCTCGGAAGCCTCCAGGACGCATCCGCAATCCTAGATTCCGCACTCGAACGCTTCCCGTACCGAATCGATATCTGGCTTGGGCAGGTCCAACTGAACGGCGAAATGGAAGACTGCAAGGCGCAGGCCAGATATTTCGAGAAAATCCACGAA
>Ga0247611_10003359_pt1 | contig 23810 bp, 36 predicted proteins | sample 177DNAGHGhighgp2_FD_192422 | JGI IMG/M metagenome (GOLD analysis project Ga0247611, IMG submission 192422) | Sheep rumen microbial communities from Palmerston North, Manawatu-Wanganui, New Zealand - 1770 DNA GHGhigh gp2 | ecosystem: Host-associated > Mammals > Digestive system > Stomach > Rumen... | reverse complement strand
ATGACTGATTTCATCTTGACTTGCCAGAAAGTATTGATTTTATTATACTTTTTTGATCTAAAAGTCAAGAAGTCAAGATGAATGTTCAAGTCTTTTATAATTAGAAAAATCATTGAAAATTTTTGATAGTGTGTAGAAATAATATATAGATAAAAGTTAATCTTGACTTTGAATATCTTGACTTTTTACATTTGTAAAAGGAGAGAACATCGATGAGAAGAGCAAACGGAGAAGGTTCGGTTTTCAAATTATCAGGAAACAGGAGAAAACCATGGGCAGTTCGTATAACTGTGGAATTCACAGACGAAGGAAAACAAAAATATAAATATATCAGTTATCATGAGTCAAAAACTAAAGCAAAAACAGCTTTGAGAGAATGGTTGGTAAATCCAACTGAAATTGATAAAAGAAACACTTTCAAAACTACTTTTGAGGAATGGATCGAAAAATCTGATCTCAAGCAAGGTACCATCAACAACCACAATAGTGCATTTGGAAGATTGAAGATCCTACACAAAAGACCAATTGCAGAAATTACTTTGAAGGAGTTGGAGAATGCTATTGCTGGGCATGTGCCCACCGCACAGAATTCAATGCGGAAAACAATTCGCTGCGTATATAAGCACGCAATGAAATATGGTTATACAGAAAAGAATCCTTCTATTTATTTGGAAGTAGAAAAGCATACCAACAAAAAAGAAATCAACATTTTTACTCCAGAAGAAATTGAGGAACTTTGGAGAAATGTCGGAAAACTTCCTTTCGATGATATGCCTTTATATTTATTGTATACTGGCCTGCGAATCAGTGAATTGTTAAATATTAAAATATCAGAAGTTGATTTAGAAAATAGAACTTTTAATATTACAGATTCCAAAACGAAAAACGGAATTCGTATGCTTCCAATTCATGATAGAATTTTCCCGCTGATTCAAAAACGATATGATGAAAATGCAGCATATTTGATCAGAAATAAAGTTGGCGGAGGTCAAGTGAATTATACAAATTTTATCAAGCGGTACTGGTATTTGGATCATACTCGCCATGAAGCACGACATACGTTTGTTTCTGGAATTACAAAATGCGTGGATGATAGAATCATAATTAAGCTGCTTGTCGGTCACAGTAAAAAAGATATTACAGACCACTATACTCACAGAACAATTGAGGAACTTCGCGAGGCCATGAACAAGTTGGAATATAAGTAATTGTATATTGTAACGTACATTGCAGACAGTAGTTTTAACTTCCCCATCATGTTCGAAACGCATTAGCGTCAACGTTTTTGTTGATCTATCAGCGTTTCGAATAATCCTTCCTAAATTATGTACTGTGTTGCGGTTGACACATTTCTGAGCGATTTGTACATTGTAAGCGTATTTCGGAGCTAAAACTAGAGTTCGTTAACTACGACGCTCCAGAATCATTTCTAAGAAACTTTTTTGTCTGACCATATAAACTATCAAGCTCAAATAAAAAATGTCCCAGGATGAGCCGTGGAGCGCCCTGGGACATGTTATGCGAGAACTCAAGCAAGTCCGCCCAATTCGTTGAATTTCATTCTTAAATTTGTGGCCATGATCTCGGCTTTCAGTCTGTCGCCAAAGTTATTTATATCAAGCTCAAAACCGATCGCTTTTAATTCTTTCATAATAATTTGTAGTGCTACTTCTTTTTGTCCTTTGTTCAATTCGTAAATGTTCATTTGTGTTAGCTCCTTTGTTTTAATCACCTTACATTATTTATTATACAACTATCGTTGTATATTGTACACAGCTAATAATTGGCGTTGTACAATATACAACTTAAATTGTATAATATAAATATAAGCTAATTGATAAGGAGAAATTAAAATGAAAAAATATAGAGTATGGTTTACTTATTTAATTCCATGTGAAGGTTATGGCGAAGATTTTCTTGAGGTTGAAGCTGCCAATGCAGACCAGGCCTATGAAAATGTTATGTATTCAAATTCTGATCTACATGGCTTTAGTGTAGAATCTGTGGAGGAAATGTAAAATGAATGAAACTGTACAATTGATTATAGATAACCATAAAGACTTTATGGAAAAGCGTGACTTGATTGATAAACTATTTGAATTGAAGATCATAACAAAAGAAGAGCAAAGCGAATTTCTTCAAAGAGTGGTAGATTCATATAAAAAATGAGGAACCTTTTGGCTCCTCATTTATTTTTCTATATCCATTTTGAAAGTAAACATTTTCTCAATCCACATTGCATCGATCTTTGCCCATTCTTCACCAAAAATCCCACCGCAATCAAATTTCTCTTGTAGATTATAAAAACATTGGGCAAGATAACGATCATTGTGCCAATCGGGAAACACTTCCTTTATTGACATATCCCAACCTGATAAAGTTTTCTCGTTGGAATATTGAGAAAACTTTTTGAAATCTGAGGAATAACCGCGTTTTTTCATTTGATAAAAAATTTCACGGGAATAACGCATGAAATGATCAATTGGATAATCCATGATCTTATTAACTAAAATATGGTTTGGTGTGCCTTTTTCAGCGATATTCTTTGCAATCAGGCAGCATTCACGCCACTGTCCGAGGAGCTGCTGTCTGGGCAGCACTGGAATAAGATCCTTATGCCAGAGTCTCATATTTGCCTCCTATGAAAAACCGCCCTTTTAGGCGGTTTGTATTTTTAGTCCACATCATATCTGTGGCTGATTTTTCCGTTTTCACATCCATACAATCTAACGAGCATTCCGTTTTCCATGGTCCGATAAACTCCTGTATAACCGTTCACGTAGCTGTTTTCACGAGCAGAGGCTTTCGCATGGGCAAGAGTTACGCCAAAGAGTGCATAATTGTTCCGGGCGGATTTAATAATGTAAGTGTTGAGATTTTTCATTTTAATTTCCTTTCAGCGTTTTGGGTCGCTCACCCTTAATCTGTATATATTATACCACTTTAGGTGTACAATGTACATAGACAGATTGTAAACAAAACATTAAATAAAAAAGGACCCTCAAGGGTCCCTTAATTTATGATCTTGCAACGATCCACGCGCCAAACCACACTTAATGTTGAACCATTATCCCAATTCACCATGATGGAGCCGATTGCGTCGACTCCAACGACCGTGCCTTGCGTACCAATTTCCGGAGCGTGAGCGTCGTCCATTTGGACGAGCTCAACGCGTGTGCCTGGTTTATAAGTTTCTCTCAACATTTTCAGAACCATTTGCGGAATCATTATTTTCTTCCTTTCGTTGTGAATGCTTTATCGACTGTCCAGCCGAGTTTATAGATTCTTCCGTACAGCGTGTTGGGCGAAATTCCGAGCTCTTCGCCCCATTTGCAGATATTTTGGGCCTTGCCGTTCCACTCAATCAGAGCGCCACGTTTTGGCGTAGGCACTACGTCTTCGATGACATTGATCTCAACTTTTTCAGGTGCTGGAGTCTCAACCAAAGTGTTCGGATGGATAACTTCTTTTTCAGTCTCTTCAACTTCAAATTTTTCTTTGAGTTTTTCAAGCAGCTCGTCCTTAGGCTGTTCAGCCTCAAAGGCAAGTATTCTATCAATGAGGGCAGCTTTCGCTTCGACCAGTTTGTTGCGATCCTTATTGCACTTGACCTTCACGCCGAGCTTGTCTGCCTCTTTAATAAGTTCAGGGCCTTTCATTGATCTTAAAAGTTCTTCTCTTGTCATGATAATTTCTCCTTTATATTAAGTGTGTTGTTTGATTAGCTTATAGTCTTATTATACAACGGAGGTGGTACCTTGTACACAACTTTAGTGGTACAAATGATGGTAATTTGCCCGTATACCCGATAGCACAGGTCACTTGTTTAATCTGGTTTATACGTGCCGATGATATATCTGGCATAAGCGGTCAGTCTGGTCATTTCGTCATAGCTGATATAACGAAATTTCCAAAGCCAAGCGATCTGATCCGTTACCCAACCAATTGAAACGCCTGTATATAAACCGCGCTCCATTCTGTCAAGAGTATCTTCAATTCTCTTGATTTTCTTTTGGATAGTCTCAGATTTTATCATGATTTTTCCTTTCTGCCCGTATACCCGATAGCACAGGTTGCTGACTTAAGCAGTCAGGCTTCTGGAGTTTGCAGTCATGCGACCGTCCTGCTTTCCTTCATTGAAGGCAGTCTGATCATAATTGATGTTGATAGAAGCTTTGATACTTTTCCAACCTTCAGTCATTTTGGAGAAGGAATCTTTGACTTCCTGTGGGGTGACGATCATGAGGGCCAGGCACTGTTTGCCAAGAACCTCATCCACACCCTTGCGGAATCCTGCGAGGTAGGTATTCATTACGCCTTTGGTCTGCTTGCCTTCCTTCTTGCACTTGTTGTAGTACTTAACGGCAAGCTTGTTGCCGGTTTGATAGAGGAACATGAACACTTGACTTGCGATTCTGGCGTCATCCTTAAATCCGTAGAAAACAACGTCCTGATCGTTGATGAGGTAAATCTCGCAGCGAAAGTTGCGAGCGATGATGGTTCCGAGACCGATCTTCCATTTCTTCATCTCGTGCTTATCGGAAGCATGAACGATCTCCTGAACAATCTGCTTATCTTCAGACTTAGAGTCGAGCTGCTCAGCAGAGATATTATGTTCGGCCATGAGGGCCTGAGCTTTGAGGGCGGCTGCCATTGCTTCACTTTCATTGGGGTTGTTGTTGGCGAGGGCGAGGAGCTTGTTGATTTTTTCGATGATCTTGGAATCCATGGTAGTTTCCTTTCTTATATGTAGGTAGATTATTTTTCGATCAGACCGTTTTCAGTCACAACGAACTTTTTACCAGTCTCAGCAATCAGCTCAGCGATCATCATGTCGATCACTTCAAGCTGGCTGTTTCTGGCGTTCATCTCAGGGGTACCTGGAATGATTTCAGTGTTAGCGAATCTCTTGTTGAAGGAAGCGATTGTAGCATTGATTTTCTCGATCGTCATTGTTTTAATCTCCTGTGCTCTTGTTTTTTTCTGTATATATTATACCACAATAGTTGTAGTTTGTACATAGCTTTTCCCACCTATTTACAAACTGTTTACAATTAAATGTACAACCATCAGTGTACAAATTACAACCATCGTGGTATAATAAATAAGTAAAATATTTCAAGGAGTGTTTCACGTGGCGAAAATCTTAATCAAACAAGACGTCAAATATGATGAAGACTTACTGCCAATCATTAAAGCTGGCGAGTATGAATATGAAGAGGATGGCGTGAACAGTTGGCCAATGATCAGAGTCAATGGTGAATGGTGGGACTGGGCAGCCGATTCAGACAATACAATTTGGGAGCTCGTTTGAGCTCTCTCCAATTATAATTTCAGGAGTTGTTTTATGTGTTAAATGGAAAATGGATCATGACAAGAGCAGTCGCAGAAAGAATGAAGGATGAGGATTTTGCTTTCTTCATTACTGAATGCATGAATAAATACCTTAGATCAGATTGGGGTGATACCTGCGAGGAAGATTGGAAGTTGAACGACCAAGCGGAAAAATCTGGTGATGATCGAATCGTTGCAAGATATGATAATATTTTTATTATCACCGAATGGGACCGTTCCGTAACGACCATATTATTTACACATGAATATTGAGGAGGGAATCATGGTAAAACTTAAAGAAATTCGACAGGCCAAAGGCCTGTCGCAAAGTCAATTAGCAGAAAAAGCTGGACTTAACGTAAGAACTTTACAGCATTATGAGCAGGGATCAAAAATCTTCGACCATGCAAGACTGGACACGATTTTGAAATGTGCGATTGCTCTTGAGTGCAAAATCGAAGATATTATCGATAATGCAGAATACTTAAATTTGATTCAAAAATATCAGGAAAACCAGAGTTGACCCTCTGGTTTTTCTTTTATTTTAATTTAGCCAAAAATACACGATTATTTGTTCTTGTGACTTGTAATTGCCCATCATAATAGGAACGGATCGCGAATCGAATAGCTGCTGTCATTTGTGCATTTGATTCATAATCTTCTTCATTAAATACTTCTACTTTGTCATATTTGGAAGCTAAAAACTGATCAATCATTTTTTGAACCTTATTGTCTTTTCTGCCTTTTTTCACTTGTTCGAATCTCATGTAATATTCCCCCATGGAAAATAAAGTATAACTTACAAAAATAGTTTAACACGGAAAATAATTACTGCATAGAGTTATTTCGACAATTTTTTGAAAAATAAAAAAGCCGGGGAATTTAACCCCGGTTTTTTATTTTGGTTAGAAATACCCTGTTATTATTCCTTTCATGCTATTATTCAAGATATATTTTCAAAAAGCATCATTTAAGAAGGATTGTAGTCAGACAGCGGATGAATCTTCGCTGCATATGTCGACCAGTTTGTCGCGCTTTGATATGCGGCAACAGAATCGTCGGGGACATAGATTGCAAGATCAGCGTGCGTGCTTTGGAATATGTTCGCTTGCGAAGTCGGCGGATTTGTTGCGTTACAGATGACTGTTTTCAAATTGGAACAGGATTGGAATGCACCGTATCCAATACTCGTCAAACCAGCGGGAAGCGAAATAAGCGAAATGCTTTTGCATTCCCTGAACGCCGTGTCCCCGATAGTCGTTATTCCATCAGGAAGCGAAGTCAGCGCCAAGTTTGTGCAGTTATAGAACGTATCTCTATCGATACTCGTCAAACCAGCAGGAAGCGAAGTCAGCGCCAAGTTTCTACAGCCGCTGAACGCTGAGTTCCCGATACTCGTCAAACCAGCAGGAAGCGAAGTCAGCGCCAAGTTTGTGCAGTTAAGGAACACTCCACTTCCAATAGTAGTCAATCCGGAAGGAAGTGAAGAAAGTGTTAAGTTACTACATTGACTAAACGCATTATTACCGATACTCCTCAACCCATCGGGAAGCCTTATGCCTGTCAGATGATGAAAACCACTGAACGCATTTGCTCGCAAGTTCACCACATCGCCCATATCATACGACGATAAATCAGTAGGCGTATTGTACTGTTCAAAAAATACACCTGCGTCACCGCCGGAAAGGTCTTCGATTGCCTGTGCCATTTCGGAAACTTTGTATGTGTTCTGCGTCCCGTTCTTTTCGCGGATCGCGTCGGCGATATCCCGAATATTCGATTCATCGTACAATTTCATTGCCATCAGTACGACACCTCACTTGCATCAAGATCGACGGCGGCCCACTTGCCGGAAGAGTCAACCTGAAGCAATTTCCCCGCATCACTTACCGTAACTGCTGGAAGTTCATTTTCACCTTTCAAGGCAAAAATGGTTTTGTTTTTTGCATTTAATTTCGTTGTGTATTCCTGCAATGCGTCTTTGTCCACATATTTTTTCATTTTTTCGCCCCCTATTAAGAAATAGAATTTATAATTGTATCAATTTCACTTGAAGAAATAACTTCCGTTGGGGAATTTTTAATCTGTTCCGATATCTGAATTAAAAGCGTTTCATTTCTACTAACTGGGTCTAAGATTTCATTTTCTGCGCCAAGGATATTTTCCAAAATTGCTTCGATTCTGCTTTGTGCCATTTTTATACCCCCTTATGAAATAGAATCAATAATTGTATCAATTTCATCCGACGAAATCACACTTTGAAGTAATTCCCACTCTGCCCCATTCCACATAACATCATCGCCAGCAGCAATATTGTGAGTTGGGTCGGCAGCTTGAATCATATAGACGTCACCAGCATTTACTTCGGTACCGGCAGGAAGATCAGCATAAGTCGCAACGCTTCCCATGTACTCATAAATCATCGACGCCATATTTCCGGTAGCTGCAAGGAAATTCGTTGCGATCGATATTTTGTCAGTAGACGAAAGTGTGCCAGATTTCGCCGTAAGTTTAACTGTCCCATTTGTAGCAGAAACGGTGATGGTAATTTCATCATTGACCGTTCCGGAAGTGTTGAAAGCGGAAGTTGTGTAGACATGATCTTGTGCAGGTCTATATGCAACCGGAAGCGTGCAAAATGTTGAATTGCTGGTCAAATTTTTAATTGCACCGCGCAAATATACGCGATTTCCAATACAGCGGACTCCTGGCTTATTATTGCTGTCATAGGCTTGAGCACCGCTTTCAAGCGTGAAATTGATCCAACCTGAATCAGCCGTAAAATTTGCAATTTTATCATCCAATCTCTGGATCATGGTCACAGACGATTCAATATCTCCACCAATAAGCGACTTGAAAACTATGAAATTCACATCATTTCCAGCTTTAATTGCAGTAGTCAATGTGATATTTTCATTGTCACTGTTTATCGTATAATCAGTATTTTCAATCGCCAAAAGTCCATTGATGAATACCTGCAAAATGTCAGTATCAGGGTTGTAAGTGGGAATATTGATCGGAATGACTGTTGCCGTTCCAGTTGCGTTATATGTGCTGGAAAGCAAGATAACGTTTGTAGTGACGCTCAATTCTTGCGTTAAAGTTTGGACAAATTCTTCCCAAGCTTCTCGCTGTTCGTCCGTGTATGTTTCAAAATCGCTTGTATATTTGTTGAACTGATTTTGATACGCGGTCTGATACTGATTCCATAGCGTGCTTGTATCAACCTGCTGAATAAGAGCCGTCACCCATGGACAGAGACTTGAACCTCGAAGATCTGTGATTGCGTCGTCGTTGATATAATTTGCAGAAGGAGCAACATAAATATTTGCCAGCCTATACTCAGTGACATTCTGAACCGTATTGATAGGAGGTACGGCAGGACTTGCTGATGGTGTTCCAGTTCTATAAACAATGTTGCCGACTCTTCCCGACGTTCTTCCATCAACCTGTATAATGACACTATCTACCCGTGGATTCAGAGCCGTATTATTGGGCACAGTGATGGTCAACGTAGATGGATTATTGAACCATTTATTTGCGAAAATTCCTTCGCCTGCTTGCACTGTTATGGCCATACCTGTTCCAGCACTGGAAACAAGCAGGTCTGTACTTGGAGTTCCTTGCGGTGTTGCAAAAACACCATTTGACACAATTCTTTTATACGGCAGGTTCATTTGGTCTGCTGTATAAAGTCTGTCATTATTTACGGCATCGAAAAAACCGCAATTGACTTGAAAAGTCTGATCTGCCATCACTGCACCTCCACATATTCAAATTTTGGTTCTACGCTATATCCATTGTCATCCAGCACTTCTACTACCTCCGTGATTCTTACGGTTGCGGATATGCCGTATTCATTTTCTACAGTCACAAGGTCACCGAGAAAATAATCTTGCTTATAAATAAACGTTACGTCAGGAATAACTGAACCTTCAAAAGTTGTAGTTTCGCCATAATGGGCTATTTTCTCAGCTCCTCGATTCAACAGATAAACAGAATAGATAATATCTTGCAGAATGACAGGCGAATCGTCATCAGGTGAATCAGTTTGAAGTATTGCGATAGTAGGATTGTATGCCTGATAAAATTTGTTTCCGTCAATAATTAAAATTGTACCTCCTGGAAAATTGGTCTGAAGCCATGTCAACTGGTCATCATCAACCACTTGAATGTTGATATAATTCATTTTGTAGACATAAGCTCCGCTTCCAGACGTAATATATCCCTGTCCTCCTTCATCAGTAGTAGGATATACGTCAGTTAATTCTCCCCAGCTCACTTCCCTTGCGATATCTTTTGCATCTACAAATATTTCAAAGCGATCAATTCCATCAGCAAACCCGTAGACATTTCTTGTACGGTCTGAACCTTCACCTACTCCACCGACAAGCGCAACGTTTCCCATGTTTGTTTTATCGCGTACATATTTTGTGGAGCTCAGATTTTCATAAGCATCTGAAAAAATTACATCGGCTGAACGATCAGTACCGCGGTAAATTTGGAACCACAATTTTTCTGATCCTAAAAGCATCCTGTAACCCCACCCAAATGTCTGACAGAATTCCCTGATTTTTTCTCCGACATTTTTATAACTAACTTGCACGGTAGTCACATCAGTCAATCCTGCATTATCGCCAAGAAATATAAGTTGACTTCCATCAGCTTTTTTCATTTGTCGCCCGTACAAAGCTGGAGTGCAGACTGTATTTTGGACCATTGACCTGATGAAATCTTCTACATTTCCATCACACGTCATTGTTGTCCAAACGATTCGCTGATCCAATAGGCTTTTTACATCGTAACCTGTTACTATTAAATAATTTCCATCATCGCTGCTTGTTTCAATTTCGACTTTTTTGAATTTGCAAACCATGTTGTCATCTTGTCGCATCAGATAATTTCCTTCAGAGAGCAGCGATATATTATCTGAATTCGCTTCCAGATATAGTTCGCAATCACCTACTTCGGCATACCTGCTGGCCCAGATTAGTGACTTATAGGCATCGATAATCCCTATAGTTTGAAGATTCTTGTCCAATACATAGATATCAATCATCACACACCCCTATAAATTGTGGAATAATTGAACTTAATTGAAACGTCATTGTCATTTTCCCCGTTGTCTACCAAATAACCGAAGGGATTAACACCGACCGCAAGCTGCAAAAAAACGGACCCTTGCTGTAATGCCGAAAATATGTTGATATTAGCGCCATCCCTCAAAAGTCTTATACTTTTTGAACCTTTATTTGTGTTTATGGTAATCTTATCGCCAGTCAGAAAGTTATATTGCAAAATTAACGAATCGCCTGAATTTGTATTTTTGATTTGAATTTTATTAACTGAATTCAAGATATAAATCTCAATGATGATACCTGTTTGAGATTCTGAATTGTTAATAACTTCAGTGATTCTATTTGAAGTGTAAACTGAAAACGGAATTGGATCTCCTATATTGATGGAAAATGGAAATGTAAAACTCCCTACTTCATTTGATATATCTGCTATAATTTCATCGATATTCTTGAAGTATGGATAAGGACAAACGATTGAAATTTGCATCATCTCATTGTTGGAAAACAAATCGCATTCAACTGTTTCTATATAGCCATCTATTGACACGTCGAGACTATTATTAGAATAGTAGAATACACATGACTCCTTGGTTCTGAACATTTGATATAGGAGAAGTCTGTTTTCTTCAACGTTTCCATTGATTTTTATCGTCAAGACTACATTTCTTGTGTCAAGTTTCGACGAATTGAATTTGGCTCCATCAAGACCTGCTATGCTGGTAGTATTGATTTGGGCAGGAGGGGGATTCAGTCCTTTAATGCTGACCACCTGAAATTCTGACTCATTCTGCGTCAGTGTCAACATCTGCCCGCTTGAATTTTCAATTCTTGCTGTATACATTAAACGATTCCCCCTTCTGCCAGCGAAAGCAGATTTTTAGTCTGCCTGTATAGCTCAATTCTGGAAGGTTGTTTCGGTGCATTGATAACCTGCGTGAAGTTATATTCGCGATTGTTAGACAAATTATTTGAAGAACCACCAATTGCCTGCATTTGAAGTTCTTTCAGAAGATCATTCGCAACAGCACGAATCCACGCTTTGTTTTTGTCGAGCGGAACAACTGCCTCAGCACCATTACCTTCCAGAAAGCCAACCTGACCGCGACGAAGAATACCGCCACGAGCGAGCTCAGGAATTTGAGGAACGGAGATACTTCCGATATTTTTGAAAGGTTCGAGCCCAAGAATGCTAATTCCGCGTATCTTATCAAGGACACCGTTTATGGCATTGAAAGGAACGGCAATCACTTTGTTAATTCCACGAATAATGCCATTGACAACCGTTTTGAATGCGGAAACGATACCATCTTTAATACCGTCAAAAATTTTTCCTCCAGTAGAAAAGACATTTTTGACAGCCGTCCAAGCTGCAGTAAATTTTTCAGCAAACCAGTCTTTGACTTTTCCAAAAACCTCTTTGATCCCTGTCCAAGCATCGGATGCACCTTTTTTCAATCCATCCCACATGCCTGAAAAGAATTCTTTTACTGGCGTAATGATTTTTTCACTGAACCAACTTGAAACTACATTCCAGATATTTTTGATCCCTGTCCATGCAGCAGATGCAGCATTTTTAATTCCATCCCACAAACCTGAGAAAAACTTGGCAACAGGCTGTACTACGTTCTTATTGAACCACTCGGAGACAATTCCCCATACAGCTTGAATAACCTGCACGCAACCTTGAGCAAGCTGTCCAATGACTTCAAATACAGATGCGATAAAATCCCAAATGCTCTGGAACAAATTTGTGAACCACTCAACGAGCGGCGCAAAAAATTTCTTCACGGGTTCAATCACAGTATCATTGAACCATGTTGCCACCTTATCCCAAATACCTTTAATGCCGTCCCAAGCGTTTGCAGCAAATGTTTTTACGCTTTCCCATAAGCCCGTGAAAAATTTCACGACAGGCTGAATGACATGATCATCGAACCATTGGGCTGCTGGTGTGAAAAGATTCACAATGCTTTGCCACAAACCATCGAACAATCCTACAACAGGCCCAACTAGGCCATTCAAGAATGCATCTACGATTTGAGGAAGCGCTTTCACAAGTTCCATTACAATTGTGGGAATAGCTTCAATAAGCGCCATAAACAACTGAACGGCACCTTTAAGAAGCATTGGGAAATTGGTCATGAGAATTTCCACGATTGACGAAACAATGAGCGGAATATTTTCGGTCAAAGCAACAATGATCTCAGGGATCGCCTGAACCAGAGCCATCAGAAGTTGGATCGCACCATCCAACAGAACAGGCATAGCATCGATCAATGCTTTAACAAGCGCATTGACGATTGTAGGAACAGCCTCAATCAATGGCGGAATGATTTGAGGAATAGCATCCACAATCGCCATCAGCAAATCAATCGAACCTTGAATCAAAGTAGGCAGCCACTCATTGAGAGAACCAAGAATGGTCTGAATAATTTGCGGCAGCGTCTCAGTCAAGAGTGGAATTATTTGCGGAATAGCATCCACAATCGCTTCAAAGAGCATCAAAGCTCCTTGCAATAATTGAGGAACAGCAGTTATTAACGCATGAATGATAGTATGCCAAATTGAAGGCAAAGATTTTTGCAGTTCTGTAACCAACTGCGGAATGGCATCAATTATTGCCAGAAAGAATGTCAATGCGCCTTGAATCAGTTGAGGAATAGCATCGGTCAGTGCCTGAACGATTTGAGGTACTACTTGGACGAATGTGATAGCAATTTGCGGAAGTGCTTGTCCCAAACCTGACAGAACGCTCTGTACCAGTTCAACCCCCACTTGAATCAATTGAGGAATTGAATTCAATAATCCTGTGATGAGGGTGGTTCCAATTTCAATTGCACTGCGTGTGAGCATGGGCAGGCTATTAACAATTGCAGAAGCAATCGAACTAACAATCTGACCAGCGACTTGCATGATATTCGGCAACTGATCGAGAATCATTTGAGCCATCGAGCCAACTGTTGTACCAATGACCTCGCTGATTTTTGACCAGTCTCCATTAGCTTCATTCAGCCCCCTGGTAAATTCACCGAGCAGTGCTACGCCATCATCCGCTAAAACTTGAAGCTGCGGCAAAAGTACCATACCAAGCGCATTTTTAGCTGCACTTGCGCCGCCTTTAAGTCTTTGCATGGAGTCGTCAAATTGTCCAAGAGCTGCGATTGCATCTTCAGACATGATCGCGCCCATAGACTGTGCTTCTTCTGTCAGCTTTGCAATTCCTTCAGAACCTTGCGCGATAAGCGGATTAAGATCCTGCGCAGACTTTCCGAAAAGCTGCATTGCGAGGGCATCACGCTCAGCTCCCTCTTCCATCTGTCCGAGTGCATCAATGGCTTCCCAATAGACAGTCTGTCCGTCTCTCAAGTTACCATTTGCATCAGTGACAGACACGCCGAGCTTGTCATATGCGGCTGCATATGCTTCTGAACCGCTGGCAGCATTGGACATTGATTTGATATTTTTCGCCATTGAACCAGTCAACGTTTCCATAGAAACGTCTACAAGGTCAGCAGCATAATTATATGCTTGCAAAGCATCTGTGGACATTCCCGTCACAGTGCTCATGGTGATCATTTCATCTGCATATGCTGCAGCACTGACTGTCGCACTTGTAAGACCAGCTGCCGCTCCGGCGATAGCTGTTCCGGCAGCAGCAAGACCGGCTTTCAAACCGCTTGCGAGTTTCTTGCCAAGTCCGTCAAATTTACCGCCTGTTTTTTCAGCAGAATCTCCAAGCTCATCAATTGTATTATCCAATTTCCGAGCTTCATCTTCTGCGTTAGACAAATTCGTTTTATTTTGTTTCAGTTCAGATGAAAGACTATCAATTTGTCCGGCGAGTTCTTTAGCAGATTTTGAATTTTTGCCTTGCGAAGCAACAACGTCTGCATATTCGGCTTTTAACGCTGCTAATTCTTTTTCTTGCTTACTGACAGTACTGGTAAGACTTGTTGCCTCCTTCTCCATGTTTTTTTGAGCATTGGAGTATTTCTCGATTTGAGATTCAGTCTGGGCAACCGCTGCCTTTTGTTCAAGTATAGTGAGTTTTAGGTCGTCACAGGCCTTTTCATTGTTCTGTTGTTCTTTAAGAACATTCTTGAGGGCCGTTTGATATTTCTTGTATTCAGCGTCAGTCTTTGCAACGCCGTTATTAGCCAGTTCTTGAAGTTTTTCTTTTAATTGTTCAGCTCTTTTACCATTCTCGTCATAGGCTTCTTGCTGTTTAGTCAGCTGGCTTTCATACGATGAAAGGATAGTTTTTTGATTAGCAAGAACTGTTTTCAGCGACTCAAGTTTTTTGCTAAGTCCATCAGCATTTTTAGACCAACTTTCCATGCCTGACGTCTCAGATTTGAAAGTGGCATTGGCCAGCTTAATTTCTTTTGTCGCATCCGATATATTTTTCTTTAGATCAGAAATGTCGACCCTAAATTTTGCCGTAAAATCCTCTGCCATTTTCTCACCTCCTTAAAACCAATCATCGCCGGCTTTTTTACGAAATACCTTTTTCCCATTCTTAGCGTCTTTCTTTTGATGCGAATTATAATTGTTGAGTCTCCGCATCAGTAGAAAGACTTCTGATGCTCTTTCTCTTCTTACATCGAAAGGCGATACACTTGGGAAACGTTCACAGATGGAAATCTCCATCTCAAAAAATAATTCATATAGGGACAGGTCTGTCTGTCCCTCGTTTAGTTTTTTGCGTTATTTCCGAAATTAAGCTGCATGATAGTAAACTTGACTACATCGACAAGAACTATTGCAATTTCAGTGACCTTTGTATTTTTCAATTCTTCATCTGTAATATCTTCAAAAATGTCTTTCAAAAGATCTTTAACAGTGTCCATACTCTGCAGCACCAGATTTCCGACCATTTTAATAATCTCCACGTCAGAACCAGTTTTGAGAGCATCAAGATTTACTGCATGTGCAACATCTTCACATGTGCCAAACATAAGATCATACGTTTCAGCTGTATAAGTTTTCACAATGATCTTCTTACCGTCTTCGTTTTTACCGTAAATATTGAGTTTCATAATTTATCTCCTTTTCAAGTGGTTGTGGGTAATCCACGGAGGAAAGGAGAAAAGCCCCGTGAAAACATTTTTGCTGAAATGCTGTCCCCACAAAAATCAAAACTTTTAACCTATCGAATCATTAAGTTCCGCTTTTCGCCTGCAAAGTGTCGGGCGTGGTCACCTGATCAAAGAACGTAGAAACATCCGCAAGGTTCTTCCCAAGATCAACATTGAGCGCCTTTGCGCCTTTGCCTGTTTTGGTGAATTTGTGAGTAGTTGAAATACCGGTGTACACAATTTCCTGACCATTTGCATCGGTACCGTCATTCTGTGTAGTATTAGTCTGATCCGGAATATTAAAGGTTCCCTTGAATCTCCAGACGTAGACAGCATCACCATTGGTTTTCTGAGTTTTATAACCAAGTGCAAAATACTTCACATCGCGAGGCCCTTCAATCAATGCCCCTGTAGTCTGATCGTAATTCTGACCGGTGATTGTAGCCAGTACGTCAAGCGGAATAGCGGAAGCAGAAATGGTTACTTCATCCGAAGAAGTATTCGTTACTACAACGGCAGGAATATTGTCATAGTAATGTGCTTCGCTGCTGGAATCAGTCGTTTTGCTGATTTCAGCAACACCGGCAACCGCAAAAGGCGTGCCCGTTACATAACCATGATTGGGGGTCTCGCCCTCTCCTGCGGTATTCGTGCCGTTATCATCAACAAGAACTTCGGCAGCAACAAGACCTTCTACGCCGCGGTATTCAACGATTTCCTGCAAAGTAGAACTCGGCATAATTTTTCCTCCTTAATTTTCAATAAATATTGCATCAATAGCACGTCCAGTATGGGATGGTTCATCGGTTGGCACATCATAACCTTTCCCAGGAACAATCCAGCCGCTCGCTTTAAGAGACGCTTTTACGTCTATGAGAATTGTATTTACAAGCGAAGGGTCGACTGAGTAAAAATTGATTGTAAAATTCCAAACATAATTGATTGCATCATTGTCATAATGGCTTCCATCATCAGCTGAATTGTTCCAAAACGTAAAGAAGCTTGCAGGATAAGCCTCATCTTTCGTCAATGAACCTTGCAGCCTGACAGGATATCCATAAGTTTTTAGTAAATCAATTAACGCTTGTTTCATACTCAGTCGCCCTCCATCTTTTCAATGACATAATCCATGATGACTTCGCCCATATCCTTTTGGATTTGGTTCATGTATCTCTTCTGCTTGTACATCCTATTCAATGCGCGATTCGGCTGCATTCTCGGTGTTCCAGTAATTAGATATCCTCCTGCCCCGGGTTTGCTGAAATCAAATCCTACTGGAACAGAACCGATCAAACCTTCCCACTGAACTTGTTGATCGCGGACGATTGATTCTCTTGTTGTACCCGTAGAATATCGTCCACCAGCTGGTAAGTTAGCAGCAAGCATTGCTTCTTCTGTATCTTCTGTAATAGTCTCAGCTGATTGTATAAGCGCATTAGAAACGGCGTTTTTCACATCACCACCAAGGCTATCTAATTTTCGAAGCATTTCTTCAAAACCGCTGGTATCAAGCCTCAGAGTATTTCTGGCCATCATGCACCGCCTTTGACTTGCAACACTTTTATCCTCATATACTGATTTCGCATGCTGATATTTTCAGGTTCTCCAAGAATTTCATATATCTCACCAGTCTGTAGCAATCCGATACGACAATCACTTTTAATATCTGGGCGGTACCACGTCTCAATCGTTGCCGTATTTTCAATGGAATAGAGTCCATTTACTTCGCGTTCAGTACCGCCAAACGTTCGGAAATTGCCAAAAATCAAAATGCCATCAGACATTGAAGGAAATGTCTTTTTTTCCACACCATAAGAATCAACATATGTCGGAATCAGTAACATCAAAGGGACACTTAGTGGAGCGGCAAGTTTGAATTGTGCCATAACTCAGGTGCTCGGTACAGGAGTCACAGCAGTAATAGCTACTGCATTACCACCAGACAGAACAGCTTTATAAAGCGTCACACCATCCGGCTGAACAGTTGCGCCGGTCGGAGTAACAGCCGCTCTGTTGATCGTAATTCCAGCAAAATCATAAGCTGCCACAAAGTAGACAGTAGCAGTTGTGACTCCGGTTGCAAAATCGAGAGTCTGAACAGGCTGATTTGCAAGTTTATTACCGGCTGCACCAGAACCAGTCACAGAGAATGCACCTTCAATGGTTGTTGCTTCAAGCACCGTATAACTGGTACCAATCAGGCCCAGAACAGTACCAATCAGAGACAGAAGATCGATTTTCTGAACAGGAACAATGCGATCAGTGTTAATCATAAATGTATCCTCCTTAATTTTTATAGCTGAGCTGGGAAGCTCTCTGTATGAAATATTCAGAGAGCTTGCCATCAGCAGCACCATAGTTCCAAAGATCGGAGACTCCACGAGCAACAATGCCCTTTGTGATATTTGCCTCCGCAACTCCAGCATCTGTCAGAAAAGCAATTACTTCATCGAAATAAATCTGCAAAGTATCGTCCTGATAGTCGCCAGTGATTCCGAGAGCATTTTTTACATCAGCAAGAGTGACACTCATTGCTCGTTAACCTCCTTTCCATTAAGTAGTAGCGTCAGTCCCAACAGCCCACTCGCCGTTGGTAACTTTCAGTACTTTACCATTGTCGGCAGCCGTGACTGTAGGAAGTTCATTGGTTGCTCCGCTTGTAATCAGAGCAGCAATTGCGTTAATAAGATCGGGAATAATGACGAGGTTTTCAACGTCATCCGCATCCCCGCCGAGCGCAACATAAAGATTTCTAAGTGCGTCAATGGTATTATCCATTGTTACCCCTCCTTATACTTTCTTCTTGATCAGCCAGTAACCCATCGGGTTGAGCACCTTACCGTCGACGACCGTGAGCATCTTATTGACCCATTCATTACGCTCTTCGTCGAACCATCTGCGCATACCAAAGGCCATATTGGTGTTGATGGCATACTCTTCAGGCTGCCAGAAGATACCGATGACGTCGCCATTCGATGCACTGTCGAAGTCAGGGAGAATGTCAGGCTCAACCAGAGAAATGTCACGACCGAAGAATCTGCCGTTCGGATTTCTCGCATCGCCATCATTCACTTCCAGACCAGTTGCCTGACGGAAAATCGGGTTATTATTGGCATCAGCCATGGTTTCGAGATATGCGTCGACAGTAGCAAGCGGGAAGATGAATTCGCCATCACGATAGCCGAGCGGCAGCTTCGCAAAGAATTTCTTTCTCCAAGCAGTCCAGTTGTTAATGTCGGCAGCAGTCATCTCAACCACGTTGCCAGTTGCAATAATGCGAGGATCATTCAGAATACCAAGCATCTGACCATTACCGGTACCCTTAACAATGCCAAGGTCCATGGCCTGCATGTAAGCAATCATCATAATTCTTACGATTTCACGCTCGAACAGATCAATGGTGACAATGGACGAAAGCAGAGTCTGAGAAACGCGGATTTCGGCCACATTGTAGCTGAATTCCACAAACTTATTGATCTCGCCGCCATCCTGACGAGGAGCGACCGTATCTTCAGTCACCCACTTAAAAGTGGCCTGAAGTTCAGCGATCGGCACCTTAACCGCGCCCGGAATGTTCAGCTTGCGAACCTTAGCATAAAGGTTGCCGTAACGCTTCCGAATTTCGTTGATGAACTCATTCAGGACCGTGGTCGGAATCGTCGCACCGAGGGTGTTGGTGTTGGCCGGCATACCATCACGCTGATAGAGATTCGCAGGAATCTCCGTACCAGTCTGAGCATATCGCATGAACGCCTGACGGTATTCCATACTCGCAAAAGGATCAGTGTTCTCGCGAGTCTGATCCGGCGTAGGATTCTGACTGAATGCTCCACGAATCTGACCATTTACAAGAGCAGCATTTGCGGGAGGAGTGGTCTGACCAGTGGGCTGAGCGGCTCTTTCCTCTTCTGCAATAGCATCAATTTCTTCCTTGACCTCATCGATTTCGTCATTAAGCTCGGCAATCTGCTCGTTGATGGAACGAACTTCATTCGCGTCAGTAGACGCAAGCGCCTTATTTTTAAGAGTATCTCTTTTTTCAAGAAGTCTCTTATGGCGCTTTTCAAGAATCTGTTTTCTTTTGTTCATATCAGTAACCTCCTAAAATTTTTGTTTTTTCCTTAAGTAACGTCAATTCATCGGTGTCCACCGATTTCGCACCCTGCTGTCTCGCAGTGTCCACTGCTGACCGAGCATTCTCCAACGCTTCCTTGCTTCGTGCATTTATTTCAGTCGATTCATAAGCGGGGAATGTTACAGCGCTTACTTCGACAACTGAACCAATTTTTCGAATATGTCTGGTGGGATGGTCGCTTTCAAGGTTTTCCCATTCTTCGTCATCAACACTGAACATAAATGACATGCCTGAAATGTCGCCACGCTGGACGGCACTATATAAAGCTCTTGCTTCAGAATTATTTTCTGTATCAAGCGAAACATCGATGTCCAAACCGTTTTCATTGGGTGATAGCTTCATTGTGCTGTGGCCATTGTTTCGACGACTTCGAGCAAGAGGAATTTTCCTTGTATCATGATTCACAAGGAATCTCACATCCCGCAAATCTGCTTCATTTAACGCGCCAGGCTCAATGATCTCATCAAAAAATCCGAGGTTTGTCCTACTTGCATATACAATTGGCCTACCTGTGATTCGATGACCTTCATTTTCATCAGCGCTAATGTCAAAACTATATGAACGCTGTTCCAATTCTTTAAGCATTTTAGACTTCCTCCTCCATAATGCTCCCGCTCTCTTGCTTATCTACGACGTCTACATTGACTTTCCCAACCTGATACTGATCGGCATTTGCTGCGTCAATCCAGTTGAGAGACATATACCGCTTACCTGCAAGCTCTGGTAGCGGTCGCAGACCCAAAGCAACACGCTTTTCATTCTCAAACAAACCGCCTGTAGGAGAAAGCATGTTAATCATTTCAAGGGTCTGACTTACCGTCATGAAGATCAGCTCTTTCGGATAAAGCTCTATCTTGTTTCCGAAGGCTTTTTCTCTACGAGTGAACAACTTCTTTGTAAAAGCCTGTGAAATAGCAAGTGCGAGCGGTTCCAAGGTTTTCTGATAGAATGCTTCGTACTGCTCTTTGCTATAATCACCAGTCAAAATAGCAAGTGGTACGCCCCAATTTCGCAGAATCTTCGAATCTATGAATTCCAGTGTAGGTTTATCAACCAAAGCAATTTTATGTTCGAGCGGAGTAAATTCAGCTTTGAGGTCAAGCGGTAAAAATCCGCTTTCTGAATTTCTCAGCTTGTTTTCAAGTTCTTTCAAGGCTGCCGCAGTCTTACCGTCATCCATCAATGTGTTATACTTCACAATCCCATTGATGGCATATGAGGCTTGCATCGCTTTAGCAACTCCCTGCAGCAAGTTCTCATTGAGTTGGAGTGTACTCAGCAATGCCTGATGATCCGGCTGGCCCATAAGATTTCCGCCCATATACTGGTTGACGGAAAAATTGTATCTGATGTGAATTACATCATCGTAAGCAATCGTAGTGTTGTAACCATTCCAGAACCAGAACTTTACGAACAATCGTCCGCTGTCATCCTCTATAAAATCCACCTGAGTAGGATTCAACGGATAGAGTGCTTCGTAATATCTTCTCTCAGCCCCAGTTTTATCATCGACCCACGTGTAATAAGTGGGAACAATAAAGACGTTGTAATTCATCAGGAGGAGCCACACAGTTTTTTCAAGGAATTCGCTCGTCGTCATGAGCTCATTCGGCATGTCCAAAACGTCTTGAACATTCCCCTTAACTGGCGTCGGATCATTCCCGTTGTATCTTACATGGGTAGGATTGAGCTTTTTCATCTCATCCACAATACATTTGAGAGCTTGCTGCACTACATCGGAGGCGTAAATGTTCGTCCCGAACTGGCTATAAATAGGCGTGAACCCGTCGAAAGTGGGGGCAAACTTTCTATTTTTCGGCCCTCTTCGAAATAATTTATCGAACCATTCCATTCACTCACCTCCAATCACAGTCATAAAATCGCTGCGATAGCGTCTATATATTTCATACAAAATAATTAACGTGACCGCGCCATCAATCCGTCTGCTCTTCTGACCAGGAGCTTTAACAGGCTGAATATTCCCAACATCATCGACCTTGCAGCAGCAATTTCCCAAATTCCATTTGTCCATCGCATTTGAGCGATAATTGACAAGCTGGCTCTTTAAGTCTGCTTCGGTCAATTTCATTGCATTTGACAAAGCTCTTCCCTGTGCGATCATCTCAGTTTCGATTCCATATTCTTCGCACTTATCGAGGAACGTCTTAGCATATCGCTGGTCATATCCCACTTTGAAAGGTCGCAAGCCGTAGTCTTTATATAGCTTGTAGAACCAATCAGAAATCTGAGAAATGTCGATCTCATTGCCATCATGGATCGTCAAGAACCCTTGTCTTGCCCATTCCACATAATTAGCTCCCGCTTCTTTATCATCACTGTCTTCCAGTTTGCTCTCAGGAATCCAATAGTGAGAGTAGACGTACTTCGTCTTATCGCCAGGCCTCATCAACAGAATTTTCGCATTTGAAAGGTCGGTTGTGGCGGATAAGTCAACCGCTCCAAGAATGATTGACCCTCGAAAATCTTCAAGATCATAAATCTCTTGAGCATAGTCATAATCTTCAAGGACCAACCAGCTTTGTGCATCAGACTGAGGAACATTGAAATCCTTAGTCAGTAGATGAATTCTTGTTGCTTTATCGTGCTTGGCAGCTTCAACGTCTCGGCGAAGTTTTCCAACCTTCTTTACACCATATCTGATTGACGGATTAGACTTTTCCCAAGAGCTTTCGTCTTGCCAGATTTCTTGCTCGGTGTCCTGCTCATACAGAAATGCGATGAAGTGGTCGTCATCAATCTCACCCTCAATCACTCGCTTTGCGTAAGTGATTTTGTGGTCCAAGTAGCAATCACGGTTGAAGCCCTGAGTCGTACAATTAAGGAATAGTGGTTCATCTTTACTTGACATGCCTCGCCAACAAGCCTCAGCGATCTCGCTTTGGCCATTTTCCTCGGCAATGTCGTGGCTCTCATCCAAATAGGTTTTCGAAATGTTGAAGCCGTCTTTATTTTGGGTTTTACTTGAGAGCCGGAAAATATTGATATTCTTCAGCCGATTTTTGATTTCGGTGAGATTCTGACTTGTGATGGACTTCTTACCGTCCAATCGCTGGCGCATTCCTCCGATTTCCAACCAAATGAGCTTTGCTTGTCTATCATCATTGGAAGCGCAGCAAATATCGGTACCGCCCTCACCCATGAAAAGATCATAATTTCCATCGGCTGCGAACATGGTGGACTTGCCGTTTTTACGAGCAACCTCAAGAAGTCCCTCAGTAAATCTTCGGAGCCCAGTGTCTGCCATCTTAAAGCTGTAAACCGCCTCCCACCATGCTTTTTGCCAAGGCAGCAGCTTGATAGGTTTCATGTAGTATGGAGCTTTAGATTGCAGGCACAGACTTTCCTCAAACTTTATGCGCTTGTGAGCTTCCGTCGTATCGTAAATGTATTTTGGATTTTTCAAATCCTCAATGAGATTCTTGACGGCTTTTCTGATCCAGTACCCTACAACTATTTCTTTGTTCTGGATCATGCCCCAGTATTCAAACAAATAGTTAGAGTAGGGACCGCTCATTTGAATTCCTCCAATAATTTCAGAAGATCATCCTGAGCAGAGGATTCTACCTTGTGAAGAATTGAGCACAAAATTCGAATCGCATTCATATAAGATTGTGTGCATTCTTTGTAAAGCCTTGCTGCTGGCGTGGTTCGCTGTAAAGCTGGATTTTTTGGATGAACATTCACAAACGGGAGCTTTTTCAATTCGGCCATTCGTTCTTCCAAGAAGACTACTTCATCCAACAGGCGTGATACAAGTTGCTGTTGGTTTTCCTCTACGTTTTTGAAAATTTCATCAAGTTCCTCTCGCCTTGTCACTTGGAATCACTTCCTGTTTTTTGCGATTTTTAAGGGAGTTCTACTCCTTCAATTGTAGCGCGTTCTTCCAAAATATAGAGGTAACGCCCCATAGTTGCTGCCTGTTCTCGTAAAAGTTCAATAGGACATTTAGGTTCAAACTCAAGTCTGTGCGCGTCGAATTTAACAAGCATCTTATGAAGTTTTGTATACCGTTCTTTCAGTTCGGTATATTCTTGAATCATGCGTTCTTTCCAAGGTTCCATAGTTTTCTCCTTTTTTATTTTTTGCAATTTTTTCTGGCAATTTCAAATTTTTTGCTGGAAGTTTCCGGAAAAAATGAATTTTTTGCCTTGTGTGCAACGGTCC
>Ga0247611_10003358_pt1 | contig 23814 bp, 24 predicted proteins | sample 177DNAGHGhighgp2_FD_192422 | JGI IMG/M metagenome (GOLD analysis project Ga0247611, IMG submission 192422) | Sheep rumen microbial communities from Palmerston North, Manawatu-Wanganui, New Zealand - 1770 DNA GHGhigh gp2 | ecosystem: Host-associated > Mammals > Digestive system > Stomach > Rumen... | reverse complement strand
CACGAGGAAGGCCGGGAAAAGCAGTCCGGTCCTTTCCGTCTTCAGGACGGCGGCGAGCAAGGAGGCAAGCAGGATGAAGAGCCCTCCGGAGAGGGAATACGGGTCCACGGGCAGGCGCACGAGCAGGGCCCCGGCCGCGATTCCGGCCGTGAAATGGATTGCCAGCGCCCCTATGTTCTCCCGCTCCGCCATTTCCTTCAGATTCGTATGCGAAAATAGGGATTATTTTGTTAACTTTGCACGGTTTGACCGATAATAATTAACATTTAACCGATATGATCATCCTTGTCATCAATTGTGGAAGTTCTTCCATCAAGTACCAGCTGCTGGACATGAAGAGCGACGACGTGTTCGACGTCATCGCGAAGGGTATCGCCGAGAAGATCGGCCTTCCTGCCGGCATCCTCCAATACGCTCCGTCCGGTAAGGACAAAATCGTGAAGGATCTCCCGATTGCGGACCACAAAGTGGGCATGCAGCTCATCCTGGAAGCCCTGACGGATCCTCAGACGGGCGTTCTGAAGTCCCTCGAGGACATCGAGGCGGTGGGTCACCGCATCGTCCAGGGCGGCGACTTCTTCTCCGGTTCCGTCCTCGTGAACGACGACGTGCTCGAGAAGATCGCCTTCTGCAGCGATTTCGCTCCGCTCCACAATCCGGCGCACCTGCTGGGCATCCACGCCATGCAGGAAGTGCTCCCGACCGTTCCGCAGGTCGTCACCTTCGATACGGCCTTCCACCAGACGATGCCGGCCTACGCCTATATGTACGGCCTGCCGTATCAGTATTACGAGAAGTACCGCGTCCGCCGCTACGGTGCGCACGGTACCTCCCACCAGTTCGTCGCCGGTGTGGGCGCGAAGCTCGCCGGTCTGGACCTCACGAACTCCAAGATCATCACCTGCCACCTCGGTGCCGGCAGCTCCATCTGCGCCATCCAGAACGGCAAGTGCGTGGACACGTCCATGGGCTTCTCCCCGCTGGAGGGCATGGTCATGGGCACCCGCGTGGGCAACATCGACGCGAATGCCGTCATCTACCTGGAGAACAAGCTGGGTGTCACCCCGGACGAGATGTCCACGATCCTGAACCGCAAGTCCGGCTTCCTGGGCCTGTCCGAGTACAGTTCCGACTGCCGTGAACTCAACGAGCGCGCGAACAGCGGTGACCCCAAGGCCAAGCTCGCCCTCAAGAAGTTCACCTACGACATCATCAAGAACATCGGCTCCTACGTCGCCGCGATGAACGGCGTGGACCTCATCGTCTTCACCGGCGGCATCGGCGAGCACAACTCCCGGCTCCGCCGCCGCGTCCTGGAGAACTTCTCCTACCTCGGCCTCAAGGTGGACTACGAGGCCAATGTCGCCTTCGGCGAGGATGCCATCATCACGACGGAAGACTCCAAGGTGAAGGCCGCCCTCATCTGCACGAACGAGGAACTCGTGATCGCCCGCGACACCATGCATTTAGTACTTGACAATCAAGAATAAAACACAGATATGATTACCAATTTCAACGATTTGTTCGCCGAACTCAAGGCGAAAGGCATTTGCAAGCGGATGATCGCCGCCTGGGGCGTGGATTCCCACACCATCGAGGCCGCTTCCCTGGCTTCCGACATGGGCTTTGTCCAGGTTACCCTCGTGGGTGACGCCGACATGATCGCCAAGGTTTGTGACGAGTGCGGCATCGATATCGCCAAGTTCACCATCGTGGACGTCAAGGACGAGCTCAAGGCCGTGGCCGAGGCTGTCCGCATGGTCCATGACGGCGAGGGCGACGTCCTGATGAAGGGCCTCTGCTCCACCGACAAGTTCCTCCGCGCCATCCTGAACAAGGAGTGCGGCCTGCTGCCCCCGAAGGGCCTGCTGAGCCACGTGGGCGTGATCGAGAACCCGAACTACCACAAGCTCATCTTCATCACCGACATGGCCGTGATCCCCGCTCCGGACTTCCGCCAGAAGGTGAAGATGGCCGGCTTCGTGACCGGTGTCGCCCGCAGTTTCGGCATCGCCACCCCGAAGATCGCCTTCATCGCCGCTTCCGAGCAGATGCTGGACTCCATGCCGGCCTGCATCGAGGGCGCTATGCTCGCCAAGATGTGCGACCGCGGCCAGATCAAGGCCATCGGCGACGGCCCGCTCGCGCTGGATGTCGCCATCGACGAGGAATCCGTCCAGATCAAGAAGCTCAAGAGCCCGGTGGCCGGCGATGCCGACTGCCTCCTCTTCCCGAACATCGAGTCCGCCAACGTCTTCTGGAAGACGAACTCCAAGCTGGCCAAGGACGTGCGCCAGGCCGGCTTCCTCGTGGGCACCAAGGTCCCTTGCATCCTGGCCTCCCGCGCCGACTCCGTGGACGTGAAACTCAACTCCATCGCCTCCGCCGTGATGAGCGTGAAGTAAGCACGTCATTCGCAGATGTGAAGGAGGGTGACTCAGAAATTGAGTCATCCTCTTCTTTTTGTGTACGCATCGGATGCGTACAATACCGTTTTTCCCGAAATTTAGGAAATATCTATGGTTTCTTTCCTAAAATTACGGAAAGTTCTTATCTTTGCAAAAAACCGGACTCATGACCATAAAAGAGACCATCAAATCGCTCATTGCCATCAAGCAGCAGGAGATTCCTGTCGCATACAATCCTCGTGACGTTGAATTACCTATCAATTCAAAGAAGATAATTACTGTCGTGGGTGTCCGCCGATGTGGGAAATCCACACTGATGGAACTTTGTATCGAGCGTTTGTTAAAAGCGGGCATCAGTCCCAGGCAGATTGCCTGGATCGGCTTTGACGACGAGCGCTTTGATTCTATGCAGACCTCAGACTTCAATTCCATTCTTGAGGCGTATATGGAGATGTTTCCGGACATTCCCATAAAAGACGTTTACTTCTTCTTTGATGAAATTCAGCGGATCAAAGGATGGGAACTCTTTGTGCTGCGCCTTTCCAAGAATTACAGCAAGCACATCTTCATCACGGGAAGCAACGCTGACATGCTCTCGGAAGAGTTGAATACAGCTCTTCGCGGTTGGCCTTTGGAATACCGGGAATATCCTTTGTCTTTCAAAGAGTATTGCCAGTTTACAAGTGTTCCTACTGATAGTTATCTTGAAAAGGACTTGGCTTTGATTCGCTCCTCCTTCGATTCTTTTGTCCGCGAGGGGGGATATCCGGAAGTTGTGCTGGAGTCCAGTCGAGTAATGAAAGACAAACTACTGCAAGGTTATTTCAATGCAATGATCTTCAGGGATTTGATGGACCGTTATAAGATATCTAACCCGGAACGTGTCAAGTATGTTATTAAGCGTTTGATGGCTGGAATAACCAAGCCTGCGTCAATTAATGCAATCTATAATGACATGCGTTCCCAAGGCCGAAAAGTATCTAAAGACGATTTATATGACATTGCCGATAAGACCTGCTCCATCTTTCTCTTGTACAAAGTAACCAAGTTTGACCAATCTTTCAAGAAAGAAACAAGCGCCCTTCCCAAGTACTACTGTGTTGATAATGGTCTTCGCCAGTCAGTTCTTATCCCCGGCAAGGACGATGACGGAATCCTTTTTGAGAACGCAGTGTTCCTTCATCTGTTGCGCAATCTTCCTGACGGTCACAAAATATGCTACTACCTTGGGGATAAAGAATGTGACTTTGTCATACAAAACGATACGACAGTGGTGGAGTTGATTCAAGTCTGTTGGGACATGACGGAAAAAGAGACCCGCGCTCGTGAGATAAACGGTGTTCGTGAAGCGGCGTCTTTCACCGGCTGCAGGAAGATGACCATCGTGACCCGCGAAGAGGAGGAGTTTGTCCAGGATACGCTGGGCACTATAAGAATAGTGCCCGCCTGGAAATGGTTTTTAGGCCGTTGATCCAGGAAGAAACTGAGGACGACGATGTCCTGCAAGTAGCTAAGATGTTTCTGATATTGATAGAAGAAGGGGATGCCTTCAAGTCAATCTGATTTTGGGGCACCCCCTATGTTTTATTGAAGGTCTTCGGGAAGCCGGGGCATTGCCCCTTTCCGGGTGCAGACGAAGGCGGAGATCCGGACGGCTTTCCGGTGGGCTTCCTCGATGGACGCGCCATGCAGGAGACTGCCGACGAAGGCGCCCGTAAAGGCGTCTCCGGCGCCCATGGCGCTGACGACCTTTACTTCCGGCGTGGGCTGGAAGGAGCGTCCGTCCTTCCAGACAATCCAGCTGCCATGGACACCCTTCGTGAGGATGATCATGTCCAGGTGGCAGGATTTCATGAGCCGTCGGCACAGGACCTCCTCCCCGGCCATCCGGTAGCCGAGGAGGCCCGTGACGACGGTCAGCTCTTCCTCGTTGAGTTTCAGGATGTTTGCCCGGCGGAGGCTCTCCCGGATGACGGCTTTGGTGAAGTAGTTCTGACGGAGGTTGATGTCACAGACCTTCAGGCAGTCCGGCGGGCAGTGGTCCAGGAAGGCGCGGATGCTCCGCCGCGATTCCTGCCCCCACTGGGCCAGGGTGCCGAAGCAGACGGCCTTCGTCCGCGCGGCGATTTCCCGGAGCTCGTCCGTAAAGGGGATGTGGCTCCACGCACAGCGGGTGTGGATGGTGTATTTCGGGTTGTTCGGGTCCGAGATGTCCGCATCGACCGTCCCGGTCGGGTAGGGAACCCAGTCCAGGTGGAAGGGGAGTCCGTGCCTCTTCAGTTCGGCGCGGATGCCGCTCCCGTCCCGGTCGATGCCGACGGCGCTCACGACGAGCCCCTGATGGCCCATCTGCGCGGCGTGGTAGGCGAAATTGGCCGTCGCCCCGCCCAGCGCCTTCCCGCCGGGGAACTTGTCCCAGAGGACTTCGCCGATGCCCACGACGCAGCGGTCTTTTTGAGCGATCTGATCCGGAATGGGCAGGAGGTCCGCGATGTCGTCGATGATGTAATCGGCTTCCCAAAGGTCCTCCCGGCCGGCGTTGCCGTAGGTGACGGCGCAGGTATGGGCACCGGCCCTGCTGCCCATCTGGACAGCGACGGGCATGTCGCCCACGACGAGGGCCTCCTCCGCCGGATAGCCCAGCTCCCGGAGCGTTTTCAGGACGGGCTCCGGATCGGGCTTGGCCTTGGTCACGTTATCGGCCCCGAGGACGTAGGAGATGTATTCGGCGATGCCCATATCCCTTAGGAATCCCTTCAGGGAGGACGAGTGCCGGGAAGAGGCCACCGTCATGGTGTACCCCTTCTCCTTCAGGGCGGCGAGGGTTTCCTTTACGTGCGGGAACAGCCCGGGAACCAGCTTCTTCCGGTTCCGCTCGAAGATCTCGCGGTACGTCGCGGCCGCGGTGGCCATCTCTGCCGGTGTCAGCCCGGGATAGAGCTGCCCGAACCCTTCCTCCAGCGGCAGGCCGATCGTCTTCGCGATCGCCTCCTCCTCCGCTACGGGATACCCCAGCGCCCGCGCCGTATCCTGCATGGTCATGACGATATTGGCCCGGGTATCCCCGAGCGTCCCGTCGAAATCGAAGATGATGAGTCGTAGCATGTCGGGTGCAAAGATAGTGGAAATCCGGGAAAATGGGGGTGGGAGGCGGGCACGTTTTCGTGCGTTTTTGTGTCCGCCCACGTGCTGGAGCATTCGGCAGGGCACGATGTGGGGCGATATCGTGCCCCGTGGCGTGCTGAATCCGCCGGAATATTTTGGTGTCCAGCCCCATCAGCGGCTCAAGACCAAGAATAACTTGACATTATGGCCCAGAGCTTCATCCGTTTGGTGGAAAAAGCGCAGACCAGAGCTTTTTCCCTCATCGGGGGACATGCCCAGCAAAGGTGCAATGACAGAATGGAGGGCTTGGATTTCGTTTGAGGAGGCCGGGTGTTTCGGAGCCGTTGTAATGAGCACCTCGCAACGGGTATAAATACTGAGGTCTTGGTGGAAGTACTTGGTGATAAGCTCTGCGATGTATCCTATCCGTTCCCGCTCTTCGGGTACGTGGGAACCGAAGCGGAGCTCCAGAATCTGGCGTGTGTCGAAAAGGTATTTCAGTGTTTCGTGGTCCCCGGGACGGAAATGGTCTATGGCCGATTGCACTTTACCGGCACGGTCCAAACGGGTGATAGAACGCTCCTGCCGGGCATCCCGCATTTGTTTAGCCCGGTTGCGATGGGCTTTGCGGCGGTGGAAAGTGTTCCAGTCTTCCAGTGTCAGTGAACGGTGTTGCCGTTCGAATTCACCGGCCAAACCGTAGGAGTAATTGAGGAATTGGCGGTTTCGGAGATATTCCGCTTTGCGTTGGAAGGCATTCTGTACCGGGGTATCAAAGACGGTGGCCCGGTCCTCCTCCGTATAGCCGTAGAATGTCATTCCCCACAGGATGCGGGCGAGTGCGCCCACTTCCGGAATACCGTCCCGGATGACGACCTCGCTGCCCAGGCAACCGTCCCATGGCATCCCTTCGCAATGTAGGGCATGGACATACGCATGGGGCTGTCCATCCTCCTTCTCGTCGGTTTCACGCACGACCTCTATTTCCCAGACATCTTCAGAGGGTATGGTTTCCAGCAGGGTGTCGTATGCCTGTTTGTACCATGCCAGTTGCGTCTCGCTTTTCGGATCCTGGGCAATCAGCTCCGGCACGAGGGTGTCGAAGGGATGCTTCCGGATAAGTTCACATAGTTTCATGGCGTGCGGTTGTAAGTAGGATTTGGGTTCCCTTTGGGCCAAAGATAGACGTTTTCCCCGAATCCCGCAAACCGTTTAAGGGAACCGGGAGAGGAGGGGAATGGAAAGTTTGAAATAAGCAATGTCATGAAATTATGATTATATTTGTACATTAAAATGAGATTGGCCCCATGAACATCCGAACCGATATTCCTCAAATAGCCGCCTTGCGGGAGGCCGTGGAAACGACGACAGGCATCACGCCGGGTACCCATGCCGATTTCATCGCGCTGGGACTGGCTGCTGAACGGATCCTGAAAGAGCATATCTCAGAATCTACCTTGGAGCGCGTCTGGGGTTATTCTACCCGTGGTTATGAAACCGTGTCCAAACGGACCTTGGACGTATTGGCCCGCCTGGCTGGAAATCCCGGGTGGGAAGCTTTCTGCAAGGCGATCGGTGCCGATGAGGACTCCGGTTTCATCGACGATCCCGAGACGCTGGAGTCGGAGAGCCTGCCGGAGGGAACGCGCCTGAAACTCTGCTGGCATCCCGACCGCACCGTCATTCTCCGGCATTTGGAAGGTTCCAGCTTTGTTGTGGAACACAATGAGAACAGTAAGCTTTCCGAGGGTACCGTCCTTACTTGCAAGGGGTTCCATAAGGGAAGCACCGTGTATATGGAATTACCCCAGGGACTGTATGTCGCCGGAAAAGAACATGGGCTCACATCCCTCGAAATCTTATGAAACGTATAGTTAGTATCTTTTTTCTATCACTTCTGGCCCTTGCCTGCCGGGAGACACCGGCGCCGGAACTGCCGATGCCCGAGTTCACTGGTTTCTCGGTGGATGCCACCTATGAAACCGCCGTCATTACCGTTGAGCATCAAGGGGACTACGGCATCGTGGAAGCAGGCATCTACCTGGACGATCGTCGGATCCTGGCCGATGACCGGGAATCGGGCCAGTTCACCGTGACCGTTGCCGGATTGGAAGGATCAACGGACTATAATTACAAGGCCTTTGTTTCCAATGGAATACACGAGGCTGTTTCTCCAAGCCAGACCTTCAGGACGGCTCCTGCTCCCAAGGTAATCCGCTCAGGAGAGGGAACATTTACGATCCATACGGAGAATACGCCGCTCGCCGATATCCTGCAACGAAACGGCGTGGATCCCGAAGAAATCGTCCATCTTACCCTCATCGGTCATCTCGCGGATGAGGATTTCCCCGTCATCCGGAAGAAGATGAAGTTGCTGGAAAGCCTCGATCTGGGAAAGACGGACGTGACCGTCATGCCGTACCTGGCCCTTGCTACTTGCAATTTCACCTCGTTGGTTCTTCCCGAAGGACTCGTGGAGGTCGGGAAATGCGCAGTTACGGACTGCCAGCAGATGCAAGGGGCCCTCAAACTTCCCAAAGGACTGAAGATCGTGGGTATCGACGGCTTTTCCAACGGTTATATGCTGGAAAGTCTCGAACTCCCGGACGGAATACAGGTCATCAAAGACTGCGCGTTCATGTATTGCATAAGCATGGGTGGGGAACTGATTCTGCCTCAGTCGCTGACCGAGATCGGGGAGAGGGCCTTCTATGGAACCGATTTCCGGGGGAACCTGACCATCCCCTCGAATGTAAAGTCCATTCTTTTCTCCACTTTCATGGAAGTCGGTTTTGAGGGAGAACTGTTCCTGCACGACGGGATTACCGAGATCGGACCTACCGCCTTTGCCGAGAATGGCTTCAAAGGCGTTCTGACGCTTCCCGCATCCCTGAAGCACCTCGGTGAAGGAGCGTTTTTGGGGAACCAATTCTCCGGAGACATCGTGATTCCCGAAACGATCAAGGAGATTCCGAATGATGTCTTCGCGGACGGTTCTTTCATGCAGCAGTATTCCCGGGTGATTCTGCACAAAGAGGTCCAGTCCATAGGGGAAAGGGCATTTTTTGAGTTCGACAAAGTTCTGCAGGAAGTCGTCTGCTACAACGAGGAACCGCCCCGGTATGCTACGGATGCCTTCAATCCGGAAGCGATTCCTTCCGTGACGCTCCGTGTCCCGGAAGGTGCGGTTCAGCGATACAGGGAAGCCGAAGGCTGGAAGGACTTCGGGTCAATCCTCCCGATCGAATGAGGCGGCAGCTTCGTTGAACAGCGCATCGATATCTTCGGCGCCCACGGCCTTTTCCGGGGTCTTGGGCGCTTCCTTTTTCGCCGGAGTCACGATATAGACCGTATCCCGGACAGGGCGGTTTTCCAGGCTGTCGGCCTTCTTGCCGGTCACTGCCGAGGTCACCGGCATCGAAGGAACTTCCTCCGGTCCCTCCGGCCGGACCGACAGGATGCCGATCCCGACCATCAGCAGGATCAGGGCGGCGATGAGCCACCATCCCCAGCGGGCGGAACGGAGGGAGCGGCGGACTGCATCGGCCGATGCGAAACGACGGGCGGGTTCCTCCTGGCAGCATTTCCGGATGACCCGGCGTGGGATTCCGGGCAGGGTTTCCAGCACCTTTCCCACGGAATAAATGTCCGAGCGGATGTCGCCTGCTGCACCCTTCAGAACTTCCGGAGCAGCGTGTGACCGTGTGCCGGCAGGCTGTTTGAGAATGGAATGCGATTCTGTGTCTGAATATCCGAAGTCAATGATTTTCAGCTGCTTGCTTGTGAATGCAACCAGCAGGTTGGACGGTTTTATATCCCGATGGACCACCCCTTTGGAATGCATGTAGGAAAGCGCGTCGCAAAGCTGGTCGGCCACGGCCAGCGCCTCCTTCCGGGTCAGGACCGCCTGGTCCAGCGATACGCCGTCCACCCATTCGATTTCGATGGCGTGTCCGTATCCCGGCACATCCAGGTAGTTGTAGTATTCGGCAATATGAGGATGGCGAAGCAGGTAGCCGATCTCGAACTCCTTCCGGAGCAGGCGCTCATATAGGGGATTCCCCTGGTACTCCGGTTTCAGGCATTTGAGGACCCGGAAGCGCCCTTCCCTATCCACCCGGTACAGGTCGGCATAGCCGGAAGCGGAACGATGGATCCGTTCCGGTTCCTGACCCGGCGTCCAGCCGGCAGCCGTAGGCGTTGCAAATATCGAGGAGTCTTCCATTCAGGACACAAAATTAGGAATTATTTCTTACTTTTGTCCTTCGGATGAAACGCTTCCTCGTCATACTCCTTCTCTGTTTTCCGGTCTTTCTGCTCCGGGCTCAGGGGTATGATGCCGCCTTGGACCGCTTCGCCGCCATCACCAACGAGTGCCAGCGGCTGAAAGCCCGGCTGGACGAAGGGAAAACGATTCCTGAAAGAACTCTGGAAGGACTCCTGGACGAACTCCGTGCCATGCAGCGGGACTTGCAGAAAGCCCGCGGGTCCATGACCCCTGCCCAGAAGGATCGATATCAGCTCATCCTGAAATGCTATCGTGAAGGGAAAATGGTTCCGGAATCGGCACTTCAGTCTGCGGTTTCCCGAGCTTCGGAGGCATGGGATGAAGGGGAGTCAGGGCTTCTGTCCGGGCATACACGGGCCTCGACCGGTCGTCCGGCGGGGCCGGGGACCCGCGCTTTCGTCATGGCGACCGCTTCTTGTCCGCTGCAAGGTGGTGTGGCAAGTGGCTTTATCCTTCCGTCCGGCTGGGGCACCGACGTCCGTTTCTCCGGGAATGGCATTTATCCGAAAAGGACCCTCAGTGCCAATAGCACCGGCGAGGCCGATGGCGGTTTCATCTGGGCTACGGGTGCCGTGCGGCACAGCCGCCTGGCCGGGACCATCGACCTGGTCTGGTGTCCGTCCCGTCCCGGTCCCGTTTCCGCCGGCCTGTATGCGGGCGCGGGCTACGGTTTCGACCGGACTTTCTGGCAGACTTCCGGCGGTGATTGGGCGCTCATCCAGGACCTCTCCGTGAGCGGTCCGGCCTTCGACCTGGGCATTCTGTGTTTCCGCCGCCACCTGGCCGTCTCCCTCGGCCTCACCACCCTCTCTTTCCGCACCATCTCCGGCACGGTAGGGGTGGGGTATCGGTTTTAGGGGGCGTTTCCGCTGGCCTTTCGCCAAACAGCCGCACTATTTACCGAACAGCTCTGAGTGAGAACCCATACGGACCAGCTTGATGATGCCGGCCTCTTTGTCGTACCATATCAGGAGGAAATCTCCTTTGATGTGGCATTCCATGTGATTGGCCCAGATCAGAGCGTTGCTACCATTTTGTGAAGGCCTTCCAGGTCGAAGTCTTCCAGCTCGGCGCCGGATTCGGCCTCACGCATGGCAGCAATAGTCTTTGCATTGGGCGTATCCTGCCCTGAGATGGTCCATCCCATATTCTTGGACAATCTCTTCAAAAACGGAAGATCCCGTTTGTTCTTGATATTCAATATTACCTGGGTCATGATTCTAATGTTTAAAGATGTTCCGCTTCACGGCAAAGGTAAGCAATTTTTCGGCCAGGATGAAATATTTCTGATTGGTCAGGAATAATCATCAAAAACAAGAAGCATCTCCAACCGGATTCCGCGGATAGCCGTTAACACGTGCGCCTGATGGTGGCTGATTCACGAAAACCGTTTCACAATAGGGAATTGGAGCATCATCCGAAAAGACAAAAAAAGACAAATTGTCGGGACGGGGTTTCGGCTAACTTTGTAAAAAGTCACGCCTGGGATGAGTGAAAGTCGTGGAAAATGACTATATTTGGTTGTTCCACCACGGCTGACCCGAAAATCGCCAAACTTTCAGTCAGACAGCCGGAGACGATGGACGCTCATCCCTTTTGTGTCTCCAACCCTTTCGGGTTTGGTACATACATGGCGTGAGACATACTCGTATCCTCATTTCTGACAGGCGTTTGGCGATGCCTCGGGTAATGACGACCGTGTATGGATCACGCTTTTTTGCGTGTATTTGGAGAATAACTAACTAATAACAAAACTACGATGCCTCGTTTTAAGATTACAACTAAGCAGCGGACCCAGTTCAATGGTATTCGCATCGAGCCCGGGATGTCCGTGGAGGTCGTCACCCCCAGCTTCACCAATCCGCTTCTGGTCAACGGTGGCCAGCAGGTTGTTGATGCCTTCCGGCGCATCTACGGGATTGATATCAAAAAGGCGGGGGTCTGCAGCCCGGTGAATTTGAATGTTGAACAAATAGGATAGAAAGTTATGAGTAAGAAGAACGAAACTATTACACAAACTGTAGTTCGATACGGAAAAGCATACTTAACCCAAGGCGGTATCTTCGGTTTGGGAAAAGAGGCCCTTTCAGACTATCTGGATTCCTCAGAAGATAAGGAACTTCTGGAGAGCCTAAAGGCATCTTATGACGATTGGGAGTATGAGGAAGTTGTTGATAAATGTGACATGGCTCTAATTAAAAATGATTTAGACCCTGAGACACAATCAATATTGCGGCGATATAAATATGAATCTCTATTTCATATTGCATGGGATGCTATAATGGATGATGATGGGGAGGATGGTTTTACAGAAAAGACAGAAGAGACCGTAAAAAGAGCTGTTGACTATTTTTTTTCAGTGGGGGAGGAAGAAGGGTTTACTCCGTATCTATACTACAAGATTGCTTTTTTGTATGCTAGAATGTATGATTGTTGGGATTTAGATAGGGATGTTCCTACACGCAACTATGCAATTAGAGCCCTGGAAGTCGATGGATCCCGGGCAAAAGAGGTAATGGAAATTTATGAACATTTAACATCCAATTTGTTCGAGAATTACTATAATTGTTTTTTGACAAGTGAGGATCCTGAGGATGAGAATTTCAAGTTTACAAATCTCCATGACTATAACCAACGAAAATACATCTATCTTGCTAGAGATGTCAAGCATCTTGTCGGAGTGCTTAGTGATGAGGATGATCGGGTGATCAATAACGTGTTCACTCTGAATCTTATCCCTGCGGATATAGTTTTCCCATTTGGTCGTCCGACAGAAGGTATATATATGGCTCACCCCGTCAAGACAGACCATTATTATCCCATTAAAAACATCGACGAAACCTTGTTCATGGAGAAAATCCGTGAGTTCAGTTGGCTCGTTCAATGTCTTGGTGCAACGGAGATTGTTTTCCATTCGAATAAGGGAGCCAAGGTAACTGAGGAATTTGGATCGCAAATGAATGTTGGCGGTAACTTCGACGTGCCCAATGTCAAGTTGGGCGTTGATTATAACCAGGAGAAGTCAAGTGCGAAAGAACAGACTATGCGTCAGTCAGTTGACCGGGTTCAGCATTTCCATCCAACGAAGAAACCATATTGTCCTAACGATTTGGTGTGGTTCGAATCAGATCCTGAGTGGAAGGACCTTGTGAAACAACGGATGCAAGGAAGTATTGCGGATTACACATATAAGATTTCAGCGTCTCAGACTTGTATGATGAGTACTTCAGAAAAGCATGCCGTTGAGGCTAATGTGGAGTACATCGAGACGAAAGTGGGGGGGCATTTTAGTAATCAGAACAACCGCGTTTTCCGTTCCGAAGACGACACGGAGTGGTCCATTCATATCGAGTTTGCTCCTATTTCGCAATTAACGGGAGGCTATATCGAAAATAAGGGACAATCATTTACATCGGATGAACAGGACTATGTGAAAATGTATACGGAGTATGCGTCCGATGGAAAGATTTCAGAACGGGACAGAAGAATGTTGGACAAATTCCGTGTCCGCTGTGGAATATCAGAAGAGCGAGCCCGTATGTTGGAAGTATCTTGTTCACAAATGCACCTGACCGAAGATGAGCAAGAGTATTTGGAGTTGTTCCGGGAATATGCTGCTGATGGGGAGATCTCGGAAAGAGACAGAAAGATGCTTATTATGATGAGAGATAGAATGGGAATAAGTGAAGAAAGAGCAAAAGAAATTGAGGCAATTGTCCAATGAGGTGGGAGATTCGATTCCACAATCCGGTTCGCTGAGGAGCCATTTGATTGCGATAAGGAATACACCGTGAGATACAAGATCTACAGGAATCTAGGCTGGGAAGGCATTGTGGAGTCTTTGCCCCCGCATTTCCGTGGAAGTCGTCACCACCAGTTTCGCCAATCCGCTCCTGGTCAACGGTGGCCAGCCGGTTGTCGATGCCTTCATGCGGATTTATGGGATTGATATCAAGAAGGCGGGGGTGTGTAGTATGGGGTATTTGGATGTTGAACAAGATTAATAAATACCATGCAGCAAGAAAAGCTTGAAATAGAACTGAAAAGGAATAGTGAGAAGTATGAGTCAAGTTATTCCGAGGACGGTTTCTTCAGAAAAATAAAACAATTGGTGAGAAGAGGAGGGCTGAAAGCAGTTGTTTATGCATTTGTCTTATATTATACCCTCAAAGCACCAACGACACCTCCTAAAGTTAAGTTTTTTATTTGTTTAGGATTAGGTTATCTTATTGTTCCTTTTGATTTGATCCCGGATTTTATTTTGGGATTCGGTTATTCTGATGATTTGCTTGTTCTCGAATTGGTTTTGTTTAAGATTGAAGACGCGATAATGGACTATGTTACTCCTTCAGTTTTAAAGCAAGCAATAGAGGCTACAAGACGAGTGTTTAAAGATGAACCGATTGAGCATATTAAAGAAATAATTAATCAAATGAATATTTATGAGCCGATTAACTGACTGGTTTGGTAAAACCTTTAATGGTAAAAGAGTTTCTTTGCTCGGGTTAAAAGGAGGTGGAAAATCTCAGTTTTTACATTCTCTCGGGTGTAAAGAGGCAAATCCTGGGACACTTACTAGTAGAGAGCGTTATGGGTGGTTCAAAATTGTTTATCCATCAAAGACTATTTATATAAAAGCAGGATACGATATTGGCGGTGGACTAGAGCTTTTTAAAAAGAGTTTTAATAAACATCTTATAAATAGTGACTGGGTATTATTTGTAATTGATATCCAGAAGTTCATTAATAATGAATTAGATGTTGAGTCCATTCTTCCTTATAAGGAAATGGTATTTGCACGATTAGATTATATTAACGATAATGTATCAAACAAGTTTAAGGACAAGTTTGCCATTATTCTTACGCATGTCGATTTAATGGACAAACCTGAGAATGTCCTTATCAATGAGTTTCAAAACGCAACGAATTCGAAAGTATATTCTCATCTTGCATCTCAAGTATATTCTATAGATGCAAGAAAACCTGAACAAGTAAAAACAGTATTCAAAGTAATTGCTAGATTATGAGAAGTGTTATGTGGATTCAATCTGATAGTCCTGGAGGAGAGGATTATTTAATTGTTGATGGAACATTGCTTTCGAAGGATGCTGGGCCAATCCGAGAGCAAGCCTTCGATATCATATATAAATCTCAGGACATAAAGTATGGGAATCTAGCAGAAATGGATGTGATTCGCAAGGAAACTGGATCCGCCAATCTTCAGTTAGGTTATGGCCCGCTAATGGGCTATATGTACAAGTCTGTCTTTAATGAAAATGCTTCAGATGGTCGCAATAACACTTTTGTGTTCTGGTTTAATAAAAAAGGAAGAGAGCATTTTTGGGAGGATGCGTGTAAATCCGCGTCATGTTTAGGCCTCTCTCTTCGCGACAGAGAGCGTGAGATGGTTGATAAGTATTTTCGATTAAAGGAGAAAAAAAGTAAATTTTTACTATCGTTTGTATCAGGTGTAATAAGTACTTTAATTATTTGTTATATAATATCTTATGTTAGAAAATAAAACGAATTATGAGGTTCTTGAAGGGAAAGCTGTCTTTCCTATTGTTTCGACTGAGAAACGAATTAATTACCAATGGAATGAAATCAGTAAAAACTTAGATAAGAGGATACAGCCGATCACTAAAGATGAGTGTGATTCTATTAGATCCTCAGGGTATTCTTTACCAGAGGTCGTAAATGAAGATATGATTCTTATTCGTCATCCATATCGACCGAACACTCTTGTTGATTCGAACTATGATATGCAGTCCTATATTGAAGAGAAGTTCGGCGATTATGCTGTCATCTTGAATTATTTAGGAGCGACGGAGCAAGTTTTGAAAGCGAAAATCACAAAGCGTCAGACAAGGACTATTGAGGCAAATGGTAAGATTAAAAGTAAGGCAAAGTTTTCTTTAAAAGGGGCATTTAAAAGATTGACAACCGACAGGTTTGAAGTCTGTTACTCGCTGATTATTAATTCAAAAGGCGGTGTGAATTATGAGGGAGCGAAGAAATATGCTCAAGAAGTTGGCCTCGAAAACGACCCTTTTGTTAAGATGGTATTGGGACTTCAAGAAAAACCGGTTAAAAGCTTACGTGCAGACAAAGTGATCTCTAAGGATTATACCGACATTTTTGATGCAGCAGCCACACTTCAGCTTATGGATGGTGTATTCAAATTGGATGGGGATTTTTGTAAGAAGGTTTCTTCAAAGGAAGAAATAAGCATATGTCAGGATTTGAAATTCTCTAAAATCGGTTGATGACAGAATTAGAATTATATAACAAGGGATCAGAAATACAATCTTTAGTTTGAATAAGATCTCAAACACATTTACCCATGCAACTTTCCATCCCTTTCACCGAACTGACTGCCCTGATCCGGAAGGAGACAGGGCAGTCGGTAGGATTGGCGTATAAGGCGCAGGACGAGTTGAATGTCAGTTATTTGGCTTCGGTTAATGTTCCCTTGATCGGCCCGATCAACAAGGAAATCCAGGCAGGGGTCAAATTGCTGGACGTATCCAATGACAGGGTAGTGCTCCGCTTGGATGTCGGGATGCTGTCCGGCGTACTTGGCATGACCACCTCGTACCTGAAGAACAGACTCCCGACCGGTTTGGTGGAGTCCGTTTCAAATGGGGAACTTACGCTCAGGCTGTCGGCCATCCCTCAATTGCAATCTGTATTTGACAGGTTAGAGGTCGAGGGCGTCGAACTTGCCCCGGATAGTCTAATTCTTCGGACCCATATGAAATAGTTGCCTATGCCCATGGTACGAACCCCCTTGACTTGAATCATCGGCGCAGGTGCCCGAGTATTTGGGCGCAGGTGTGGAAAACAGGGTGCGACCTGCGCCAGGAATCGCGAATATACGTTCTTCAGCGGCGCAGATCCCCACCCGAAAATTACACCTGCGCCACCAGACCCCATCACCTGCGCCACCCACCCCCAACAACAACCTATAACACCTCCAACCCATGACCGCCATCGTAGGCATCCTTAACAAGCGTGCAGCCGTAATGGCTGCGGACAGTGCCGTGACCGTGAATACGGACAGCGGAACCAAGATTTACAATACGGCGACCAAGATATTCCGCCTCTCGGACCGGCATCCCGTCGGGGTGATGATCTTTGAGTCGTCGGGCTTTATGACGACCCCCTGGGACATCATTTTCAAACTCTACAAAGACCGCCGGGGCGATCAGGGCTTCGACACGTTCGAGGAGTATGCCCGGAACTTCCTGGATTTCCTCGCGGCGGAAAACTATTTCAGCGGTCCTAAGGTCCAGGCCAAATACTTGGATCGGGAGATGTCCCGTTACTACCATCGGGTCAAGGACTATGTTTCGGACCGGTTCATGGAACAGACCGAGGACGCCGAACTGACTGACGACGAGACCTTCGAGCTGATCCGGAAACTGATCCGGGACAGGATTGCGGACATCACGGAAGCGGCCCGGGACCGGGGTGTCAGTCCCGAATTCGAGGATTATTCGCTGGACGATCTCCGTTCCATTGCGAAAGAGCAGTTCGACAGCCTGGCCGAAGTCTGTGCCGGACAGGAGTTCCCGGAGGACCTCCGCGATACTTGGGAAGAAGGTTTTTATGAATATATCCGTTCCCAGCTTTACTTCCTGGGCACCGGTATCGTGTTCGTCGGGTACGGGAACAAGGATATCTATCCGTCTATCCTGACCGTTTATGTGTCCGGGGCCTTCGATGGTCGGTTACGGTATCATTTTTCCTCGGAAGACGAGTCCGACCGGATCGACCACGACAATTCGGCGACTATCATCCCGTTCGCCCAGGCCGATGTGATGCTCACGCTGATGAAAGGCATCCATCCGAATCTGCGCCGGATGGTTGAGGAAAAGCATGAGGCCTCGCTTCAGAAAGCGAAGGAAAAGATCCTTTCGACCCTGAAGGAGGCGCACTGCCCGCGTAAGATCATGGCCCAGGTCAATGAACTGGACCTGTCCGATGTGCAGCAGGAGTACGAGGACGCTTTGGATGAATTCATCCAGGACGAGTTTGTCGATGGAATCGTGGACGCCGTGAACTATTTCAACATCGAGGACATGGTCAACATGGCCGAGAGTCTGGTCTCCGTCACCAATCTCCAGCGTCACATCAGCTCCTCCGAAGAATCGGTGGGCGGTCCCATCGATGTTGCCGTCATCACCCGTTCCGAGGGCTTCATCTGGGTCAAGCACAAGCACTGGATGCCCGGCGGGGCGGAACTTTGAGTCAATACGTCCTCCTGATCCACATCTCCAGAAACCGGTCCTCCAGCGAATAGGTCTTGGCACGGCCTTCCTGTTCGTAGGTCAGAATCTGGTTTTCCAGGAGGGTGGAGATGGCGTATTGAACCGAGCTGGGGGATTTTAAGGCGTTCTTTTTAATAAAGGCGACGGAGGTGACTCCTGTCGCCTTTCCTGCTTTGGCGATGGCGATGAGGGTTTCTTTCTGCTGGTAATTGAGGTGACTCATCTCTCTGGCGAAGGCGTGGGATTTCTCCTCCAGCAGATTGTCCAGGACGAAAAGGATATCGTTCTCGTCCACCGTCTTTTCCGGGGCGACATAGGAGAAGACGTGGTGCAGGAGGTTATGGACATAGTAGGTATGGCCCTCGAAAAGGTCGTAGGCCAACTGCGCGGCGCCGGAAAGGATCTCTCTACCGGCCTCGCGGAACTTGGCACAAATGAATGTCACATACTTTTCCCGGGCAATGCGGTCCAGATAAAGCTGCTCCGTGCTGTTGTAAAACGGTTTCGCGGCGGAGTGGAACATGTTTTCGAGGATGTGGCGATTGCTGCCGGCGAAGATAAAACGGCAGTTGTTCATCGTCTGGACGTGGGAACGCAGGAGTGCTTCCACGTTCTTTTCGGGATACCGGGCGATCTGCTGGAATTCGTCGATGGCAAATATGCAGGGACGGTCGGCCTTCTCCAGATAGTCGAAAATTTCCCCGAGGGTGAGTTCGGGGGCCTGGATGTCGCCGAGTTTGACGTCGAACGAAGGAACTCCTGAAACCGGGTCGTAGGTAAAACTTCCTGTCAATGAGTGTAATACAGACAGGAATCTGTCCAAGACAGCTTTCCCCTTGGGAACCAGTACTGAGTATATTTCCTTGCTTAGGAAAAGGACGAACTCGTGCAGGCTGGTCGTGGGATAGATGTCCACGTAGAAGGTGTGATAGTGTCCCTTGATTTCCGGACGCTCGTAGAAATGGCGGATCAATTGGGTCTTGCCCATCCTCCGGGGGGAGGTGAGCAGCACGTTCGCCTGGTTGGTGATTGTCCGGACCAGCCACTGTGTTTCAATCTCCCGGTCGCAGAAGTGCTCGGGTGGAATGATGCCGGTGATGTAAAATGGGTTCATCGCCTTTTTTCTGCAAAAATAGGAGAATTCATTCAATTATACAAATCCTATTATACAAATCCTATAATTATACTAAGTGGGACCGATGCGGTTGCAGCACGTACGAGAGCACATTTCCGAAGGTTTTTGTGCCCACACGCGTGCTGGAGCATGGCATGGGGCACGTTTTAGACACAAAACGTGCCCTGAAACGTGCTGAATCCCGCCGAAAAGACATACTGCTCCCCGCCGAAAATTTCTTATCTTTGCCTTATGAGTTTACGACGCAACAGACCTATGTCTCCCTTCTTCTACGCCGGGAAGGGATTCGTGTCCTGCAAGGACGGGATTGTCACCATTTCTACGACCGACCTGATGGAGAATCGTTCCGTCGCCTTTGCCGTGGCGGGCGGGAAAGTGGAGGTCGCGACCCGCAATGTCAAGGAAGAACGCCTGAAGGCGACGGAAAGGGACGAGGCGGACGTACTGGGCGATTTTGCCGAGGAATTCGTACAGGCGCAGCGGCGCATCATTCCCCGTCGGAAAATGCTTTCGGAGGGCGATAGGGTGACCATTACCGGAATCCATGAGGATGACGAAGGCCGCCTTTGGTGCACGCCGGTGGGAGACGAGGAGGAGAAGATGCCGCTTTTCAATGATGAGCTGGTTGTCGGAACCGATGTCCGGGACTTGGTCCCTTATCTGTACGAGGATGATTTCATCGTGAACGCCTGCGTCGAGTCCGATGAAGACGGCCTGGGCATTTCCATCCGGGAGGCCTACAAGTCGTTCGCTGTCCAGGGTGCGGAAGGCGCCCGCCGGAACAAGCATTTTTTCAAGGGCCGGGTCCTGTATGTCGATGAGGACATGCAGCGCATCTTCTGGATGACCGCCGGCGGTTTCTTCGGGATTTCGAGGCTTCGGGAGGGACTGCAAGCCGGCGACGAGGCCGTCCTGTATGTGGTCAACGTCCAGTACCGGGAGGACAGCTACTATATCAATGTCGATGTGGACGAATCCGGTGTCGTGGATAGTCTCGTCCAGCCCTTCGACGAGGAGCGGCTTCTGGACGGTTTCATCCGGGACGAGGCGCCTGTCCAGTCCGACGGCAAACCGGACAGTGCGGAACGGGTGCTGAAACTGATGCGGGAACTGGAAGACATCGATACCATCGGCACCTTGGACCGATACCGGACTCTCCTTGCCCTCCGCTTCATGGCCGAGGCGCTCCAGGACACGGCGCGGGCGGATGAATACGCCCGCCGGGCCGACCTTCTCCAGCGCAAGATCCAGTATGCCCAGGGAAAAACGATGCGTGCCCTGGACAACGCACCTGCGGAAATCGCCTGCCTGTACCCGGGTGCAGTCCCCGAGACCTTCCTCGGCGAACCAGGCGTCGCAGGCCGGATCGCACATCTGCTCACCGCCGCCCGGATTGCCCGTGATGAGCCCGACGTCGTCCCGGTCAAGCCGGATACCGTCCGTCGGCGCATATGCAACTTGCTGGGCGTTGGTGATGCATTCCGTTCTTCCGGCGTCCATGTCACGGGCAAGTACGGACTCGGCGAAGGCAACGAGGTGGAGTTCAAGTCCTCCTATGTCATGCGGAATGACGGCCGCGGGCCCGACCTGGACTACCAGGGTCGCGGCCAGGTGTTCGAGGCCGTGTGCGGCTTCCTGAATGCCGACGGCGGCGTCCTTTTCCTGGGCGTGAACGATTCCGGCGACCCCATCGCCACGCCCGGCCGCGGCCTGGACGGCGATATGGACTGGCTCACGGCTCATTACGACAAGGTCAATGCCCGCGGCCGCCGGCTGCTCGGGCACAACGTCCCCAAGGCCGATTCCATCGACCATTTCGTCCTCTTTCTCCAGCAGGAGAAGAAGGCCTATTTCAAGGATTCCCTCCAGGAGAACATCACGATCGAGCCCACGGAGGACCAGGATGCCATCCGCATCACGGTGAAACCGGCGGAATACGAGATCGCCTATCTGTACAAGGACCGGACATGGGCCGACGGTGTTGCCTATGTCCGCGACGGCAACCAGACACTGCCGATGACGGAAGAGGGCAAGCGCCGGCGTCTGATGAACCTCAAACGGGTGGACCGGAACATCTCCCACCAGGTCCGCTTGCAGGAAGCCATCGACCGGAAACACAAGGTGTATCTCCGCGGGTATGCGAGCGGGAACAGCGGCGAGGTCCGCGACCGGCTGGTCGTTCCCATCAACCTCTTCTATGGCGGGGAAAAAGTGTGGTGCTTCGACCTGGAGGACCGCAACTTCAAGCAGTTCAACCTCTCCCGCATCACCGAGGTGGACACCGACGTCCCCGACCCGGAATACAACCATGACTTCAAACCCTGCCAGGCCGACGTATTCAGCTGGGTCGACAAGGACCACGACTATCCCGTCCGCCTCCGCCTGGAGGTGATGGCCTACAATTACCTGGTGGAGCATTTCGCCGGCGCCCGCCAGCTCCCTGAAGACGAACTCTATCAGGAGGATGACGCCCACTGGATCCTCGCTACCACCGTCCACGGGCTCGGCCCCCTCCGCTGGTTCTACCTCATGCTCGCCGACAAGATCGAAATCCTCGACTCCCCGGCTTCGGAGGCACTGAAGTCGGATATCCGGGCGTTTGTGGACAAGTGGCTGGTGTAATCGCTTATTCCCCAAACAAATCCCTCACCGGCATCTGCTCGCCGAAGCGGGCGCGGAGGTTCTTGCAGAGGGCGCCGGTGTCGCGGGAGAAGCGGGAGCCTTTCCAGGTGGAGGTGTTGGTGATGAGGATCCAGCATTCGCCGTCGGGAAAGACTTTCACGAGGGCGGAAGTGCCTGAGAATGAGCCGGTACGGGTCCATTCGCCGTCGTCCGTGCAGTCCACCCAGCCGAGGGAGAAGATTTCGTCCGAGAGGCGCTGGGTCATCTGATACACGCTGAAGGCCGACAGCTGGTCGGGACCGGCGGAGATTCCGTCGATGGAAGCGATCAGGCGGGCCAGTTCCGGGGTGGAGCCGATCCAGGCGCCGGCGCCGGACAGGCCGTGGATGTCATTGGCCCCGTAGCAGCGCTCCACCTGCCCGCGGCCGTCGAAAGCGTTCGTGGGCTTGGCCTCCTTGTGCATGTAATAGCGGGTTTCCCCGGGGAAGCGTTCGTCGTAGAAATTGCCGGCGATGTGGAAGTCGTGACAGCCGGCGGGGTCCAGCACTTCCCGCTGCATCCACTGCTCATAAGGCTCGCCCGTTATCTTTTCAATGATCATGGACAGCAGGAGATACCCGAAGTTGGAATACTCCTGGTCGGTGCCGGGGAGGTAGGCAAGGGGGCGCTTCAGGAGATGGCGGGTGAGCTGCTCCTGCGTCGGGGCCTTGGACAGGCCCATGTCCCGCATCATGGACGCGGTCGAGAACATGGGGTCGCCGCCCTTCTGGGTGAAGCCGGCCTGGTGGCGCAGCAGATGCTCCACCGTAATCAGGTAGTAATTGTCGTCGGTGATGTATTTGTCATACCCGTCCAGGATGCCGAAGGGCCCGAAAACCGGCGTGTCCAGCACGAGTTTTCCCCTCTCCTGCAGCTTCATGATGCCCACGGCCGTGATAAGCTTGGACACGGAAGCCATCCGCAGCAGCGTCCCCGGGGTCATGGGCCGGGAGCCGTCGGCACGGCCGTAGCCGCGGGCGTACAGGAGCGAATCGTTCCGCATGACGGAGAGGGAAACGCCCCGCAGCGACCACACGTTCATGAAACTGTCCACGACGGCGTCCATCGCCGGGAGGCGGGACAGGTCGTTGGTGAGGCGCTCGTTGAGGCGCTCCTGGCCGTGGAGGAGGGTCGGGAGGAGGAGAAGGAGTAGTATGAGATTTCTCGACTTCACTGCGTTTCGCCCGAAATGACAAAATAGGTTTCGCCCGGCGGGACGGTTACTTGATCTTCCCGGCGCGGCGCCCGAAGTCGATGATGAAGTCGGCCGTGCCCTCGATGCCCAGGATGGAACTGTCCACGCACAGGTCGTAATTGTCGGCCCGGCCCCAGGCGCCGAAGGTGTAGAAGTTGTAGTAGGCCTCGCGGGTGCGGTCCTTGCGGCGCATCAGCTCCTCGGCCTCGTCCTCCTGCAGGCCTTCGTTCTTCATCAGGCGCCGGATCCGGTACTCCATGGGAGCGCACACGAACACGTCCAGGCAGTCCAGGTCCCGGAGGATGTAGTCCGCGCACCGGCCCACGATGATGGCATCGCCCTTTTCGGCGATGTTCCGGATGACCTCGCTCTGGATCTTGAAGAGCATGTCGTCATTGACATAGCCGCTGCTTTCCCCGAACGGAAGGCGGCCGGAGGCGAAGAAACTGGACATGGAGAACAGGCTCCGGCGCTTCTCGCCGCCCTCGAAGACGCTCTTCGAGTAGCCGCTTTCCTCCGCAGCCTTGGAGATGAGCTCGTTGTCATAGACCGGGATCCCGAGCTTCCGCCCGACAGCCTTGGCGACGAATCCGCCGCCGCTGCCGAACGATCTTCCTACGTTTATTATCGTGTTCATATTCTAATGTTTTAAGATTCTTTCGTCGGTCTTGGACCTCCTCAGAATGACAGGGTTGTCATTCCGAGCGAAGCGAAGGAATCTAAATCTGGCTTCCGAGGATGGACGGGTC
>Ga0247611_10003357_pt1 | contig 23822 bp, 27 predicted proteins | sample 177DNAGHGhighgp2_FD_192422 | JGI IMG/M metagenome (GOLD analysis project Ga0247611, IMG submission 192422) | Sheep rumen microbial communities from Palmerston North, Manawatu-Wanganui, New Zealand - 1770 DNA GHGhigh gp2 | ecosystem: Host-associated > Mammals > Digestive system > Stomach > Rumen... | reverse complement strand
GTTAGGCAGGAATATCATTAATATATTAATGTGTTTAATTGAAATAACTTTAGTAGCTAACTGCCTAAGTGAAAAAGATATTAAACACCCTAATATTAAGATGATACCTTTCTATGTATAAAAATAATGAAAGGAGAAATAAAATATGGCAAGATATACTGGACCAGCTTTTAAGAAATCTAGAAGATATGGTTTTTCTACATTAGAAAATGGTAAAGACTTAGCTAAGAGACCTTATGCTCCAGGACAACATGGTGCAGCAAGAAGAAGAAAAGCTTCTGAATATAAGATCCAATTAGATGAAAAACAAAAAGTTAAGTTTACTTATGGAATGAATGAAAAACAATTTAAGAGATTATTTAAGAAAGCTCAAAATATGTCAGGTGTAACTGGTGAAAACTTCTTAAGATTACTTGAATCTAGATTAGATAATATCGTATTTAGAATGGGTATGAGTAATTCAAGAAGAGGTTCTAGACAATTAGTTAACCATGGACATATCTTAGTTAATGGTAATAAAGTAGATATTCCTTCATATGAAGTTAAACCTGGTGATGTAATCAGTGTTAAAGAAAAATCTTTAGAACATCCAGCTATTAAAGAAGCTCTAGAAGCTAAGAAATCAACTCCAGCTTATGTTGAGTTTGATGCTAAGAAATTAACTGGTACTTATGTAAGATATCCAGAAAGAAGCGAATTATCTGCTGATATTAAAGAATCACTTATCGTTGAATTCTATAATAGATAATAATAAAACTACACTTATGTGTAGTTTTTATTTTGTCTAAAAATAAAAGAAGATAGATAACTATCTTCTTGGTATACTTTCATATAAATCTGTATATACTTCATTTTTAAAATTATAGAAATCAGTAAAGTATGGCATTTGTAAGATATTAACTGGTTGAACTTTTGTAACAGTTGCTTTATCCACTGCTTCATGAAGTTTTTTCATGAAAGTATCTCTACTATCTGAACTATCTCTTAACACATCAAATACCTCTCTAAATGCAAACATCCATGTTGAATAAAAATCTTTAAAATTATTATTTGTAATACATACTTGTAAATATCTTTGCATCTTTGTTAAAAGATCAGTATCTCTTATACTATCTTCTAATACATCTTTAACTTGTGTATTATAATAGTCTATTACAGCAAGTAATAGTTTATTACCTGTTTGTAGAGATAATGATGTTAATAAGACATTTGTTTGCATCATATCTCTAATAATAATAGATCTTTCTTTTTCTAAGTTTTGTATATCCTTACATATATTGCTTAAATAATCATTGTTGCTTTTTACAATTTCCATAATGCTTTCTCCTGATTAATTATAATATTACTTAATAATTAGTTTTACAACCTTTTTCTTTCCTTTATGAAGTACAAATTCATCTTTAGTTACTTCAAACTTAGGATCAGTTATCTTATCTTCATCTATAGATACTCCACCTTGTTCTACTAATCTTCTACCTTCACTCTTAGATGGTATTAAATCAGCTGCCATCATGATATCAAGAATATTTCTTGATTCAGGACTAATTGGTGTAGCTTCTAAATCTTCAGTAGATCCACCAAATAATGCTTCAGACTTAGCTTTAGCTTTGTTAGCCTCTTCTTCTCCGTGTAAATCTTTAACAAATTCATAAGCTAATGTTTTTTGAGCATATCTATCTTCTGGTTTTTCATTATGTTTAGCCATTACTTCATCAATTTGATCTTTATCTAAGAAAGTAAAGTATTTAAGATATTGTTCAACTATTTCATCAGTTGTATTAATCATGTATTGATAAATATCATATGGAGATGTTCTATTTTTATCTAACCATAAAGCATTTCCTTCACTCTTACCCATTTTCTTACCACTTGCATCAGTAATAATAGGCATAGTAAATGCATAAGCTTCTTTACCTAACATTTTATTGATTAATTCAACACCAGTTGTGATATTACCCCATTGGTCTGATCCTGCTGCTTGCATGATGCATCCTTTTTCTTTATATAAATGAACAAAATCATATCCTTGTAATAATGTATATGAGAATTCAGCATATGTAATGCCTGTTTCTAGTCTTCTAGAAATAATATCTTTATTAAGCATATAATTAACATTTATATATTTACCAACATCTCTTAAGAAATCAATAAATGTGAAATCTTTAATCCAATCATAGTTATTAACAATTTCTACATTGCCATCAAATAATGCTGATACTTGATTCTTGATACCTTCTATATTTTTTTCAACTACTGCTTTATCAATTATTTCTCTTTCAGCTGTTGGTCTTGGATCTCCTATTAAGCCTGTAGCACCACCTATAAGTAAAATTGGATGATGTCCATATTTCATTAATCTTTTAGCTGTTAATAATGATGAATAATGCCCAATTGTTAATGAATCTGCTGTAGGATCAGTTCCCCAGTAGAATGTCATATTTCCTTCATTTAACTTTTCAACAAAATCTGCATTATTAGTCATATCTTTGATAAGACCTCTGTACATTAAATCTTCATAGCATGTCATCTTTGCCATATTTATTCCTTCTTTCTAAAATATAAAAAGACCATGTCATAGGAACGAAGTTACTCGTGGTACCATCCTAATTCATGATCTCATAATCACCTTTATCTCTTAACGCGAGTTATACGATTTGGCTCCCTGGGTCGTAAATCCATATCAACACCAATTAGTTAAATTATAACATCTTAATCCTTAATGTCAAGGATTATTGTGTGCTACACCTGCTCTAATGATTAGATCAGACATATCTACACTATCTACACTCTCCATTGTCGAATACTTATCATGGTATTCTGCATTATTAATTATATCATCTGCTATATCTAAAGCAGTATAATTATATGAATAATCTTTAGATACTATTTCCATATAGAAGACAGTATCTTCATTACCTGCTCTTAAAGCATATAACCTATTTCTAGTTCCTACTGTTGCTTCAATAACAATATATTTATTATCACCAATTGCAGTTTCTTTTATTGAATGAACATTAGCTTTATCATTATTTAATGTAGCAGTTATACTTTCTTTAGCATTAGCTAGATATTCATAAGAACCAGTTACAGCCTTAATAAATATTCTATATTCATCAGCTTTATCATAAACTAATATACCAGTATCAGTTTTATCAAAATCAAAGTCAGTTGGTATTTTATATAAATATTTACCATTATAAGTGATATTATTACTACCATCTGCTACATGTGGTACTTTTTCTTGTGTAGTCTTTCTTGTAGTTCCTGGTGTATATACTTGTTTACCAAACATAGTTGATCCTAATAATACACCAATTACTAAAGCAATTACTACTAGTATTATTACTAAGTTTCTAGGTAATACTTTTTTCTTAAATATTTTTAAAGAAAACTTTTCTTTCTTTTCAGGCACTACACTTGTATCTGATATTTGATGATTCTCATCTCCTACAGTTTCAGTTGGTGTAGATACTTCATTTATTTCCATTCCTTGAGTATCTTTAGTTGCTTCTTGCACTTCAGGTAAAGCAAAATTAACACCAGCTTCTTTAGGAGCTTCTTCAGTTTCTTCTACTTCTTCTTTAGCTTCAGGATCATATGTAGATACATCTCCAGATGACGAGATATCCTTAACCCCTGATGATAAGTTTTCTTGATTAACTTCTAATGTAGGCGCTGCCATATCAGCAGTTGCTTTAACTTCTTCTATTGGACCTTCATCTAAATCAACAAAGTTATCAATTATTTCAGGTTGATCAGCTGTATTTTGTTCTGTTATAGGTGTATTTTGTTGTTGAATTTGTTCTACTGGTGCTACATTTGGAGTATTAGCCATAGCAGATACTGAAGTAGTAGAAGCTGCTGGTTGAGTTTGCTCAAAAGCCATATTCAATGCACCACATGAAGGACATATGTTATTACCTGGTAACAATTCAGTTCCACATAAAGAACACTTCATATTAATACACCCTTTCTATCATATATAATTATATATTAATTGCTATATTTATTCAATATTGCATTAGTAATTAATATTATTTATAATAATCAACTAGGTGATGTATATGTCTAAACAAAAAGTTGTATTCGATTTAGATGGTACTCTAACAGACTATGATTATACCAATAGATATGCTATAGAACGTGTCTATGAAGAATTACATAGAGAGTTAACTGATGAAGAATATGATAGATATCAAAGATTTGAACGAGATTATTATAATAGTTTTGAAAATTCTAAACAAAATATGGATACCCACGGTATGTCAAGAATAGACTATGTAAGAAGTAAGTTATATCAAGAATTATTCTATGATGAATATATTCCATTAGCATTTGCATATGAATTAATGAATATCTATATAGATAACTTAGGAATTAAAAATAAAGTATATGATGGTGTCCCTGAAGCTTTAGATTATTTAGCATCTAAATATGACTTATATATTGCTTCAAATGGTCCAGAAAAAGCTCAAGAAAGAAAATTAAGTAAAACAAACTTACTTAAATACTTTAAAGGTATATTATCATCAGAAGTAGCTGGTTATTCTAAACCACATCAAGAATACTTTGATTATTTATTTAAATCATTTGGTATTATACCTACTGAATCAGTATTCATTGGTGATTCTCTAACATCAGATATTATAGGTGCAAATAAGAATGGAATGTACAGTATTTGGTATAATAGAACATATTTACCTAATACTACAATTATAATACCTAATAAAGAGATACATCATATGGATGAAATTAAAAGAATCTTATAATATTGTATTTTTAATACTTTTATAGTAATATTTATTCTAGGAGATGGAAAAAATGGAAATTCAAACATTAATACAATATGGCATTATTGCATTAGTATTAATAATAATATCAATGATAATTTTAAAATTATCTAAGAAAGACTTTGGTCTAGAAATCAATAAATTAGTTAAGTATCTAGGAGGTAAAGATAACATACTTGATGCTGAAGCTAATATGTCTAGATTTAAAGTAACACTTAAAGATGTAACTAAAGTTGATAAAGAAGGAATACAAAAGCTTGGAGCTAAAGGTATTGTAGAAGTAGACAATCAAATAAAAATAATATTTGGTAATGATTCTAGAGCATTAAAAAGATATGCTGAAGAAATAAAAAAATAGTAGTTCTCACTACTATTTTTATTTTGTATTAATGTTTAAATCCTTTTTTAGATTCTTGAACACTAGATTCTAGTTCTTTATAACTTTCCTCTTTTTCTTTTTTAGTCTTTCTAAAATCTTCAACTCTCATAACATATAGGTAACCTATTCTATCAGTAAGTATATAGAATACCGCTTCTTGATTAGGTCTTTCTTCATGATATAAGATTGGTTTATTTAAAGCATCTCTAATATCTAGTAAATCTTCAAACTTTTTAATTACTTCAATTCTTAATGAACGAGTAACCATCATATCTTCTACTCTTTCAGTTATTATTGTTTCAGATATGTACCTATTATAATCTTTTAATATCTTATCTAATTTTCTAGCATATTTAACTTCTGGAGTTCTATTTGCTACTACCCAGTAAATAACATATCCAATACCAAATAAATCAACTACTGATATTAATATTACTAGAACAAGCAAGAATTTATTCTTTAATATTGTTTCACTACTTTGTAGTGTTTGATCAACTGAGTTAGATAAGTTATAATCCATTTCAATATCAACAGTCTTCTCAGTTAATGGAATATTTAAACTAATTACTTCTTTATCACTTAATTGTCTATCAAAGTCTGAATGTTTACCTTGAACATCAACTATTAATGATACAGTTAATTTAGAATTAGCTGTTAATTTGTATTTATCAATAAATTCAGTAGCAATTGAATTAAACTTAGTATAATCAATATCTACATCTTCATGAATTCTAAATAAGTCTCCATCAGCATTTGCTGATTTTCTCTTAACTAAATAATCTTCTTTAGTATAGATGTTATTACCTTGAGTGTCATTTACTTCAACTTTAGCTATTACATAGTAAGAATATTTTAAATCTAAGTTATCATCTACTTTGAAAGTATAATCAAAGTCAGTATCAATATTCTTGATTAATGAAGCAATGTATTTCTTATTCTTACCTAAGTATTTTTCAGAATAGAAACTATTTTCTTTTAAATATACTTTATAATCAATATTTGATTTTTCAGAGTAATGTACTTTATATGTTTTCTTAAAAGTAAAAGCAAAAGAAGCTATAAGTATTAGTAATAATAGTACAATTATTCCGATACCAACAGATAATGGTATATACTTCTCTTTAGGTTTACCCTTAAGTAATGGAAGCTCAACATTACGCTCTCTCATACAAACACCCTTTCTAGTAATTCTCGTTAATCCATACACTTGGCCATGCGATATATCTTATTCGCTTTTCCACACGACCGACTATCATATCGCTTTCTACAATCCAGTTATCAACTGAACTGTTAGCATCTCCTTTAGTCATGTATACATATTCTTCACCTAAGAAGAACTTCTTATTGATTCTATGAACTATTAATGTATTATCTATTTTAAATACAATAATATCTCCTTCTTGTAATAATTCACCTTTATATTTTTGATAAATTATTGCATCACCTTTTTCAATGGTTCCTGACATAGAACCAGATCCAACGGCTATCATAGAATATTTAAATTCTCTTGATACCAATCCAGCTAATATTGTAAATACGATAAGTAATATAGCAGTTTCTACTCTATCCCACCATCTTTTACGTACATCTTTAGCTTTTGGTATATCTCTTTCTTTTCTTGTACCATCTACAAACTTATATAGTATAAATGGTAATATCATGAACATACATGCTTGAATAAGCATATTTGCCTTTGGTACTATTGGTAAAAAGTACACATATAAATCAATTATTAGTCTATATATATAACATGGTATATAACCATATTTATTAGTTAACCACATTAAGAATACATTTTTTGTTAAACTTGCACAAAAAGTTAACGCAAAGAATTCATATACATTATTAAAACTACTTACATTCAAAACCTTTTTGCTTAAGCGCAAGTCTAATAACACAAAAATAATAAATAGACTTATATATATAATTTTTGTTGTTAATTTACTACCTTTAGGTCCAGAACAAGTTATATATCTAACAAATTCAGTTAAGAATACAATAGCAAATACACTAATCCATACATTAGGTTTCAAGTATTTATATAGCATATATGAATAGTTTCTCGAAAACTCTGAGAAAGTACCCATAAAATAGAATATAGATATTGTTAAGAATGAACCCAAAAAGACAATCAATATTGCATTTTCTAGATTTCTTTTATTAGGTCTTCTATATCCATATAATAAATAAGCTAATACTAAATAAATTGCTAATGCTATTAAAACTATTCTATTATCATATAACTTATTAAAGATATTAATAGATAAGGTGATAATTAGAATAATATTCAATAATATTTTAGAAATATTCTTCATATATTATCACCTTTCTATATGAATATTTAAATTTTATATATTAAGCAGATAAACCATTTGCAGTCATCATGCAAGTGAAAGTAATAGTCTTTTGAGTTGTTGGAGGAGTTGTTGTATCATCACCAACATAAGACTTAATCATTGTAACAGTTACATGAGCTTTACTAGCAGATACTGTTGGAGTAGTTCCTGATTTTTTAGCAATAGTAGTACCTGTTAATTCATTATTAGAAGTTACAGTTACATGTCCAGTTGTATCAGTAAATGATGTTGTTGCAGTTGCAGGGAAATTAGTTGCATTGTAGTTTCCTTCAACACATTTCATATCACCTAATTGAGCATCATATTGTGATCCGTTTTCAACATCGTATTCAAGTACAGATGTTTCACCAATTGTGTCTAATATTTGAGTAGTAAAAGTAATTGTCTTACCATCTGAAGAAATACTAGCTGATGCATTAGTATCACCTGTTACACTGGCATTTGCAGATCCTGTAGCAGAAGCGGTATGGAACTTAACATTTGATTCAAAGTCAGATGTATTTGCTCCAATATTAATAGTTCCATTTATTACTAATTGAGTTGTTACTGCAGCAAAACCTACTGCTAATAATAATACTAAAACTACTATTCCTGTTCTTATTCCACTTTTATTGTTCATATTCTTCTACTTCCTTTCTATGTTATACTTTAATTATAGATTAAATCAAAATATATTAGAATACTTTATTTAAAAATTTACTATATTTATGTAAATAAAACATTATAACTCTATGTCTAATGCCCTTTTAATGACATCATCCATATCATAATATTTATATTCAGCTAATCTTCCTCCAAAGATAACTTTATCTTCTTTACTAGCTAATTCTTTATATTTATCAGCTAATTCATTATTCTTATCATCATTGATTGTATAATATTTTTCCATACCCTTTACATAGTCTTGAGGATATTCAAATGTAATAATAGTTTTAGGACTAGTTGAATCAAATTCAAAGTGTTTATGTTCTATTACTCTAGTATAAGCTGGAGTATTATCTGTATAGTTAACTACAGCATTTCCTTGATAATTTGGCATATCTAACACTTTTTCTTCAAAACGTAGACTTCTCCATTCTAATTCACCTAATGAATAATCAAAATATTCATCTAATGGGCCTGTATAAACTAATTTATCACACATATTTAAGTATTTATCTTTATCATCAAAGAAATTAGTATTTAATCTTACTTCAATACCTTCTAACATCTTTTCAACTAATAATGTATATCCACCTATAGGTATACCTTGATATTTATCATTAAAGTAATTGTTATCATATATTAATCTAACGGGTAATCTTTTAATAATAAATGCTGGTAACTCTTTACAAGGTCTATTCCATTGTTTTTCTGTATAACCTTTTATAAGTTTTTCATAGATTGTTCTACCAACTAAAGAAATAGCTTGTTCTTCTAAATTTGTTGGTTCATGATCTATTTCTTTCTTTTCTTCTTCAATATGTCTTAAAGCGTCTTCTGGAGTTACTACATCACTCCAAATCTTACTAAAAGTATTCATATTAAATGGCATATTATATATTTCATCTTTATATCTAGCTACAGGACTATTAGTATATCTATTAAATTCAACAAATGAATTTACATAATCCCAAACATCTTTATAGTCTGTATGAAATATATGAGCACCATATTTATGTACATTTATACCTTCTACATTTTCAGTATAAATATTACCTGCTATATGGTTTCTTTTTTCTATCACAAGAACCTTTTTTCCCATTTTATTTAATCTGTTAGCTACTGTTGCACCAAATAATCCTGATCCAACAATTATATAATCATAATGTTCCATATCTACTCTCCTAATTTAAATTATAACATAAAAAAAGATACATTATAATATGTATCTAATTTATATTTGCTTGTTTAGTAGTATCTGGATCATGAATTAATACATAGCTAGTATTTTTAGCAGATGAAGTTTTAACAGTATTACCTTGTGCAGTTTGAGTAGTCTTAACAGTATTACCATTATTTGATTCAGATGTATTTACTCCACTTGTTCTGTCATCATTAAGCTTATTAGCATCTACATCACTATTTCTATTTTCATCCAATTTACCAGCATCTACATCATTTTGATTAGGTGTTATTCCGCCTTTGCCATCTTCTTCACCATATTTCTTTTGAGCATCATCAGATACTTCGTTTCTTCCTGATGTTCCATCTACTGCATTACCGCTTCCTTTAACAGTTCTACAATTTAAACTATTAAATGGATCAAGTAAACAACTTTGACAAGCACGTGCTTCTTCACTTATTACTTGATAATAAGTTAAACCATTTAAGAATGCATTAACAAGTGTTGGAGCAAAGAATATTCCTAATCCAATTACTACTCTCATGCCTAAAGATTTAGCTTGTTCTGATAATGACTTTTCAGTACCAGCCATTACTACTTTAATAAAATCTATAGTACCAAATATTATTATTATCATAGGTATAGCAAATTTAGCTAATACTATAAATACGCCTAATGCCTTTAATGCTCTAACAATATTTTCATCATGGCATATATCTTCTCCTATATGTTCACCATTAAAAGGATCATCTTGATCTAGAGCATGTAGTATTTTTTCATGTGCCTTTTCATTTTCTTCATTAGCTCTTTCAAGTTCTTTTTCTAAGTCTTCATTTTCACCATCTTTTGAAGGATCATAGTCTTTTTTATTTTCAGCAATTTCTGACGATACCATTACTTGTCTTTTACCCTCAGATTTTTCTCTAGTATTAGTAAACTCAGCGCTATTATTCCAATTATAATCGGCTATCATATAATAAGGACATTTATTTTGTTTAATTAAATCTTTAGCTTCATTTGATAATTTAGGATTGCCAAAATGGTCATGAGTCCAAAAACCTTGATCAACACCTTTAAATTGGGTTACATAAGCATCAACTGTTCCATCATCATAGATTTTCAAATATCCAGAAGAAGTACCAAATTTACCAACTTCATCTGTTGATGTCTTATATGCGCATGTTTTAACAGCTTCATTGTCATTTTGAATATCTTTGTCATCACCTTTACCAGAATCTGTTTTTTCGTTGTATGCATCTCCATTTGTTTTTTTATCTTCTTTTATAGTAGTTGATACACATATATGTGCTTCTTTTTCATCACTTACGCCAAATTTACCAATATAAGCAGCTAAACTATTATAATCATAACTAGCTCTTAAAGTTGCATTACCAGATGTTTCAACTAATAAATAATATGGACAAACTTGATTTTTATTTAAATAAGTTCCATATGTATTCCAACTTTTATCAGCCCAACCTTGAACTTTTTCATGGTTATTTTGTGACTTTCTGTTCATACTAGTAATAACACCTTTAGCTGAATTACCATTAATCTCGATAGTTGCAGATGTTCTACCGTATGCATCTGATGCATAAACATAATTACATGTTTGTGCACTAACATTAGCAGTTATAAACATTGATAAAACCAATACTAATATGTATTTTATTTTTTTATTCATATATATCACCTTTTAATCTAATTCAATTATAACATAATAAAAGAAAATAAATGTTAAGTAATTACTTACTTAACATTATTATACGTAATCTTTTATTTTATCCATCTCATCAGTAGATAAAATTGATTCAATTTTAGATTTATTATCTACTAAATGTAATATGCTTTCATATTCATTTAGTTTTTCTTTAACTTCTATAATAGTTTTAGAAACAGCATTTTTAGACACTTGATTATTTTCTGATATTTCTTCCATGGTTAGATTTTCAAAATAGTAATCTTCAAAATAACTTCTTTGTTTATCAGTTAATAAACCTTTATAGTAATCATACAAACTACTTAAATATAATATATCATCCATCTTAAATCATATCCTTAAATAAACCATATATATAATCTTCAATATCAAATGCTGATAAGTCTTCTATACCTTCTCCAAGTCCTATAAACTTAACTGGTATATTAACTTCTTCTTTAATTGCTAATACTATACCACCTTTAGCAGTACCATCAAGTTTAGTTAATACTATACCTGTTATATTAGTTATTTCTTTAAATGACTTAGCTTGGCTAATACCATTTTGACCTGTAGTCGCATCAATAATTAATAATGTTTCATGAGGTGCATTAGGTACTAGTTTACCAATTACACGATTAATCTTATCTAATTCATTCATTAGATTAACTTTATTTTGTAATCTACCTGCTGTATCAATAAATACAATATCAACTTTCTCTTTCTTAGCTATTTCAAGTCCATCGTATATAACTCCTGATGGATCAGTTTGTTCTTTACCATAGAATAAAGAACCTGTTCTATTTGCCCATTCTTCTAGTTGAGGAACAGCACCAGCTCTAAAAGTATCTGCTCCAATAAGCATAACTTTCTTACCTTGTTTTTTATACTTATTAGCTAATTTACCAATTGTTGTAGTTTTACCTACACCATTTACTCCAACCATAAGAATGATTGTAGGTCCTTCTTCAGCCATATTAATCTTATCTGTTAAAGATTCACCTTCAACATAGATTGAAAATAATTCATCAACTATTACTTCATTTAAATATTTAGTATCAGTAATATTTTCATGTTTACATCTATTTCTTAATCTATCTAAGAATTTCATAACTGTATTAACACCAATATCAGCTTTAATTAATATTTCTTCTAATTCATCAAAATAGTCATCATCTATCTTAGTAAATTTAACACCTAATAAATTTAATGAAGAAACAAATTCTTTTCTAGTTTTTTCAAGACCTTTATCATATGTAATTGTTTGTTGAACTTTATCTTTCTTCTCTTTATTCTTTTTCTTACCAAAGAAAGATTTCTTTTCTTCTTTTACTTCTTCAACAAAGTCTTCTTCTTTAAAGTCATCTTCTCCATCATCATCAATATCTAAATCAGGTTCAACAACTTCTTTTTCTTCAAAGTCATCTTCAGCAAAATCATCTTCACCATCGTCATCAATATCTAAATCTACAGGTTCTTCTTTTACTTCTTCAGTTTCATTATCAAGTTCTTCTTTAAGTTCTTCTATTGTTTCAACTTCTAGTTCTTCCTTGACCTCTTCTATTTCTTGTTCTTTTTTCTTAAATAAATTCTTTATATTAGAGAAAAAACCCATATTATCACTCTCCTAATACTATTTTATAATAATTCTTTTGTAGTATTGTCTTAGATACTTGGAACTTAGTACCTACAATATTATTCATCTTATCAATATATGCTTGATCTACTTCTACACCATTAAATGGATAGAATTTTTTCTTCATATAATCATATCTACCTTTATCAGAGATCCATGATTTATTATTATAAATAACTAAATCACTTGCAGATGAGAAGATATCATGTCCCATCAATAATCTAGAATCATATTTAATATCAAACATATTTAATAATGTAGGTAATATATCTATAGAACCAACATTCTTATCTACTTCAATACCTTTAAGTTCACTGTTATATATAACTAAGTTATTTCTAAATATATCAAATGCTTCATCTTCGACAAAATCTACATATGACTTAATATCATTATTAGTTAAACCATATGGATAATGGTCAGGTGAAATAACTATAACTGTATCTTTAAGTGTACCTTGTTCTTCTAAATCTTTTAATAATATTTCTAATGATCTATCAAATTCAATATTAGCTGCCATATAAGCTTTTATAGTATCATTAGCATTCATATCTTTAACTAAATCTTTATTTTTATTAGATATAGCATTTCCACCCCAACTATATTGTAAGTGTCCAGATATACTCATGTAATAAGCAACATATTTATTTGATTGGCTAAATATTGGATATGAAGAATTAACTACTTCAATATCTGATGTAGGCCATTGATCTTTTATACCCTCTAATGGATATTGATAATTAACATGATATCTATCAAATCCATAATATTTATCAAATCCTAAATTAGGATATGTTTTATCTCTCTTATAATAATTAAATGTCCATCCATGGAATGCATATGTATCATATCCATTCTTCTTAAATATATTACCTATAGTATATGGTAAATATACATCATGTGTTTCATCCATAGAACACGTTGAAATACCTGGTAATAAAGATAATAAATTTACAAATTCTCCATCAGATGTAGAGCAATTATAAATTGGTTGATAGAAATTATTAAACTTAATTCCTTCATTAACAAGTTTATATAATGTAGGAGTTAATTCTTTATCTACAGCTATTGGATAAAATGCTTCAGCTGTAATAAATATTAAGTTTTTATCCTTAAATACTCCTGTCATTTTATTCTTATTTGTAGGAGTTTGTTTACTAAAATATGTATGTAATGATTTAACTGATTCATCACTTGTTTCACTTATTAATTTATCAAAATCAATATTAGTTACATTATATTCTTTCTTATCATCATCTTTTATATCAACTACTTCATTATCTTCAATTAAGAATTCTATCTTTTCTTCAAAATTAGTTAAATTCTTAAATATATCTAAACATACAGTTGAAAATAAACCTATTGTATTTGTACTTTCCATAACATCATTCTTATTAGTTAATAACTTGAATGCTGAATTATTTTCATAACTCTTATAAGCTATTGAAGATGATGCAAAGATAACAGATACAACAATAAATAATAAGCCTAATAATATTTTAGGTCTTTTATAAGAATATTTCTTAGACATAAATAATAGTATTACTAATGGAATAAATAAGCATAATACTATATATCCATTAGACATTATATGTTCTATTATGGAATCATAGAATGTAGCTACTTGTCCACCATATAATAAAGCTTGATAACTAAATACTGTTTGATAGAAAGAATAATAAATAACCTCTGCTATAAGTATTATGAAAGCTCCTATCCACATTATAATAGTTAATGCTTTATTTATTTTTTCACTAAATAAATTAGTTATGAAAGTTAATATAGCAGCAACTGGAAAAGTAAATGCGACTAAATATAATATATTTTGATCAAATACTTTAAATATAGTTAATTTATATAATAATTCAATAACAAAAAAATAAATATAATTAGTTATTAATAATTTACTATAATTATATTTCATTTTAATCCCTCATTTACCATATTATTATATTATAATTACATAAAAAAATAAACGAATAATCGTTTATTTTATTGCACATTTTGTTTCATCAACTATTGTTGCTTTATAATTACCTAATGAATAATACATTTTACAAGCATCACCTAATGTACATTCAGGATTAGCTTTAATTTTTTCATATTCAAATGATATATGTACAGTACAATCAGGATCTACCTTACATTTATTATTAGCTTCATTGTAATTACAATTTTTATCATAATATCCATGATCTGCTAAGTATCTAACATTTACATCCATACCATTTAAAGCTGCATATTCAATAAAAGCATAACCTGATAATTCAGTACCTGTTGATGTAACATAACTAGCAGTTTTGACTATCTTATGTCCTGATTCATCATATGTAGTAATTTTATTAGCATGTATTAAATCTTCTGCATACAATTTTGCACCATCAGTTATAGCCTGTTTATCAATATCTTTTATAGCTTGTTTAGCTGCTCCAAAGGCTCTTTGAAATACTGGTATTAATAATACAACTAATACTCCAGCAAGTGTTATAACAGCCAATACCTCAACTAAAGTAAAACCCTTATTATTTTTCATCTTCATCACCCTTTGCATATAAACATCCACAGTAGTTTTGTCTATATAAACAATACTTTTTACATAGTTCTATACTACGTTTATATCCTTCTCTTTTCTTAAAATCAGATAATAAATATTCAACACCCATTTGTTCTCCAATAGATGTACCTATTCTATTGATTGTTTCACTATCTTTATATGGAGATACTGTTAATGTAGTACAAAAATAATCAAAGTTCTTCTCCTTAGCTATCTTTGCTACATATTTCAGTCTAAATCCATAACAGACATGACATCTTGCTCCACCTTCTGGTTCTTCTTCTAAACCTTTAGTTATCTCATGGAAATAATCATTTTCATAAGGAGCATCTATATATGGAATACCTAATTTATTTAAGAATCCTATTTGTACATTCTTACGATGTTCATATTCTTCAAGTGGTTCTATATTAGGATTGTAATATATTACAGTTATATCAAAGAAAGGTTTTAATCTTTCTATAACTGATGAAGAACAAGGTCCACAACAAGAATGAAGTAATATGCTCTTCTTTTCACCATTAAAGGATTCAATAGTTTTAATCATTACTTTATCATAATTAATTTTATCCATTATTAGCACCTTCTGTTGATTGTTCAACTACTGTTTCTTCTCCCTTAGCTTTCTTATATATCATCTTACCTAAGTTACCATCAAAGAAGAATGTACCAGGTTCAGTTATTCTATTTGTAGCAATAACATCTAAATATTCATTTAACCACGAACAATTCTTAGCATTAATATAAACTTGATTTGAATCTGACATAGAAAGTAAGAATCTATTATTATCTAATATCGTATTAGTTGAATTATAAGGTGTATAAGTTATTTCACTTATAAGACCTAATACTCCACGATCTATCTTAGATAAATTCTCAGCAAGTAATACTAAAGATTCAGTTGGAGTATTATTTAACAACATAGGTAAAGCTCCGAATGATTCCTCATATGGTATTTGATTACCATCTTTTAATACCACATTATTACTTGATTTAATTACAAATACTGGACTATTCTCTTCTATATCTATCCTAATGGTAAAATTCCAACCATATGAAACCTTAGCTTTACTTATTAAAGAATCACTTTCAAGTGTCTTCTTTAAATTATTAAGATTTAATGATATAAAAGAAGGATAATCTTGTAAGTTTAACATTCTTATAATATCTATTTCTTTATAATAAGATACTCCATTTATTTCATAATGGTGTACTTTTTCTTTATAGATAAATAAACCAAAGGAAATAATAATATAAATCAAAAGTAAAAATACAATTATTCTAGGAACATTTAATACCTTTTTAGTTTTCTTATTATTTTTACTCATGATTTTCACCTTCTTATTTTAATATTTCTTTAATTGTATTATAAATAATATCAGCAGAATCAGGATTAGCTAGTTTTAAAGCATTATCCTTATATTCTTTATATTTCTTTTTATCAGATAATATATTATTTATCTTTTCTTTTAATATTTCTTTTGTTACATCTTTTTCTTCAATCATGTCTCCAGCTTTACTTTCTTTAATTGATAAAGCATTGTAGTATTGATGATTATTAGCTACATATGGAGATGGTATAAGTATAGATGGTAAACCTAAAGCAGTTATTTCAGCAATTGATGAAGCTCCTGCTCTAGAGATAATTAAATCTACATCTTTCATTAAACCAGATAAATTATTTATAAATGGTTCTACAAATACATTTGAAGATAATTTTAGTTTTTTAAAGTCTTCATAATAATTCTTTCCAGTTATATATAATACTTCATAATCTTCATCTTCAATATCTTTTAAGAATGGTATCATCTTACCATTCATAACAGATGATCCAAGTGATCCATTTACAACAAGAACACACTTCTTATTTTTATGTAATCCATATGTTGTTTTATCTATTTTATCATTAACTAATGCATTAGATGCTGTAGGATTACCTGTAAGAACAGCATTATCGCCAAAATATTTTAAACTATCTTTAAAAGATACACCTATCTTATCAGCTTTCTTAGATACCCATTTATTAGATTTACCTGGTATACTATTTTGTTCATGTATAAATGTCTTAATACCTAATTGTTGAGCGGCAACTATAACTGGTAAAGTTACATATCCACCTACTCCAATTACAATATCAGGTTTAAACTCTTTCATTATCTTTTTACATCTATGTATAGCTTTAGGAATTAAATATAAATCTTTTATATCATTCTTTATATTACTCTTTGTTAATCCATATATTTCTATAGCTTCATATTTTATATTATTCATTGGTACAATATCTTTTTCCATTCTATTATGTGTACCTATATATAATATTTCTGAATCATATTCTTTTTCTTTAATCTTTTTAACAATAGCTAAAGCAGGATAAATATGTCCACCTGTTCCACCAGCTGAAATAATAACTCGCATATTAACACCTCTAACAATATTATAATATAATTTTTAAGTATTTTTTACATAAAAAAAAGAAAGTGTAAACTTTCTAATTTTCTTGTAACTTGATTATAAAATAATTAATTACGCCAGATATAATTGGTAGTAACAATGGATATGTTTGCATTGATACTACATCATATTTTCTCAATACACATAAAACAACTAAAGTAATTATTTCAACTATAATTGACATAACTAAAATGATTTTAGATTTAAATAAATATAGAACATAATTAACAGCTTCATATATTAATACTATACTCATTGTAACTGTAGTATAAACAAATATATCTCTAGATACATCGTTAATAGCAGTTGCTAATTCAACATTACCATTTGTAGCAATAGCTAATGCACTCATAGCTGTAGCTGCAGTCATCATAATAATAATGTAATAACCAATTATATGTACAAACATACCTACAATCTTAATAGTATTAATAACTAATAAATCCTTTTCTTGTTCTGTTTTTTTAACTCTAGCCATAATATTTTCTCCCTTCCTTATTCTTTTGATTCATCTAAATAAAATGCATAATACTCATCATAAGTAATACCTGCATCATGCACTTTCTTAGCTAAGTCCTTACCTAAATATCTATAATGCCATGATTCATAATGATATCCTGTAATCTTTTCATCGCCTTCAGTATATCTAAGAATGAATCCATATTTATAAGAGTTTTCACTCAACCATGCATATGTTTTAGAATCTTTAAATGTTTGAGCACTTGAACATTCCTTTGAATAAATATCTATTGCAAGTCCTGTTTGATGTTCAGACCAACCAGGTCTAGCAGCAATACTATCAGCATATGCTTCACCTTTATATTGTTTATAATAATTATATTCTTTTTCTTGTTCTACTTTTGATCTATATCCTGATAATGCAAGTAAGTAGATATCTTCTTGATTAGCTGCTTCCCACATCTCTAGATATGCATCATATACCTCTTGTCTTACTTCAATCTTATCATTTTCACCACCAAAGCGGTATTTCCAAGGAATAGCTACTAAATCATCAGGCGCATAATCACCTAATTGATAATGTTTATTAGCTATTACTGCTACTCCCTTAGATAGATCAGACTTTCTATCTTTAGTATATGGTTCCTCATTTGCATGTGAGTTAACAATACTCACTAAATGATTAAAATCATACTTTGAAGGTTCTTTATAATGAAAGAAATCTTGTTTCTTAGTTATTATTTGTTCTAAATATAAATCCAACTTAGCATACAAAAAATACTCACATTTAACAAAGTAAGGAATAAATTCTTTATATCCTTCTTCTTCTAATTGTTTTGTTCTTTCAATTAAATTACTTTCTTCATCATCATTTAATTTATCCAAAAATAATTTAACTTCATCATCAGTGTATCCTAATTCTTTTAACTTGTATTCATTAGATTGCTTATATAAGTAATCTTGATAATACTTATATCCAAAAAAGGATGCAACACCTATGATAATTAGAAGAAATATGAAGAATTTAATAAATGTTTGAAACTTCATTTTCTTTTTCATATAATCCCTCTATTGTCATTATAATATAAAATAAAAAAGAACACAATATGTGTTCTTTTAAAGTATTCTAGTTAACAGAATCTTTTAATTTTGAACCAGCTTTGAATGAAACAACATTCTTTGCAGGAATCTTCATTGGTTGTTTTGTTAGAGGGTTAATACCTTCTCTAGCAGCTCTCTTCTTTGAAGAGAAAGTACCAAATCCAACTAGAGATACCTTTCCTTCTTTCTTTAATCCCTTTTGAATACCAGCTAATACAGCATCTAATACTCTACCAGCTTCTGCTTTTGAAACACCAGCTTCAGCAGCAACAAATTCTACTAATTCAGTTCTTGACATAATTTTTACCTCCCAAGTAAATGTATTTTTTTTCGTAGGCCATTTAGTAGTAATGTACCTTACAACTAAAGCATACTAAATAAAATATACAAAATCAATAAAAAAAACACCATATTACAGTGTTTTTTTAATGTTTTTTCGTTAATTTTATCATTTATCAATAAATTATATTCAATTACTTGGCATCAATAATACAAGTACATGAAACATTACCACTTGTATTATAACAAGTTATAGTAGCTTTTGAATAACCGCCTTCACTTGTACATAGTACTTTCCCTTCATCTGTATACTTAAAATCACCAGCGACTTCAACTGTATAATTCTTAGTCATCGATGAGTTATTTTTAATATCATCAAATGATAATGTATTACCATCAGGAGTAGTTATTTACACACTTCTATTTGAAGAAGTAGGACTAACATGTATAATCTTTTCAGTGGTTTTATATTCACTTGTTGAATTATTATATGTTCCTGGTCCTCCACTTGGTACTTTATTTACTGGTCTAACAGTTGTACCTGTGGTTGTTTCTCTTTCTACTGAAACAATACTCTTTTGCGTAGTTGAAATACGTTCAATAGCTGACTTAGTTGTTTCTGTAGTTGTCTTTTTAACAAATGGATTCATACCATTTTTATCTAAAAAGAAATAAACAACAACAACTGAACCAATTAATATTAATATAACTAATAAAACAGTTATTACATCACGCCAACTAAGACTTCTTTTTACAGTTGTTTGAATATTAGTCTTTAAATGTTCATCCAATGTATGTGATACACTTTCATCTTTAATTGTTTGTGTTGTTTGTACTACTGTTGGTTGTTGTTCTTTTTTTACAACTATTACTTTCTTTGTTTGTATTACTTTTTTATTATTATCTTCCATATTAACACCTATTTATTAATTTCAAATAATGTAAATGATCCATATCCATCAGCTAAATCCACACGCATAGTTGATTTACCAGCTCCATATACTTCAATATGATAAATATAACTATTAGACTCTTTACCTCTACCAACATATGAAGCAGATGCATTTAATCCTTGATTATCAAAAGACACACTTAAACTCTTATTATCAAAGTGTTGATTATATTTATCTTGGAAAGTAACTAATACATCAAACGATTCACTTAATGGAGTTATAGATCTTCTTTCTTTATATACGTCTCCTTCTAACACTTTAACAGTAACTTTATTTTCAACAACGTATATCTTAGTAGATGAACTACTATTTCCTATATTTAAAGTTAAAGTCATTTCTCCTAATTTTTTACCAGTTAAAATAGGTAAAGACGTATTTTTATCAACAGATAACGATACCATATCTTTAGAACTAGGTGTATAACTTATACCTGATATATTGTATCCTAAAGGATATACATCCAATTCAGGAGTTACTTTACCTTTTGTTGCAACAAAATAATAAGGATATTTAAAATTAACATTTGCTGTAGCTATACTAATAACATTAATATTTATTTCTGCTTTTACATCTGCATATGATGCATATAATGTTGCAGTTCCAGTTAAATTACCTGTTGATAATAAATATGTATTACCAGATGCTTGTACACTTATTATATTTGCATCTGATACTTCAAAGTTAACATTCCTGATACTTATTCCATCTAAATTAAGAAAAGATGAAATATCAACAGATGCATTAGTAGCTACATCAACTGAAGTATTATTAAATCTCATAGAACAATTTAAACATAAATTAATTGTTGTTTGTTCCTGTTTCTTAGTTGCTATATATGTTGATTCTTCACCCTCACTTGGTTTCTTAGAACCTTGAAGATTTAAATCAAAATCAAAACCAAACACTAGCAAATAAGAAGCAATAATAAATACTGAAACAATTAATACTATTGGTAGTGAATTAACTGTTCCATCCTTATTTTTTATTTTCATTTAAATCACCTAGTTATTTTTTATATAATTTAAGAAATTACGACATGAATCTGATAAATCTTTATCAGCTAAATATTGATTTAAAGTCTTTCTTGTAAATTCAACACATCTTTCAGGTTCCATATTAACTAATTCACCAGATACTACTCTACCTTTATAGCATAATACTACCCAATCAATTAATTCATTAGAATTTTTATCAACATGTTGAGTATGTTGAGCAACAACAAAGTCATCTATCTCAAATGTTGCTTCAACACCAGCTTCTTCTCTTAACTCACGAAGTAAAGCTTCTCTAAAATCACCATCAGATCTATCTACTGATCCTCCAATAGCTTCAAGTTTACCTACTTCTTCTCGAGCTTTTTCTCCTCTTCTATGTAAGATGATCTTACCATCTTGGTCATATAAAATACATACAACACATACTTTCATTTTATGTATTGTAGTATCATTTACAATCTTATCAATAAGTTCATCTATATTGTATACTTCTTCATTAAATAACATACTTATTTCCTCTTCTTACTAACACTTACCTTATAAACATATGCATAGTTATCATATATTACAGTAAATATCGTCTCTTTGTGTTTAATTATTTCTACAAAGTCTATAGGTACTTTATGTAACTTAGATTGAGCTAATAACTCATCCATAGTATCAACAAATACTACATCTTTATTAGTTAAATTTGGTAAGAAGTTAATCTTAACCAAAGAATCTTTATATTTCTTTTTAATTGAATTTAATTCTTCATCATTAATTTCTTCTACTGGAGTTATTCTTTCAATTAAATAAGTAATACATAAAATATATAAAACAACTGATCCTAAGAATTCACAGCAAATTATTAAATATGTTTTGTCATTCTTAATTTCATTAGAGAATTCTTTATAACTCTTTTCTTCACTTGGAGTTACAGTTATATATTCGCCTGTTGTTATAGGAATATCTATTTCAATCTCTTTAGAATTAGTTACATATTTATCTATTTCTTTATTATATATATGGTAACTAACAACTAATTCATATTTAATCTTAGCTTTAAAATAATCAGCTATTTCTTTATTATTTTTAATAATATCTTTTAAATTAATATTAGTTAATTGATTAATCTTAATAATATTCTTATTATCTAATTCATATTTATAATCTATAGATCTATATATTTCTTTCTTTTCTTCTACATTATCGAATAAAACTCCTCTTACATAATATGTATAATCACCTGTTACAGCTTTATCAAATGAAGTTTGATAATTAAAGAATACATCTATAGATTTAATATTATTAACATCATAGTCTTTTGTATTTTTAGAATTATAAAAATTATTATCTACTGATTCTATATTATATGTTAATGAGTTTTTTTCATTTATAGTTAATCTAGTAATATCAGTAGTATGTAATCTTAAGTTATCAAAATATAAATAATAATATAAAGAAATATTAGCTAATATTATTAATATTATTATAAATATAATATAAACTATCCTTCTTTTTTTCATAGTATCACACAACCCTTATTTATTAAGCTTGAATATAATTAAATATCATATTTACTTTTACTTTATTATATTTCTTTAATATTTCTTTTTGTTCTTCAGTTAAATTTGATTTGATAATATATTTTACTATTACATGATCCACATCTTTTTTATCTAAAAAGTCAGATCTAGATATTTGGAAATCTAATACTTCTTTTATTTCTTCAGGGACATCATCTATTAAAAGACTGTATAATTTCATATCTAATGATGAATCATTATGAATAGTAAATTCAAGTGTATATTCTTCTTTGTTTTCTTCCAAAGGAATAACATATGAAATTGTTGTATCTTCATTATCAAGTATAGTCACATCTTTAGTATATATTCCATCAATATATAATGGAGTTAAATCTATTTGATTAGAGTTATCAACAGCAAAAGATTTATTAACAGTTAATACTCCTCCACATGTTAAAACTATAGCTACTGCTAACATATATGGGAATAATACTTTCTTTAGTTTCATCATTATCACATCCTACATAATAATTATATAAAATTATAGGATTATAGTAAATAAAAAAGAGAGTATTTTTTTACCCTCTTACAGCACTTACTAATAAGTTTAAATATTTGTAATAATCTGAACTAGCTACACATAAATCAGTATCACAATTTAATTTACCATGTGGTGTAGCCATTTGAACTATTACAGTCTTAGCTCTATTTGAATCTTTATATTTTATTAATGATTCTCTGGCATCTCTTACTGCTACTATAGTTCCTGATTTAGAATATAAATTTAAAGTAAATACAGAATTTAAATATTCAATTTTATATTTACTTGTTTTCTT
>Ga0247611_10003356_pt1 | contig 23830 bp, 28 predicted proteins | sample 177DNAGHGhighgp2_FD_192422 | JGI IMG/M metagenome (GOLD analysis project Ga0247611, IMG submission 192422) | Sheep rumen microbial communities from Palmerston North, Manawatu-Wanganui, New Zealand - 1770 DNA GHGhigh gp2 | ecosystem: Host-associated > Mammals > Digestive system > Stomach > Rumen... | reverse complement strand
AAACTGCCTTTCACAGCATTCCGATATGCCAGTGGTGTATTGGTGTTCTATGTGCATGGTCACATGTTTTCGTTCTTTGACTGCGACAATTTCAGCGTCATCACGCTTAAATGTCAGCCGGAACCGGTCTTGTCGCGCTCAACGGCGAGAATTATGAGTTCTGCTACCATGCGTTGCAGTTCTTCTTCCCTGCTGGCATGACCAACGGCGTAGAGCATATCTCCGGCAACCGTGCGTCCGGCGTCCCTTATAACCTGCTCGGTCAACCGGTCGGCGAGGGCTACAAAGGCGTGGTTATACAAAACGGACAAAAATATATATCCCGATGAAAATTCTACTTCATTTATTCCTTGTATTGCTGCCCGTGACGGCATGCAGCCAAAATGCGCCTATGAACACAAGACAAGACTACACGCAACCGTACACACGCTCGTCGCTTATCGCTGATGTGGTGGCAGACCGCGGCTATGCTACTATGGTGTTCGACCACTCGTTTGTCGGTTCCAGCGAGGGGCATCCCCGTGCCTATGAAGATCCTGAGGTGAAAGGAAGCGACTGGCGTTCCGCCATCACTTTTGCACAGACCCTTTCCGACATTGACGCTGAGTGTATCGCCGGTATTGGCATCTGCGGCTCTGGTGTCTATCTGCCTTGTGGTGTGAAGGATGACCCGAGGATGAAAGCCGTGGTGAGCATCGTGCCTTTCACCATCATGGACATCGTCGTTACCGCTTCCGACGAGCAGTTGCTACAGATGAAAGCGGACTATGAAAACGGAGCAGAGCCCGACCGTCTGCACATGATTGAGGAGGGCAGCGCGGAACTGGCGGGGAGAGAAACCAAGGTTCTGACGGATGAGGAGATGGCTCGGATAGCTGCGTTGGACAAAGGCCGTTCGGCGGTCTTCTCCCACCAGGATCCGGCGATCGTGGAGTGGTTCGGTCAGATGGTCGAGGAGCGCAAGAAACAGGGTCACCATCCCGCCTCCGAAAAGAAAGCGTGGTAAACGCGGATTTCTTATGCGGGCATAACCATGAATAATCCCGCATGAGCGGCTCACATTAATGTGAGCCGCTTACTTTCTCCTTTCCTATTTCGAAAACCTTTCGCCGACGAAGCCGTTGCTGACCTCACCGCTTATCAGGTCGAAATGTTTGAATACAGGCGGAGTCGGCGAAAGGTTTTCCAAATAGGTTCTTTTTTCTTCTACTTTCGGGGGAAAAGCTCAATAAGTCAAAGATCGCGAGTGAAACGAGCACCTTATTAAGGGGGGCTTTTATAAAAAAATAAAGATACAAAGATGTGTGAATCAGTGAGAGAAGTGAATAAAAGAAAAAGCACCACGTTGTGTGTGGTGCTTATCGTATAAGAGTTTGTGGTTACAACTCGTCTTCATCAAGAAGCAAAGATAGATCAATTCTAGACAAATCTCTTTCATATTCCTCGCCAAAGAGAATTGCAATCACATCTTCATTTGCAACAGACATATAACTATAGCATGAAATATCTACGGTTTCATCTTTCTTGTTTTCCTCATCACGGTATGTGGCTTTTGCTACAAAAGGATATGCGAAAACAAAGAACTCATCACCGTCTGTTTTAGATTCCAGCACATCAATTAATCTAAGCGCATTGAGATATATACTATTATGCTTTGCATAATTCTGTTCAGCTTCGCGTTTATCGTCCAAAATCCACGCGTAACTAACTCCAAGTCTCCTCGATGAATTGATTATTCCCTGATAAGAATCCAGTAAGCGTGTACAGATGTCTCTTAATTCTTTATTATATTCAGCATCGCCATGTAATTTACGAATATAATAACGATAAAGATCACCTTTGGTGATAGTATCAATCGGTTGTTTATTCCAATTCAACACCTTAACCGAACAATTTGTTCCGGCAAACAATTCCTCCAAATTAGCATTGATATATTCCTCCGTTATTTGTTGCTCCTTAGATGAACAACACACTAACGTAAGTGCTAAAATGATAAGTATAAATATGTTACGACATTTCATGCTATACCGTATTATGCTTCAACCTCATCAACCGTAAATGTTCCAATTTCTCGCATTTCTTGTGAGCAGACGAGATTTTGACCTTCAATTCGGTCTATTCTTACAAGAGCACCTACAGGGAGTCCATACTTCTCTACTTTTGTTTTTACTTTCTGACCAACATAGAATTCGGTCTTTTTGTTTTCCTGAAGGAGTTGACCAACGGTTTTATCTCCAGCTTTTTCCTCAACTTCTTCTCCTAATTGCTTTTTAAGAAGCTTGATAATTTGCTTTTGGTTCTCAACCATTGATTCCAACAGCTCCTTGCGAGCGTTGATTTTAAGATACCAGCAGTTCAGTTCACGGCAAAGGAAAAATATACCGATAGCAACCGCGATAATAAGAATATATGCTAATGGCTCCATAGTTATTTGTTTTTATATCATTATACAATCACAATACACATTATTCGATAGTTTCTTTTACTGCGACACAATGTTCTACAAGCGTTTGCCATCCCGTTATTTTGTATTTATAATAAAATTCTGCATAAGATTGACGCTTATAATAGAAGGTATCATTACGTAGATATACAGAGTCAAATGTTATTTCCTCGGAATATCCAGAACCTTCGTAGTCATCACCTTTTTTCTTATCGGAAATAAACACTTTGTGGCCTTCAACATATCCATGATATGATTGCACGACATCTCGCTTATCATCGAATGTAGGAGTTGGAACTTCTCGCAACTCTTCGTCTTTGCCACAGATACTTTCTTCGTTTCGTTTTTTTATTTCTTCATTTTCTTGCCTTATCCTTTCTGCTCTTTCGAAATCAAAAGGCTTAACGACACTAAATCTCAGAGAGACCGTATCATATGGTTCCTTATTAACAACCAATGTATACATACTATCTATTCTGGAATTTCTATACCATTCCATATCATATGAATGAGTATAATTATTCCAATTAACGCCTTCGTGTTCTCCCCACCAATCATTATATATTAATAATCTATACTCTCCAACGTATTTATCCCGTTTATCAGGTTTTGATGTTTTGTTGGACTGGTTCTGTTGTGCAGTTGTACAACTACATAAGAAGGCAATTAAAGCCAGAAAGAAAATATTTTTTTTCATAATGAATAAGTTTTTAATTTCGACAATCAACCATTATTGTTCCTGCTTGGCAAATATAGACTTCGTTAACTCGTCTATCTCCTTTATAGTGTTTCTCTAACGCTTTGCGTAGTTTTTCATAATCGGAATCCGGAACGTAATCTTCAATCTTTACGTTGATTAATCTACCCATAGGCGTTACAGAATAAACACGATCACCACACACTACTTTTGTTCGATGATTGCCGAACATGTCATAGTGTTCGTAATACGTATCAAGTTGCTCTACGAAATAATCAACTTGTTTGTACAACTCTTTTTTATTGTCACAACCGGTTAGCAAACATATGCTAATAACCAGAATGAGGGATGAGATAATCTTTTTCATATTGCGTAGATTTTATGGTCTTGGGTACTCACTATATTTGCCAGTTTGAGGGTCGTATAAGCCACTCTTGAGATTACTATAAGCATCTATGTTGTCCAACGCTGAAGAATAATCCAAGTCAGGTGTTATCTTGTCTATATCATTTGCTTTAATCGTAGTTTTTGTATTATCCATATAAGTTATCACGATGCTCTTGGGTCTGTGTGTCGCTATGATGCTTGAATACCACACATTCTCAAAATCAAACTCGGCTTTGTCTCCTGGATACACAGGACCTATTCCTTTTACTGTTTTAGTGGATACAGGGTCCATGACCGAGTTGTACGCAGTAGTTGTTAGTTCAATGTATTTTATTGTTTTCTTAGAGTAGTTAACGATGTTAAATTCTAGACCCACTGTCGAATAATCTTGATATGGTTTACATTTTTCCATAAAAATACCGTATTTTGCGTATTGCTTCTCAAATTTATGGATAGTCTCTATATCATCGAGGTAAAGCTCATATTCTCGTGACTTGGTGTATTCAAAGAAAGCATCTTGTACGTCCTTTGAAGATGTTCGTAAAGCATTTATATATGCAGTCTCATCTGTGTGATCATTGAAGAAATACGAGTCCCAAATAAAATATACATTCTTCTCCTCGATATAAAAAACCTTTCTCCCGTCTATAGCCTTATAGTATACCTTATCTAAAATAGTATCAACACCGGCGATTGTAATGCAAGTGCCATCTTCTATATACGATGTTTTTTCAAAGCGCCCTTGATATATTGCTTGTCCTACGCTGCAACTATGTGTTTTTGCCAATATGCCAACGCGCCCACTATGTTTATAATCTGTTATATGACCTAATTTATCTTCGTCATACTTAATGTTGGGTGTTACGTAATAATTTATTTCGTAGCGTTTGTTATATTCGGCTGTCAAAAGAGAATCTTTTCTATACTGATCTTGTGTCACTAATTCTGCGCCTCTGGAAAGAGATGGAGTGATGGCAAGGTTGATTTTAACATTTCCGTTAAAGAAGACGAAAGATTTAATGCCGGTGACGGTGTAAATGTTATACTGCTTTGTATACTTAGTGTAGAACCCTGACTTTTGAGTGTATAACTTTCTCCCTAATATCCGGTGCATTTCCCTTGCGAGCTTGTTGGATTTAAAAAGATAGTACTCGTTTAAAAAGGACAAATGTAATTTTATCTTTACCCCATCCGACATTGAGGTAAGTATTGCAGCCGATGGCATAATCTCATCAACAACAAATTGATGTCCAATAATACTCTCTATAGGAGTGGTATCATCTACTATTGCTCTTTTGCCATCCATGTGGTAACTCGCTTTATATTGATGAAACACCAGATAGTGTTTCCCCTCTTTGGGCTTTTTACTTTGCTTAATCCAAATAGTATCAGGTGTTAATAAAGAAAATGCTTTTTGCGATAATTGCTGCTCGCTCTCACTCTCAGACGTGGAATACGAAGAATAATATGATGCTTCTGCCAACCCTTTGGTATTAGCATACTGAATGGTTATTGTGTCGCCGACGAAATAATTTAAGTCATATACATCCCTACATGAGAAATTTAAGTGCTTTAGCAAATCACTATAATACGATGGTTTATATGCCACCTCACGAACTTTCTCAAATGCAAATATGGAATTTGCAATTAACAAAAGAAGGAAGAATACCAATTGTTTTTTCATATTGTGTAGATTTTATAGTTACTTCATTATGCGCAAAACTATTAATCCGCAACGATATGAAAAGTGAGTTTCCTATCGCGTTACCAAGGCAGCGTCAGAAGGGAGCCTTTGTCCTCGTATAAGAAACCCACTAATAGTGAGCATCTATTATACACGAGGACAGGCATACCTATAGTATGCTGCCACATATTATTTCTGTGCATTTATACCCTTTAAAGTTTCTGACGCTTTCGGTAAACGCGAAATAATAGTCTGCTTAATTATTTAATATGTTATCGCACGACGCTTCGCGCGGTTTTATGTCTTTGTTGCCGATTTTACATCATCGGTTGGGGCGGCAGAAGCATTTGCAGCTTTGCGGCTGCAAAGATAATACTTTTTTTGACATATGCGAGTTAATTTCTTTTTGTCTCGTTGCTATTATATGTCTTGTTATATTATTCAATTATCTCCCAATGACCGCCTTTAGCGGGTCCAACACGACGGATGATGCCACGAGATTTAAGATCCTTAATTTGCCATTCTACCCCTTTTACAGTGATTCCGAGGGTTTCTGCAAGACCATTAGTCGTAATCACGGGATTTTCTTTAATAGCCTGTATGATTTTCTCCCTAGTTTTTCCCCTAGTTTTCTCCCTAGTTTTCTCCCTAGTTTTCTCCGAACTATCCGTAGTGCTTTCCGTAGCCGATATTGTTAATTCGGCACGTTTGGATTCGGCGATGTTCAAGCGGATACGGAACATGTCATCATCTGTGATGGTGGGTTCGGCTCCGAGATATATTGGTGCGTAATGGTATAAGTTGCGCACACCTGTACCAAGGTGCTCTGCACGTCCCATCTGCACAAAGAAGTTCGCCAAGTGCGGATTCTTAGGATGCGGTGTGTAATTGTCCGGAGTGATAACACCAGCACGCAAAGGACGATTCGCATTTTGTATTAGAACATGGTCTTGGCGAATGTCAATCAATGAAATGGAAGGATTGAGATACTCGCGATGAATGAGCAGGTTGGATACTACTTCACGGAATACTTTATTACGTAGTGAAACGCGTTGGTCTCCCTCCATATAGAATGTATCCGGGAAATAGCGTTCAAAGAAACTCATCAACTCCGAATAGCCATCAATAATATTGCCAAACGAAGTAAAACGGTCGTCGTAGCGATCTGTATTCACACGGCGAAGCACGCAATCAATCTTGTAGTATGGCAGTGCGCTTTGGATAACCTCGTCCTTACCAAACAACATCAACGCGGCGAGTGTAAACCCTTCTTCTCCCGTACGGACATCGCATCTGTACAAGTTGGCTTGTCTGAAGAGTTCCATATCATCCAGTTCCAGCCATGGGTGGTTTTCACGCATGCTATGAATGAGGTTACGAGCTTTATTCACAATACCCTCTTTAAAATCCTCAATACGTAGATACGGATAGATAGTATTTTCCGTGTATAGCGTGCTTTTGCGCAAATACAATGCACTTATCTCAGCATCTGTTCGCAGTTCGAAATCGCCATCAACACTACGATCAAAGAATTTGTTTTTGAATCGATGTGCTTGACTACTTGCCGGCACTTGAATAACAATCACTTGTGTCTTGCCTTTTGGAGGCAATGGTTTTTGGATATCCACTATCTCCGGTTGTAACAAGAAGGATGGCTTGAGTTGTTCGACGTTATTACTGATATTGGCGATATTCTTGCACATCTGGTCAATGGCACGAGGATTAACACCCTCCGTAATCGTACCATCATTGTGCGCGCCCAACACAATGACACCTCCATCTCGATTAAGAAAAGCACAAACCGTCTCGAACAAGTTGCTTGGCAACTCGCTCCACGCTTCTTTATACTCAATCGTACGCCTTTCGCTTTGGCTTGTAATCTGTTTCAGTTCTTCTTGTGTCATTTTTATTATTTTGTGTCATGCACCCAATTTGGGTGCAAAGGTAAGATATTTTTTTGACATATACAAGGATTTTGGCATAAAATATATTCAAATGTGTCATTTTTTTCGTTTTGGCACGAAAAATCGTCATTTTTTGTCTCGCTCATCTCTCGGTCATCTCTCGCTCATCTCGGGTTTAAGGACTTCTATGTTCGCTCCCGCTCACTCGCGCGGTGCACTTACTCCTTGAAATGTCTACCAGACATTCCTGCGGTGCGCCTTATTCGCTTCACGGTCGGGAGAATGGTGAATTTTGGAGAGTTTAGCAGAAGAATAAACAAGGGATAAAAATAGACCAATCCGCGCTCAAAGAAATCGCGCACAGAACAACGAACTAAACATATAAAAAATGAATCCGCACCGCAGGTAAACACCTCGCGCATCGAGAGCGCGAGCACAGAACATCCGGCATCGGTTGCATCCGCATTGAGCACGTTACGGGCAGGGCTTCGCGTTCGGCAAGGAGATTGCGACGTTCGATACCGCCCTGCTAAATCGACAAAGCAACTCCTGCCTCCGAGGTTCTATGTGTTGCTTGCAACACTCGAAGTGCTATCCGAAGCACTTCTTCACCCGCACAAATTAGAATTTGCGGGGACCCTAATATCCTTAAGAAAAAGAGCTTTTCCCCAAAAAGAAGAACCTATTTCGAAAACCTGTCGCCGACGAAGCCGTTGCTGACCTCACCGCTTATCAGGTCGAAATGTTTGAATACAGGCGGAGTCGGATTCAAGTCATAATAATCCATTTCTGCTATCGAAAGCACGAAATATACGAGTTGGTCGTAACGCTCATACAGGCGCAGCAAGACCGGGTTATTCTCAAAAATCCAGCGTTTCACATCCTCCTCAACCTCAAAACTGACTGCCCCTTTGCAGCGGACAGAGATACGGTCGGCACTCGCCAACAGTTCTATATTCGGGTTGTCTTGCAGTTGCTGCCAGACGGCCTTCTTGGGCGAAGTGGCGAAATACAGCCGCACGCCCTCTTGTTTCATTATTTGGAACACACGGAGCTCGGGTTTGTTGTTACAAACAGTAGCCAAAGCCACCTCATTGTGTGCTTGCAGAAAATCCAATGCTCTTTGCATGATTAGTGGTGATTTAGTTGTGAAATGATACGATTGATGTCTTCGGTGAAGGGGATAAAATGCTCAATACCTGCTTGATACGGCTGCGGGTAGTCGCGGTTGAAACGGACGAGCGTGGTGTCGGGGAGCTGCGCTGCCATCCTCTCGAACGGCATTCGGATGATCACCGGCGTATTGAACCCCACGCCGAACTCCAACAGTAGCAGCCGTTTGTCAGCAGCCTGTTGCACAAACGCGCTATACCGCTCCTCCTGTTCGTGCCACCGGGCATCCTCTACGAACGTGTTGTCGCACCGCAGGTTCATTGCCACCGGCTCGCCGTCCGGCGTGTGCGGAACCATTTCCGACGGAATACGGCAATCGCGTATCTTAGGCAGCACGCGCTCAACCCATTCGCGGTTATTATAAAGCTCTTTCGGCTCACCCGAAGCCGGCTGGAAAAAGGCGTAGTCTCCTTGCGTGGCGAAGATCCGCTCCGCCGTAAAACCCGCCATCTCAAACTGCGCGTCCACATTGGTCGTCAGCACGAAATAATCCTTCTCCCGCACGACCTCCAACAGCTCTTTGTACAGCGGCAGCGCACCTGTGCGATACCGTGCGAACCATATATGTTTTGCCCAGTAAGCCCACCTCTCTTCCTCCGTCTCAAACGGGTAGAACCCGGCGGTATAGAGGTCGGTGAACCGGTAGCGGGCGATCCACTCGCTGAACTCGCGCCGGAAATCCTCTCCCGCATAGTCCAATCCGGCAGCGGTAGTCAGACCTGCTCCGGCTCCGATAAGCACGTAGTCCGCCTCCCGGACGAGCCGCCGCAACTGCTCCACGCGCTCAGAGAAGGGCGCGATAGATGGCGTAATCTTTGTCGAGAAAAACATTGAATACAATCGTTTTGAGGTTCTTTCTTGGAAACTGTTTCACCGTGCTGACGGCTATCTCTGCCGCCCGTTGGTTGGGAAAACGGAACACACCCGTGGAGATGCAGCAGAAAGCGATGCTCTCCAAACCGTTCTCCTCCGCCAGTTCCATACACCGGCGGTAACACGATGCCAACTGCTCCTCTTGCTGCTTGGTCGGCCGGTCGTCCGTTACAATCGGTCCGACGGTGTGCAGCACGTACTTGGCAGGCAGGTTGTAGCCGTGTGTGATGAACGCATCGCCTGTCGCCAACAGCCGCCCTTGCATGTGGTCGTAGCACGCCTTGCGCAGTTGCAGACCTGCCGCCGAATGGATGCAGTTGTCAATGCAGTTGTGCAGCGGCGACCAGCAACCTAAGGCCTGCGCGTTGGCTGCATTCACGATAGCGTCCGCCTGCAAACGGATGATGTCGCCCTGCCAGAGCAGAAAAGGACTGCTCTCGGCGTCGGATTTCAGACTTTCTATTGTCACCACTCCTTTGTCCGCTGCCTGCGTTTGCAGTTCTGCATCCTGCATGGCGAGGAATTCCTCAGGCAGTTCTTTCGGTTCCCACACATTCATCAACGCCCGCAGCAACCGTTGACGCTCGCCCGGCGAAGACGGTATCCGGCAACGGACTTGCTCGTCCGCCGCCAGATACGCAATGCTCTTTTCTATGTTCGCCTGTCTGTCCATTATTTCTCGCTGCAAAGGTACTGCTTTTTTTTTATTCCCACAAGAAGGCACAAGAAAGTGACTTACTTACCAAAAAGTAGGAACTGCGTAAATACAGGGCAAACAGCCATGCAAAAAAATGAAATTATTTTTATTTTCAATTTTTTCTCTCGGAAATTTGGTTACTTTCGGAAATTTTTGTAATTTTGCAGCGCATTTGGCAAACGACAGAGGGGTTTTGTAGGTTTTGTTTCATAGTAAATAAGGAAATAGAAAAATGAGGAAATTGCAGAAGGAGGTAGATCCTCAATACATGAACTGTCCGATTCGGAACGTGATTGAGAAGTTCGGCGACAAATGGTCGCTGCTTGTGTTGTACCATCTGAACGAACATGGCACGCTGCGTTTTAATGAATTACACCGTGATATGTCCGATTGTTCCCAGAAAATGCTCTCGCAGACGCTCAAACGGCTTGAACAAATAGGGCTTATCAGCCGGCAGGTTTATCCCGAAGTGCCGCCGAGAGTTGAGTACAGCCTCACCGCCCGCGGGCAGTCCCTCATGCCGCACGTCTCCGCCCTCATCGGCTGGGCTTTAGAGCATTTTGAAGAAATAGCAAAATAATTAGCAACAACCATGACCATAGAACAATTTCGTGAACGGATGGCATCGGACGAGCCGATAGTGGGTGGCTCGGACTTGCACATGGAGTTCCATAAATACTCGCAGGAAGCCCTGCGTATTACCGCCGAAATCAACGGCTCGTACCACACGCCCGAAGAACTGCGACGGTTGTTGAGTGAGTTATGGGCGATAGACGTGCCGGAGTCGTTTGGTATGTTTCCGCCGTTCTATACCGATTGCGGCAAGAACACGCATGTGGGTGAACGGGTGTTCATCAACATGGGCTGTAAGTTCCAAGACCAAGGCGGTATCTTCATCGATGACGATGCCCTCATCGGTCATAACGCCACGCTCTGCACGCTCAATCATCTTCCTGACCCGGCGCAACGGGCGGGCATGATAGCCAAACCGATACACATCGGCAAAAAAGTGTGGCTCGGAGCGAATGTAACCGTCCTGCAAGGCGTCACCATTGGCGACAATGCCATCGTTGCCGCAGGAGCCGTGGTGACGAAAGATGTCCCTGCCAATGCTATCGTTGGCGGTGTTCCGGCGAAAGTGATCAAGATGATAGAATAATACTAACAACCACCTGTTATGGCACGAGTCAAACTAAACAAGAAATTCGAGAAGTACACCGGAACACCTCCGCCCAACGGAAATCGTTTCTATCTCACAGAGCGGTACGGTCATACCGTCATGTCTCACTATCCCATGCATCGGGATCCGAAATCCCTTACTGAGAACCAGAAAACCTCTAATAATGAACAACAAGCCGGTAATTGACGTCTATGGAGATGACCAATTTTCTGGAATATAGCGAAAGGGCGCAGTTGCGCTCGTGGCTCATGGCGAATCATGAGCGCGAGAAGGAGTGTTGGGTGACGGTCACTCGTACCAAGATTCCGCACTTGGATTGTATCCCGTACGAGGAGGTCGTCGAAGAGGCGCTCTGTTTCGGCTGGATCGACTCGACATACAAGCGGTTGCCCGACGGACGTGGCGCGCAACGCCTCTCGCCGCGACGCAAAAACAGCCATTGGACGGAGACGAACATCCGCCGTTGTGCGGAGTTAGAGCAACGCAGCCTCATGACCGACGCCGGCAGAGCGGCTTTGCCCAAAAACTGAAAGAATGAAAGAGGCGGTCAAAACGGACCTGAAGGTGCTTCCGACAGATAGTGATTGTTGGCTCAAAGAGACGTTCTTGGGCGACACACTCACCTGCCGTTTGATCTTATTGTCTAATGAGACCGATGAAGCCGTCTATCACTACCTCCACACGATTGCTCGCAACGATTGCGAGACCGCCGCACAAGTCTATTCCGAATGAATTCCACGTGCCGAGCAGGTAGATGTATCGGTCCGTGCATCGAGGAAATAGCAATTTAATTCTTGTTCCATATCAGCAAGCGAAAAGAGCCCGTTAATTCCGGGCTCTTTTTGCGTAATTATACATGAAAACAAGAAAAAGAGATTAAAAACTTGCATATATGAAAAAAAAATAGTAATTTTGCATGCAAAATTCACGAGACAAGCTTATGGAACAATCAAATAAATCGGGTTTTAATTCCATATTGGGTGTCATATTAGCCGCAGCGGGCAGTGCTATCGGTTTGGGAAATATCTGGAAATTTCCGTACGAAGCAGGTCAAAACGGTAGCTTCGTCCGGCGTTCGTCTTCGCACTCCGATGGCTTGTACCCATCGCTATCATACTCATTTTTTTGAACGGTCTCGGCATATTTAAATTATGAAACGATTTAAGTATATCCATATCTTAGCAGCCCTTTTCCTACTTCTCGGTATGGGAGTGCAATCTTACGTGTCCTACAGTAGGGCGCTTTTCCGTTTGCAGGAGAAGATGGATCTTGAGATGCAGATTGCGCAAGAGAAACTGCGGTTTGAACTATTCGATGCGCTGGATGCCAGTTCTCAGATAGCAGAAAAAGTGAAAAAGTGCCTGGAGCACCCGGATGAATTGTACGACAAGACAAGCGAACTCCTCAACCGCTATCCGAATTTTTATTCCTGCTATGTAGCTTTTCCTCCGTATTATTATCCTGAAGAAGGGAAGTGGTTTGGTTTGACATCCTATCGTACAAAGGATTCGATTATTTCCCGTCCTTTTGGTAATGCAGAGCATGATTATTTTGAGCGTGAGTGGTACAAAGGAGCCGTACAAAGCACTGAGGGTTATTGGAGTACGCCTTATAGGGATGATGATTTTGATGAACCAATCTACACCTATTCAAAGGTCATGCGGGATGAAGAAGGAAAACTGATTTGCGTCATTGGCATCGATTTCAGTTTGAACTGGATACATAATCTATTAGAGCATTTCAAGCCATTTGAAGAGGCGGTGTTTATGCTCTATGGTTCCAACGGGACTCTTTTGGCAATGAGTAACGGAGCACCTGCGAACGGGTTTGGCAATAGTTGGATCATCACGAGCAAGACCCTTCAACCAATCAACATCAAAATGGTGACTGCCGTTCCGAAACGTCATATTATTCAATCTCTCCGTTTAGGCACTTTGTTGCCGTTCGGCGTGTTTGTGTTAGGTATCCTCGTCGTGGGACTCTTGATTCGCCGCATCACGCGAGACGAACAAGTGAACGCACGCCTGGAGACGGAGAAAAAGGTGCTCTCGCACGAGCTGGAGATCGCCCATGACATCCAGATGGGCATCCTGAAGGACGAGAACGAGAAGAAGCAAGCCCAAGGCAACGGCGATATCGAACTGCAAACGCTCTTGGTCCCGATGCGCGAAGTCGGAGGTGACCTCTTTGACTTCCATCGCGAAGGAGATGAGCTATGGTTCATCATCGGCGATGTGAGCGGCAAAGGTATTCCGGCAGCTATCTTCATGAGTGCCGCAGTTAATCTCTTCCGCGCAGCAGGAGTGCGTGCTACTTCTCCAAGAGAAATCATGGAAGAGATGAATGCTATTCTTAGCGAGAATAATCCCTCCCTGACGTTCGTGACGGCTTTTATCGGATGTTTACACATTCCTACCGGGGAACTGCTTTTCTGCAATGCCGGTCATTGTGCGCCGCTCATCAAACATAAACTGTCCGCTGTCAATCAGCATTCAGCCGTCAGCATTCAGCCGTCAGAAGTCAGATGTTTGCAGATGGAGTCGAACATTCCGTTGGGTTATGACGGCCGATATTGTTTTGTGGAGCAGGGGTGCATGCTCGGCGAAGGAGATACCCTTGTTCTTTATACGGACGGAGTGACCGAAGCGCGTAACAGCGAGCGAGAGATGTTAGGCCTTAAGCGATGGTCGGACATAGTGGCGAAGAACGAGCACCTGCCAAATGCAATCAAACACTTTATAGGTCAGGCGGAACCCACAGACGACATCACTCTCATGACTATTTGTAAAAAATGCCCCGTCCTACCTATGACGATAAATGTGCCTTGTCGCGAAGACCAGTGGCCTGTATTGCGAAATGCCATCCATTCTTTTGGTCTATGCATCGGAATGGAGAGGAAAGCACTCAAGAAATACGAAGTGGCCGCCGAAGAAGCTATAGTGAATATCCTTCATTATTCGCAGGCCAACGATATAGGAATAGTGCTCAGCAGTCAGGATTCGGCATTCACTATTCAGTTAATGGACGACGGACTGCCTTTTGACCCTACGGAGCATACTCCTAATAACAAAACAATCGACGAACGTCAGATAGGAGGAATGGGAATACATCTCATCCGACAGATTGTTGATGAAATGCATTACGAGCGAAAGAAGGGAAAGAACATCCTGAGGATGGTTAAATCGTTAAATTGTTAAATCGTTAAACTGTTACAGATATGAAAATCAACATTCAACCCAATGACCAAGAGACTCGTGTTTGCCTCATCGGCGAACTCGACACTACCGCGACTACGAACCAAGTAGATGAACTGAACCAAGTGTTGGCAATCGCTGACAAAGCACTGGAGATCGATTGTGAACAACTGGAGTATATCTCTTCTGCCGGTTTACGGTTCTTCATGCAACTCAAACGCGAGTCAGAGGCGAAAGGCGGTTCGATTCGCATCACCCACCTCAATGAGGACGTGAATGATATCTTCCGCATGAGCGGTTTTCATAACCTTTTTACGATAGAATAATATGGAACACTTAATCGACTACTTCAAAAAACACGTAGCCGAGCGTCCGAACGACATCTTCTGTATCGCAGGAGACAAACGCATCACCTTCGCTGAGGCAGACCGTCTGTCGGATACGCTCGATCCGCAGTATGTCACCCGTTGCGGCAACAAAGTGGCAGCGTTTATTGTGCCCCGTAATGAACTCATGGTGCTGACTCCTATCGCCATCGCCAAAGCAGGTCTGACCGCTATGCCATTGGACGGTACCTATCCGGAGGAACGACTGAAATACATGCGGGAGGATGCCTCCAAGTATGACGGCGATGAAGCTTTTGTGCTGCTCTATACTTCCGGTACGACAGGTATTCCAAAGGGCGTCATGCTGAGTGAAGCGAACATCTTGGCATTCCTGGATTTTCATGTGCAGGCCATCGGCTTGACTCCGCAAAGCAAATATGCCACCTACGCCGGTTACGGCTTCGATGCGTTCCAGATGGACCTGTGGTGCTGCGTCAAAGCAGGTGCGACCATCTGCATCGTAGGCGACGAGATCCGTTTTGACCTGGATGGGCTCAACCAATATATCCAAGACGAGCACATTACCCACTGCTTTATGACCACCCAGATGGCAACGCAGCTTGTGCTCAATTATCCGGACATCCCGGGCTTGCAGTGGCTCGGAACGGGCGGCGAGAAACTTATCAGCCTCGATCCGCCTTCGTATAAGTTGATGAACTGCTACGGCCCGACGGAATGTACCGTCTATGTCAGCAGTTTCTTCGTGACCCAAAACGAACCCAATATACCTATCGGCAAAGCCAATACGAACGGTACGCGACTCATCGTGGTCGGTCAGGACGGCAAAGAAGCACCGACCGGCACGGACGGCGAGCTCTATGTAGCTGGACCGCAGGTGTCGCTCGGATACCTCAACCAACCCGAGAAGACCGCAGAAGTCTTCGTCGATTGGAACGGCTTGCGTTGCTACAAAACCGGCGACATCGTTCACTACCGCGAGGACGGAAACATCGAGTTCGTCGGCAGACGCGACGGACAGGTGAAGATCCGTGGTTTCCGTATCGAACTCAAAGAGGTCGAAGCCATCATTCGCGAGTTCCCCGGCATCAAGGATGCTACCGTACAGGCCTTCGATTATCCGGATGGCGGTAAGTTCATCGCTGCCTATGTCGTCAGCGACGAGAAGATCAATATCGACGAACTCAATGCTTTTATCGGTGACAGCAAACCGCCCTACATGGTGCCTGCTGTGACGATGCAGATAGATGCTATACCGCTCAACCCAAACCAGAAGGTGGATAAACGTGCGCTGCCGAAACCCGAAGCTCCGAAACCCGAAGTAGAGGAGGCAGTGGCTGCAGCTCCGCTGAATGTCTTGGAGCAGGAGTTGCATGACATCATCGCGAAAATCGTCAACATGGAGGAGTTCGGCATCACGACCGACCTCCGATATATGGGGCTCTCCTCTATCGCTGCCATCAAATTAGCGACGCAAATCTACAAGCGTTTCGGCATCCAACTCGATGCCAAACAAATGACCAAAGGCATCACCCTGCAAGCTATCGAGAATGAGATATTGAAAGGACTAGTAGCCTCTCCCCAACCCTCCCCTACAGGGAAGGGAGAAAGCGACGCACAAACCACCCCCCCTTTTAGGGAGGGGACGTGGGTAGGCCTCTCCTTTGCTCAAATGGGCGTCTATTTCGAATGCATGAAGAACCCGACCTCGACGCTTTATAACGTGCCGATCTGTACTCAGATGCCCTTGGACGTAGAGACGGAGGCGTTGCGGCAAGCGGTCCGCAAGGCAGTACTCAACCACTCCGAACTCTTCGTGCATTTCGCCACCCAAGAAGCCGACGTCATCCAGACGATTGACGAGAAGATGATGAACGAAGCAGCTATCGACATACCCGAGAAAGCACTCGAAGAGGCGCAGATGGAAGGCTTCAAACATGAGTTCGTACAGCCGTTCAATCTGCAGAAAGACCTGCTTTTCCGTTTCTTCATCGTGCGCACGGAGAAGAACCTGTATCTGTTAAGCGACATTCACCACCTCGTTTGCGACGGCGCCTCGTACGACCTCTTCATCCATGAGATCTGCGACTTGCTGGAAGGCAAAGAGATAGAACCCGAGATGTGCTCGTATCCGCAGTTCGTGGCGGAGCAGAAAGCCGCTGAAAATGGCGAGTCCTTCAAAGCCGCTAAGGATTTCTTCGCCGAGCGCCTCACCGGCATCGAGAGTGTCACCGAGATTCAACCGGACCTCACCAATGCCCTGCCGCAAGGCGAGAACGGACGCGTGTGCATACCTTTCGATATGCCTACTGCGGAAAAATACGCTGCGCAATTAGGCGTGACGCCGGCAGCTGTGCTGCTGAGTGCAGTCTATTATTCCTTGGCACGTTTTGCAGGAACAGATGATGTCTGCATCACGACGATTTCCAACGGACGAAGCAACCTGCGGGTGAACAACACCATGGGAATGTTTGTCAACACCCTTGCGCTGACTACGAAGATAGCGAACCAGACGGTAGAGGAGTTCGTCCGCGAGAACGCGCAGTCCTTCGAGCAAACGCTCGCACACGAGGATTATCCATTTGCGCGCGTAGCGGCGGATTATGACCTCAAGGCGGAGATTATGTTCGCTTACCAGATGGGCGTGCTGAGCAACTATAGTGTCTTTGGCAAGCCCGTCTTCGCGGACGAGACCATGGAGCAGAACGTGCCGAAATTCAAGATTGCGTTCTATATCATGCCGATGGACGGCGTGCCGAGTATTGCGGTCGAGTACGACAACGGATGGTACAGCGAAGCGCTGATCACCAACCTTGCGCAGTCGGTGGCAAACGCCGTGCAAGCTTTTGCGGCGAACACTACCGCGCCTCTGCGTGCCATCTCGCTTCTTAATGAAGCACAGACAGCGGTGCTCGACTCGTTCAATCAGACTGAGGTGCCTTATGACGACACCCAGACCATTGTCTCGCTCTTCCGTAAGCAAGCAGCCAAGACGCCCGATAACCTCGCGGTCGTTTATCACGACGTCCGTTTGACCTACAAAGAGGTGGATGAACGCACGGACGCCATCGCTGCACGGATCATAGAGGTCATCGGCAACGATACGAAAGAGAAAGTCGTTTCCATCCTCATCAACCGTTCCGAATGGATGGTAGTCGCTTCCTTGGCGGCACTCAAAGCCGGTTGTGCGTACCAGCCGCTTGACCCGTCTTATCCGGCAGAGCGACTGAACTTTATGATGAAGGATGCGTCCGCGTCCCTCCTCATTGCCGATCCAGACCTCCGTTCCATCGTGAACGAATACGAAGGTCCGGTTCTCCTGACAAAAGGATTAGAGAAATTTCAAATCTCAAATCTCAAATCTCAAATCTCAAATATAAATCCCTCGGACTTATTCATTCTCCTCTACACCTCCGGCTCTACCGGCGTGCCCAAAGGCTGCCAACTCGAGCACCGCAACCTCGTGGCGTTCTGTCATTGGTACCACCGTTACTACGACCTGCATGCCGGAGACAAAGTGGCGGCATACGCTTCGTACGGCTTTGATGCAAATATGATGGATATGTATCCGGCGCTCACATGCGGAGCCGCAGTCTATATCATCGGTGAGGATATACGCTTAAACTTGCCTGATTTAAATCATTACTTTGAAGCCGAAGGAATCACCCATTCGTTCATGACGACCCAGGTGGGGTACCAGTTTGCGCAGAACTGCGACAACCACTCTTTGAAACACTTATCTGTAGGAGGAGAGAAACTCGCGACTCTTGCGCCGCCGGCAAACTACCAGTTCCATAACGCCTATGGCCCGACCGAGTGTACCATCTTCACAACTACTTACCTGTTACATGAGCAGGAGAAGAATATCCCTGTCGGCAAACCGTTGGATAACTTCCGTCTCTTTATTGTTGATAAGGACTTGCATCGTGTGCCCGTAGGGGCTACAGGCGAACTGCTCGTCAGTGGTCCGCAAGTCAGTCGTGGCTACCTCAATCGCCCCGATAAGACTGCAGAGACCTATGTCGAATGGAATGGTCTAAGATGCTATCGAACAGGTGACGTCGTGCGTTATCTGGAGGACGGAAACATCCAATTTGTCGGTCGCCAGGACGGTCAGGTGAAAATTCGCGGTTTCCGTATTGAACTCAAAGAAGTAGAAGCGGTCATTCGCGAGTATCCCGGTATCAAGGATGCTACGGTGCAGGCTTTTGACTATCCGAACGGAGGCAAATATATAGCCGCCTATATCGTCAGCGATACCAAGATTGATATTCAGGCACTCAATGCCTTTATCCGTGATCGCAAGCCGCCGTACATGGTGCCGGCATCGACTATGCAGATTGATGTTATTCCGCTGAACCAGAACCAGAAAGTGAACAAACGCGCGTTGCCAGTTCCGCAACTCACCGACACCGATCGCGACTACGTAGCGCCGACCAGTGACAACGAAAAACTCTTCTGTGATATCTTCGCCGCTATCCTTAATCAGGATAAAATAGGAGCTACGGATAACTTCTTCGAACTGGGCGGTACGTCGCTCATGGTTACGCGTGTTATCATCGAAGCGGACAAAGCCGGAAAGCATGTCGCTTACGGTGATATCTTCACCCATCCTACGCCGCGTCTCCTGTCTCAGTTCCTCTCGGGCGACCTCTCGACGTCTGATAACAGTGCAGACGAAACCGAAGAGGCAGCGTTTGACTACTCCGGCATCGATGCCATCCTCCAACGTAATAACCTCAATACCTTCCTCCACGGAGAGCGTCAGGAGTTAGGCAATGTACTGCTCACCGGTGCTACCGGTTATCTCGGCATCCATGTCCTGCGCGAACTGATTGATTCGGACGCCAAGACCATCACTTGTCTTGTTCGCGGAAAAGACCAGCACGATGCGCAACGACGTCTGCGTAACTTGCTCTTCTACTATTTCGACCGACGTTTTGATGAGCTCTTCGGTTCCCGCCTCTTCGTTGTCAATGGCGATGTGACAAGCGACATAAATGACCAAATGGTAAATGACCAAATGGTAAATATCAACACCGTCTTTAACTGCGCGGCTAACGTAAAGCACTTCTCCAAGACCGACGACATCGAACAGGTGAATATCGGCGGCGCGGAGCGATGCGTGGAGTTCTGTCTCAAGACCGGCGCACGACTCGTACATATCTCCACTACCTCTGTCGGAGAGATATGGGTAGATCGCGGTGACGGCAAGGCAGTACCCGAACTGTCGGAACGCTTGTTGTACTTCGGTCAGTTCCTTGATAACCGCTATATGCGGTCGAAGTTCCTCGCTGAGCGTGTCATTCTCGAAGCGGTAGCTCGTCATGGACTGAACGCTAAGATCATGCGTGTCGGTAACCTCGCGGCGCGTAGCTATGACGGTGAGTTCCAGGCGAACTTCCAGACGAACAGCTACATGGGTCGACTCAAAGTGTTCTCCACGCTCGGCTGCTGCCCGATCGACGAATACGACTCGCCGGCAGAATTCTCACCGGTGAACGAGACCGCAAAGGCAGTCGTACTGCTCGCCTCCACACCGAAGGAGTGTAACGTCTTCCAGCCCTTCAACAACCATACCGACCTCCTGGGCGATATCCTCGCAGGCTTTGAGAAAATCGGCAAGTCTATTCGTTATGTGGAAGAGGACCAGTTCCAACAAGCGATCCTTGAGGCTGGCAAGGACCCGAAGAAAGCGAGCCTCATGTCCGCCCTCCTGGCATATCAGGATATGACGCACGGACAGAAAGCGGTGACTATCGAGCGTAACAACCGCTACACATCCGCTGTCCTGCTCCGTCTCGGTTTCCATTGGTCCGCACCTGATAGCGCTTACGTCAATCGGATGTTAACAGCTATCTCACAATTAGGATTCTTTGATGATTAAACTTACAAAAACAATAAAAACAAATATAGCTATGGCAACCATTTATGATTTTACCGCCCTCTCCAACAGAGGCAAAGAAGTGAACCTTGCTGACTATAAAGGGCAAGTTATTCTCATCGTCAATACTGCTTCCAAGTGCGGTTTCACGCCGCAATACGACGGTTTGGAAGAACTGTACAAGAAATACAAAGACCAGGGCTTCGTGATTCTCGGTTTCCCCTGCGATCAGTTCGCCAACCAGGAGCCGGGCAGCGATGAGCAGATCGAAGAGTTCTGCCGTCTCAACCACGGTGTAACCTTTCCGCTCATGGCGAAATCCGACGTCAACGGTGCTAACGCCAATCCGGTATTCGAATACCTCAAGTCGCAAGCCCCTACCGAGGAGTACAAAGGCCTGAAAGCCAAAGCCACGCACGCGATGCTCAAGCGCATCAGCAAGAGCGTAGAGAAAGACAGCGATATCCTCTGGAACTTTACTAAATTCCTCATTTCCAAGGACGGTCAAACTATTCAGCGTTTTGCACCAGTAGCCGAGCCGAAGGACTTTGAAGCCAACATCGTAGCCGAATTAGCAAAATAACAATTAATCCGAATACAATTATGAAAGAGCAAGTATTAGCTGCCATGCGTGCTGCAGGCAAGCCGGTTTCGGCAGGTGAAGTAGCCAAGTCCTTGAACGCAGACCGCAAAGAGGTGGACAAAGCCTTTGCAGACCTCAAGAAAGAAGGCGCTATCGTTTCACCCGTTCGTTGCAAATGGACAGTTGCATAAGTATGACTAAGAAAAAGATTCTGTTTCTGACGGATTTGAACTACGTGGCAAAAGGGCGAACCTATTGTGACGAAGATATTTATATCACCGGCGAACTGCGGGAGCATTTTGATGTCGTGTTATGTCATCCCAAGAACGCCGCGACTTTTGAGAAGGATGTCGATTTGGTGGTTTTCCGCAACACAGGCGGCGTGAGTGGTTTTCCCGACACATACCGTGCTTTTGTGGAGCGGGCAAAGGCATCTAACCTGAATGTTTACAACGAACTAACGGGCAAAGCCGACATGCAAGGCAAGCAGTATTTATTAGACTTGACGGCAACTGGTTTTCCGGTTATTCCCACGGTAGACAAGAAAGCCGACCTGCACCGCTTGCCGGACACGGATACATATGTCATCAAACCCAAAGATGGAGCAGATTCTATCGGCTTGGAGTTCATTTCCCGCGAAGAACTGCAAGCGCGAACCATAGTCGATGGCTCAATGCTTATTCAGCCGAAGATAGATTTCCTGTACGAGTTGTCTTTCTATTTTGTGGATGATCATTTGGAGTATGCTATGTACGCACCGGACAAGTCCAAACGTTGGGAACTTCAACCGTATAGCTGCACGGCGGAAGATGCGGCTTTTGCAGAGCGGTTTATCCACTGGAATGGTATCCATCATGGTATTCAGCGAGTGGATGCGTGCCGTACGCAAAGAGGCGAGTTGTTGCTGGTGGAGTTGGAAGATTTGAACCCGTATCTCTCCCTTTTGATGGTGGATGAACGCACGCGGCACACCTTCATGAACGATTTTATCGCCGCGCTAAATAAGATGCTTTGATGACATACGACGAGTACATAGCCCAACAGCAACAAGCGATTGACGAGGAGCAGCAGGAGGATAGTTGTTTCCTTGAATACCAGCCAGAAGGGCAATTTGTAAGAGGGCATTGAGATATGGACTATTTACCGCAAAATCCAGCGATACTCGTGTCAAGCGTGAACATGCTCCTACGAGATGAAGAATTCGACTCGCTCGAAGCGCTTTGCTATGCGTTCAATCAAGAGCCGGAGCAGATAAGGAGTTACCTGTTCGCCAATGGCTTCGTTTGGAGCGAAGACCAGCAACAGTTCCGACCAATTGGCTACGACGCATGATACCCAAAGAAGCCATAGAGATAGCCTATAGTTTTCTGCATCAGAAGTGGAACGTCTACATCCATTCCACGCTCGACTGGCAGAAGGATGACATCGAATATGCCATCGCGTCCTATGTGGACGAAATAAGCGATGAGTTGTTGAGAGCTATCTCTGACGACAAGGCGGATTTCCTTAAGGATCACGCACGGTTTGAGGAAAACATAACATCCGCCGTGAATACCTTGGAGAGGATGCTAGAACTTAAATAGAGATTTGATATGATAGACCAGATTATTGATTTTAACAAGACTTTCGTGGCGCAGAAGGGCTATGAGAAGTATGTGACCGACAAGTATCCCGACAAGAAATTAGCGGTTCTAACGTGCATGGACACGCGCTTGACGGAGTTGCTTCCGGCGGCACTAGGATTGAAGAACGGCGACGCTAAGATCATTAAGAATGCCGGCGGGCTGATCATTACACCCTTTGATTCGGCGATGCGCAGTCTCATAGTAGCGATTTACGAACTGGGCGTAGAGGAGATTATGGTAGTGGCGCACTCTCAATGCGGTGCGTGCCACATGAGTTACAGCCATTTTCACCATGTCATGAAAGCACGAGGCATCAAAGATGAGACACTTGATGTGATTCGTGAGTGCGGCATCGACCTCAATCATTGGCTGGAAGGTTTTCGCGACACGGAGACCTCAGTCCGAAAAACCGTCAAAACTATTCAAACGCATCCGCTCATTCCGAAGGACATCACCGTCCGCGGTTTCATTATCGATTCTGTTACCGGTGCATTGGAGGAAATTAGATAATGGCGCAGAAGATACAAAAAACGAATGTATGTCGGTTGCTGGACGCGGCAGGGATTGCATATGAGTTGATTGAGTACGAGGTGGATGAGTCTGACTTGAGCGCTACACACGTGGCGGAACAGTTAGGCGAAGATGTGGATGCCGTGTTCAAGACCATCGTACTGGAGGGTGACAAGGTTAAGCATTTCGTATGTGTCGTGCCGGGTGCATGTGAGGTGGACTTGAAGAAAGCAGCACGTGCCAGTGGCAATAAGTCCTGCAAACCCATTCCGCAAAAGGAGTTGCTACCGCTCACCGGTTATATCCGTGGTGGATGTTGTCCGATAGGGATGAAAAAGCCGTTTCCGTCGTACATTGACGAGACTTGTCTACTGCATGAGAAGATATATGTCTCTGCCGGACAGCGTGGTATGCAGCTCCGCCTCGCGCCGCAAGACCTGATAAACTATGTACCATTAGCAGTAAGTGATTTGATATAAGATAAATTGTAGAATATGGCATTTAGACCAATTTTCTAATGACCCTACGCACGATGTTCGTGCCAACCAAACTCATATAAATTCCAATTTGTCGAACAGATGACATTGTTTAGACCCAATTAGATGATATAATGAAAAAGACAAATAATATGTGGCTACTTTTTGCAATCCTG
>Ga0247611_10003355_pt1 | contig 23843 bp, 14 predicted proteins | sample 177DNAGHGhighgp2_FD_192422 | JGI IMG/M metagenome (GOLD analysis project Ga0247611, IMG submission 192422) | Sheep rumen microbial communities from Palmerston North, Manawatu-Wanganui, New Zealand - 1770 DNA GHGhigh gp2 | ecosystem: Host-associated > Mammals > Digestive system > Stomach > Rumen... | reverse complement strand
ATATATTTTATAAAACTTTTTTAAATTAAGTTTAATAATTAATTTGAAACAGATAATTTTAAAAAAGATGCTTAAAAATTTATTGGAAGTTTGCTCAAACTCTTATTAAAAAATTATACTTAAAATCCGCCTAAAAAGTAGATTAAATATTTTCTTAAAATCTGTCTAAAAAGTCAATTAAAATTTACTTAATATTTTAATGAAAAAATATTAACATATTTATTAAATTCTTATTTTAATTTTGAATATTAATATTATATCAAATATTTAATTAAGAAATGAAATTTTAAAAATAAAAATTAAATAATGAAAATTAAAAATGAAAATTAAAAACTGAAATTTAGATTTGGGTTGAAACCTGAAATTTTTTTGTAGAAAAAATAATTAAAAACTGAAATTTAGATTTGGGATGAAACTTGAAATTTTTTTATAGAAAAAAAATTTAAAATTGAAAATTAATTATAAAAAATTTTATTAATCATTATTATTAAAAATCAAAGTTAAAATATTATACAAAACAATTTTTATAAAAATTATAATATAAAAAGCATATTATATGAATCATTTAATAAGTTATTGTGATTCTGTTAATAAAATAAATAATTTTTTTTGAAGATATATTAAATTATTTTTATATTAATCATAAATATGATGTTGAAAATAATATTTTAATTCAAAAATTAAATAAAAATAATATATCAATAAATAAATTTTTAAATGATAAAAATATCTTATAAAAACAAAATTTGATGATTATTGTATTTATATGAATAATATAAATTAATAATATTATTTATAATATTGTTTATGATAAATATAAATTAACACCAAAAAAAGATTTTATAATTAACGATATAGAATATTTTAAAACAAAAAATAAATATTTAAAATATTTTAATTATAAAATTTTAAAAATTAAAAATATTATTACAGAAATATAAAATTCAATTATAATTTTATTAGATAAATTAAATAAATTTTATAAATTTTAATGAAAACGAGTATTATCTATAATTAATGATAGATAAAACATTTCTATATATAAAAGTTGATTTAAATAAATATAATTAAAATATTATAAATAAAATTATTTTTTATTAATTTTTAAATCTAATTTTTTTAATAATAATCTTTTAATTTCATTAATAATTTGTTCTGTTGAATAATTTAAATCCAATAAGTATATAATATCTTTAAAAATAATTACAAAATCATCATCTTTATAATCTTTATATTTTTTAATATAATCCTCTAATATTTGCTGTAAATTATTTTTATTATTATTTAAATATTCAATTATTTCATTAATTAAATTTTCGTTCTTTTTATAAATTGCTTGATTTATAATATTTTTAATTTTTTCAATATCATCTTCTTTTAATAAAGTTCTAAAATCAAAATCAATCAATCTTTTATTTTTATCATTGCTTATTGTATATAATCTTATAATCTTTTTATTATTTTTATTAGTTTCATTAGAATTAATTAAAATAACATATTCAATTAAAGATTTAATACAATTTTCTGTAAAATTTAAAATATTAAAAGTTTGATTTAAAGGGTTATCAATAATATAATTTTCTGGTTCTAATTCTGACATATCTATTTCATTTAATTCTTCAGTAGAACTATTAATTTTAATTTCAGTGTTATTTTCAGTGTTAATTTCAGTGTTATTTTCAGTGTTAATTTCAGTGTTATTTTCAATGTTAATTTCAGTGTTATTTTCATTATTTTCATTATTTTCATTATTTTCATTATTTTCATTATTTTTAATGTTATTTTCATTATTTTCATTATTTTCAATGTTATTTTCAATATTTTCTTTTTCTTTATCACTTTTAAATAAATTATTTTTTCCTTTTTTATGAGATTTTCCATAAATTAAGAATTGATGACTTAACAAACTATTAAATTTAAATTTTGAAGTTAATCCAACAAAATGAAATTTTGGCAAAGTTTCTGTTATAAACTTATTAGATTCATATAAATAATCTATATCATCATTATAATTATTTGACGAATAATTATTTACTTGATTATTAATTGATATTTTTTGTATTAATTCACATAAAATCTTATATTCATAATTAATATAAGGATTACTTGTTAATTTCATTAATACAAATAATAAGTATAATTTATTAATATTAGCATTTACAAACTTATTATCTTTATAAGATATTTTTTGTTCATAAACGTTTAATAGTTTGTAAATATCTAAAGGATCATTGCACGATGTAATATCACTATAAATTTCATCAATATACTTATTTGCAATTGGATAATTTTTTTTATAATTCCAAATAGGTAAATTTATATCTTTTCTAAAACTTGTATTATTCCATTTATTAGCATTATCTCTAAAAAATTTTGATGTTTTACATCTTATTAATTGATTTTCTATAATATTATAAATTTTTCCATAAAATTCTCCTTTACCGCTTCCTCCAACTTGTTTTGAAGAATTTGCATTTTTAAAAGCTTTAAGATACAATAAGCTATAAACAATATAATACCTTAAAACTTGAACATTATTATCTATTACATCGTTATTTTTATTATCATCTATTTTATTTAAAATTTCATTATAATTAATAGATTTTTTAAAAATGTTCATTAATTCTTCTTGTTGTTGTGGTGTAATACAGTCTAATATAAATCTTTTAACGTTATTATACCTGAACCATTTAAACCTTAAAGAATTATTATCTTGTAAATTTAAAACATACATCTTATTAATAGCTCTTGTATAAGCGACATTCATCATTGACCAACATAACAAAGAATTAGTATTATTATTTTTTTGATAAACTGAAGCAATAATTTTTGGTTGAACGTTTATAACAAAAACTGTGTCAAAACTTTCTCCTTTTGATGTGTGAACAGAAATTATTTTTGCGTGATGATTATATTTATTTAAACAAATTGGTTCTCCATTTTCTGAAGTAAATAAATGAACATTAATTGAACCAAAAATTTCATTTAAAATTACTTCAATGTATGTAGCCATATTATTATTTTTAATAAAAGGTAGAATAAAAACATACTTATTAGCGTTTATATTAATAACAGTTTTATCATTTAAAATATCATTTTTATCTATATTTGAAAGTATAAAGTTATAAATTTCTTCTTTATCATCTTTAATAACTTTATTATTATAAGAAATTAATACATTTTTTTCTTCAACTTTAAAATTAACGTTATCTTTAACGTTAATGTCAATCATTGGTTGTTTAATAGGAACAACTAAAGAATTTTTTAATTTATCGTGAATATGGTTATTAACATATAACATTAAATTACGGTTTTTAAAACGCTGACAAACATACTTTTCATTATTTAACTGTTTCCAATTATCGTCTTTAATAACATAACTATATAAGTTATTTTCATAATATATACTTTGTAAAATATCACCAATTAAAGTAATATTAAAGTTAAATAGTTTAGCAGATTCTTCAAAAAAATTTTTATAACCATAATGTAAATCTTGAGCTTCATCAATGTATACTTGTGCACCTTTAATATACTGATTTTTATAAGCTAAACTAATTTTAGAAGTTTCTTTATTAAAATTTTCAGCAGCATAAGAGAAAACGTTTAAATTATTATGTAATTCCTTCTTTGATTTATTTGATATAAAGTTATATAAAAAAGAATCTACTGTTGCTATTATTATTATAGTGTTATTATTAATTGTTGTGTTATTAAGTTGTGAAGAATTTTGAGAAGAATTTTGATTTAATTCCTGATTATTATCAGTTTCATTAGCATTTATTAATACTTTGTTTAATTCCTGATTATTATTAGTTTCATTAGCATTTATTAATATTTGGTTTAATTCTTGATTATTATCAGTTTCATTAGCATTATTTAATTCTTTTTCTTTATCAGTTTTATTACCTTCTTTTTCATTACCTTCTTTTTCATCATCAGTTTCATCAAATTGTATATATTCACTATTTAATTCTTTTTCATTAAAAAATTTAATTATATAAAATTTTTTAGATTCTGCTTTTTCTTTATCTTTAATATTACTATAAACAATCTTTCCTAACTTTTTAGAAACTGTTCCAATAACATCATTAACAATAATTTTATAGTTATCTTCTAAAATTTCTGAAAATTTATTAAATATTGCATATTTTCCAATATTAGTTTTTGACACAAGAATTGACACTTTATTTTTATTTTCTAATACTTTTTTAACTAGTTTATAAGTTTTTCCACTTCCTGCACCCATCTGAATATAATTTAATTCAGTTTTATAGTTATCGTCATTTAAAGTTATATCAAACTTATCATTTGAAGGAACTTGATGATTATTAATAAAACTTTTATAAAAGTCTTCTTCATTCATACATTTTGAAACATTTTGATAATAATAAATATAATTTCTATAAGAATAATAAATATATTTAGTTCTTATTTGATTATTAATTTGTTGAATATTAATATAATCACTAATATAATCGTTATCAACTAATAACTTATTATCACAAATAATAGCGCGTCGATTCATGTTTAAAATCCATATTGTTATAAAGTTATTTTTAATATAAACTTCTTCTTTTTTTTTAATTTCTTTAGAAGTCATTAAATGTTTATCTTGAAATTCAAAAGCAAAGTTATCTTCAACAGCATCAGCACGAAAATTACAAATTTTAATTTCAATATTATTAAAATAACTCTTTTGACGTTTATGCCAATATCCTTCAGACATTAAGAGATATTATAATATTAAATTTATTATTTTATTAAGTAAAATTAATAAAATATAGTTAAAAGTTAATTTTCAATATAAGAATATTATTTTTGTTTTAAAAATTTATGCTTAAATTCTTAATAGCAAAACCTTAAAAAATCTTGTATTTTTAGTGTATTTTTGAAAAATAAGATAAAGTTTTATTTTTCAAATAATCTTTAATTAGTTAGTTTAACTAATTAAAGATTTTATTGTATCATCAAAATTGATAACAAATTTTATAAAAAATAAGAATTCTTAACAAAAAAATATTATAATAATTAAATTTTTTTATTTTAAATTTAATAGTTAACATTCTAAAAATATAATAAATTATTCAAATATTTATGTGATTATTCAAAAAAATATTTAATATTTTTTCCTTATCTTATCTAAATATACTTTATAATTTTAATAGGTTTTAAAATATATTGTAATTGATCATTATTTGATAAACAAGAATTATCTATATAAAATGGATTATATATTTTTTCATACTTATAAAAAATCATTGGAACAATTATTTTTCCAATTTCTTTTATAAATAAAAGTTCAGCTTTATTATTATTTTTATTAAAAATAAATGAAGCCTCACAATAAATGTTGTGTTTTATTTCTTTTAAATCATGAAAAGAGAAAATACAATTTAAATTATAAATAATATAATTATTTGAAATAAACTTTTTAACATTGAAAAATTTATATAAATTATAAGCAAATTCATAATCAATTAATTTAACAGAATCTATACCTTTAACTATATTTTGATAACGTTCACAAGCAAAATCAAATAAATATTGTTCACTTAAATTTTTAAAAATATGATAAATACAATTTATTTCATCTTCACATAAATTTTTAATTTGTATTATATTAATAAAAGATAATTTATTGTTAGATAATTGAATATAAAATGGATGTTTATAATAATTTATTTTATATTTTGGATTATATTCATAATAATTTGTTAATTTAACTTTATTATTAAAAGTATTATTTTTTATTTTCAAATAAGATTTTTCAATATTAATTTTTTCTTGATTTAATTTATTTAATTCTTTAGAAATATAATATTTATAATCTGGCATATCTTTATATGTATTACCATAAATATTTACAATTTTATTTGATGATAAAAATCCAATCATTTTTAATTTTATATATTAATACATAAAAAATATAATATATTAAAAAAGAATTTTTATTATGTTTTAATTCTTAAAGACGATTTTAAACAGTTAGGCCTTTGGTCTAATTAATTAAAAGTTTTTGAAAAATAAAATTTTGTTTTATTTTTCAAAAAATAAAAACAACAAAAAATACATTAATTTTTTCATCTTTGATTAAAGGTCAATATTGTTATTAATTTTAAAGAATATTGTTAAAAATAAATATTTTTTTAAGTTTTCCGTTAAAATAATAATTAATTAAAAAATAATTTAAAATTGATTTATTAAATATTAAAATTTAAAATTTTTATCAAATTATTTTTAAAATAAAAATAAATATAACATACAAACATAATAACCATTAATAAATTAATAATAATATTAAAACTATTATAATCTTGTTTGCTAGACTTTATTTTATCGTTTATTTTTTTATTATTATAAAGCATGTTTTTAATTAAATCTTGTTTTAAAATTGATAAATTATAACTTGTTTCTTTAGAAGATCTATTTAACTTGTTAATAACTTCTTCTTGAATAATCTTAATATTATTATCATTTTCATTATTTGATTGTTTAAGTTGTTTAATTTCTTTTTTTAATATATTTATTTGTTTCTGTAAAATATCAATTAATTGATATTTTTCTTGATACATTTTAATTAATTTCTTTTTTTGTTCTAATTCTTTATTAATAATAAGTATTTTTACAATCAAATTATAGATAATGATATATTAACAAATATTAAAAATAATAAAGAAATAAATAAAGAAATAAATAAAGAAATAAATCATTCTTTTAATCAAAATTCATTAACACCTTCATTAGATGTTGTATTAACAGAAAAATATATAGGTGGTATAAATAAAAACTTATATGATATTTTTCAAAATATGTATATTCAGTCATATGATAAACCTTTTGATGAAAAACATATGGATACATTTTATTTAATCTTAAAAGATGAAATTAATACACAATTAAACAATAAATATTTATTAGGAATACCGGGTTTTAAAATTTATCCTCATCTTGTAATTCAAGATTTTTTAAAATTATTTAATGATGAATTTTCAAATAATTGTATAGTTGAATATATAGATTATTATAATAGATATTGTAAATCATACTTTTATAATCTTACACAAAATTGTTTTTTACACGATTTAAAAAGATGTTTTCATAGTCAAAAAGATACTTTTAAAGATAATAAACCTTCTATAGAAATGTTAAATTATAACATTTTAAAAAATTACTGTGAAAAGCATAAGTTTGATTTTGAATATTGTAGAGAAAATTCTGATATTTTTTGTGATTTTAGTGAAATAGTTGAAATACCATTTGAAAATATAAACAATAAATTTTATTATGAAAAATATATAACTTATTTTATTAATAATATTAAACAATACCCTAAAAATTTATTATTAGCTTGCCCAATTCATGATTTAACAGCAATGTATATGTTAAATAATAAAATGAAATTATTTAAATTTACTTATGATGACATAAAAAATTATATTAATTATATAAAATCATTTTATAATATACATATAAGATATCCATTTTTTATTAATTTAGAAAATAATAAGTATAAATTACATTCTTTTATTATTGTTATTAATAAAGGTAATCTTGATAATCATTTTGTTTATTATAAAATTGATTATAAAAATAACGATTTATTAAGGTTTGATGATTTAAATCATTCTGTGAAACAGAATGATTTAAAATTTTTTAAAATGGGCGGCATTGCAGCCCATTTTAAAAACAATAAAGTTAGAATGAATGAAAAAAATATTAATTTCTTTTCAAGAGATTTTTATAAGGAAGAATTTAAAGAATTATATAAAAATAATTGTAATGATTTATTTGATGAAACTGATATAAATAAGGATAAAATAGATTATAATAATGGGTGTATTAGAGATAGTTTAACTTATAAAGTTGTTTTTGTTTATTATCGTAAATGTTAAATTATTAGATAGATAAAATAATTTAAAAAATATAATATAAAAATTGTATTTTTTAATAAAAATGATTTCTAATAAAAACAATATTTTATTATTAATATTATTTTAAATTTTAAATTTTATATAATAAATATGTTTTAAATATATTAAAAAATTAATTCTTTTAATTAAATTCTTTTAATTTTCAGATTAAGATTTTAATATTTTTATATTTTTAACCTCATAACTTTTAAGTGAAATATAAAAGTTTTATTTAAATCTTTATTTATTTAAAAAAAATAAATAATAAAATTCATTTTTAAAATTTAAGCTTAATGACAATTTTAAATTTTAGAATAATAACAAAATATAATTTTATAGTTTAAATTATCTTTAATTTGAGTGTTATTTATTAAAGTATTATATTCAAGTTGAATAAACGTATTATGTGTATTTAAATTATTTTTATTAATTATTAATTTATTTTCATCATATTTTAATAAATTAATATTAGAACAATCAATATTTTCATTATTAAAATCAATATTATTATTTGAAATTATTGGAGCCCCGTCAGGCTCCAATAGTTTTAAAGCTAAAAATATTATTCAGGGGAGCAATGCTCCCCTGAATAATATTTTTATAATCAATTTTATAATAAACAAATTTATTGTTAATTAGAATAATAAAAGAATGTAAATAATACCTATTATTTTCTATATTTATAACAAAAGAATAAATTATTGAGATTTCATACCATTTTTATATTTTTGATATAATTATTGATATTCTTTCATTATAATCATTTTTAATTTCATTATCATAAGAATAATAACGTAAATTAATTTTATTATCTATCATATATAAACTATTTATATTATGAAAAGTTTGGGCAAAGCCCAAACTTTTCATAAATTTTAAAACAATTAGGTTGAAGACCTAATTGTTTTAAATCATGTATTGGGTAAGCAATTAATAAATTCTTAGGATAATTTAAAATATTTTTATTTATAATATAATTACAAATATTATTTTCATAAAAATATTTTTCATTATTTTTATAAAAGCTAAGTTCATTTATTTTAGAATAATGTAATGTATGAGCATCATCATATTCTTCTAACCCATTAGTTTTTGTTATTTCTTCTTGTAATTTATCTAATTTTAAATAATCTATTGAATAAATATTAAAATCATGAATATATTAAATATCATCTAAAAAATATTTTTTTCCACAATTTAATATATATAATTTTTTTGATCTTTATATTTTTGTTTATATTCAATTATACAATCCTCACTAAATTTATCATTTAATGTTAATAAAATACTTTGTATAACATAAAACGGATAAATATTAAATCTTGGAATTTCTAAATAATAAATATTATTTAAACTATTATTTATATAATTTTTTTTATTCAATATAATAATTATCAATATTATTATATTGTTTTGAATTTAAAAGGTTTTGATCATTATACTGATCTACAAAAAATGGATCAGTAGGGCAACCATTTTGGACTGCCTTATACATATCTTTAATTAAATTATAAAATTCTAAGTGTTTATTTGATTTATTAATTTGATTATTTAAAATTTTATTAATCAAATCACAACTATTTAAGAAAAAATTAATTGCTGTTTTAAAATAACTTTAATTTAATTGTATTGAACTATTAAAATAATATTTATTAATGTGTCATCTAAATTTATATTATTATAATTAATTAAATTTATTTTATTAATATCTTTAATAACACAATTGTTTAAAATTATTTTAAAAATATTAGTTTTATCAATAAAATTATTTAAGTGTTTTAATTCTTCTTTTATTTCAAAATAAATTTTTTTAATAATATTATCAGAATTATTAATGTTAATATTAATTAAAGAGTTAATTACATTCTTTTTTAAATTATTAAACGGATAATTAATTATATCTTGAACTGTTTTTTATACATATCATAACTTAAAATTTTATAATAAATATATTTATTAATTATATTTTCATAAATTTTATTTTTCAAAGCCAGTAATAATAAGTGATTTAATTCATATTTATTTATAATTTCATCATATAATTGTTTGTTATACCTTTCAATTTCATATTTAAACAATTTTATTATTAATTGTTGTTTTTCTTTTGATGTTAAATTTAAAATAAATTTTTTTATTTTATTTTCATCAATAAAACGAATATTTAATAAATAAAAATCAATTTTATCCATAATTTATAATTATAAATTATTTTATATTAATAATTTTTAATTAAATTCTTTCTCTAAAAAATTGAAATTTTTATTTTAAAAAAATTCTTATAAAAATAGAATTATATTTTTAATTATAATTTTAATTATTTATTAATACTATATAAAAATGTTTAAGATGAATACCCTTATTTTTACAGCTCTTTTGCTGATTTTCAATCCTATTTCTGGATTATCTGCTTCAAGAGCAGATTACACTTTAAAGAAATTTACTTGTGATACTATTTATACTGTAGAGCATAACGTTTATAATTCAAAAGTTTCTTATGATAATGACAATAAGGTTATTCAGTATATTTACACTAATCCTGTTAGTTTGACTGAATACTATGATTATAATACTCATAATAAGTATTATTTTGAAGGTTTTAATTGTGATACTGAAATTATTCTTGGGGATTTTCCTGCTTTTTATATTCTTGATACAGATATTTTTGTAAAAACTGAAAAAATTTCTGGTATTAATGTAGATTTTTATTATCGTGAAAATTCTAACATTAAAAACTTTACTATTAAGCAAAATCATATCAATACAATTATTTATCAAGATGATACCGTTCAGACTTTTAAGAATTGTGAAGCAAAAACTTTTTCTATTAAGGATACTTCAAAATGTTCTAAACCGTTTTGTCCTACTATTTCTGATATTGTTTTTGTTATTGATGAATCAAGTAATTTAACTGAAGATGAATTTAACAAGGTTAAAATCTTAATGGTTGATATGCTTGATAATTATGATATTTCTGAAGAAACTACTAATATTGGGATTGTATCTTTTGCTGAAACTGCTAGAATTATTTCTTATCTTTCTGGAAAGAAAGAAGATTTGAAAAATGCTATTAATAATATGGGACAATATGGAGGAGGAACTTGTTTGTCTTGTGGTTTTGATAAGGCTTATGAAGTATTAATGACAGAATCTGATTATAGAAAGATTTTAAACATTGATAGAACAGTTATTACTTTCATTTCTGGAGACATTAATAAGCCTGTTATTAATAACGCTAATAAAAAACATTCTGATTGTTATGGGCTTGGTAATTGTAAAAATTCTTGCAATAATTCTGAATTTAATACAGTAAAATGTTCAAGCGTTTGTCCAAATGAAAAAACTAATTATTGTTATAATAATACTTGCTTTAAGTATAATAACAATGAAAATACTTGGTATTTAGATGTAATTAATAATAAGTGTATTATTAATAATACTGAATTTAGAAATAATTGCTGTATTAATGGTCCTGATGCTTGTTGCTGTGAAGCAGTTAAGATTATTAATGGTTGTGATTTTGGAGATTATGATGCTTCTGCTTTAGAGAATTCTGTTAATAATCTTAAGAATAATAAGGTTAATGTTATTAGTGTTGGTATCAGGTTTATTAACAAGACACAATTAGAAAGTTTCAGTGATTATTCTTATACGTTTAATTCAATTGGTGAATTAAAAATTCTTAATAAGAATATTACAAGAAATTCTTGCAATTTTGTTAACTTTTCTATGTGTGGACCTTATTGTAATGGACTTTGTGGTTATGATAAGGCTTGTTATTGTCCTGAATGTGAAGATACTGGTGATTATTGCGAGATTTATGAATGTAAGAATATTCTTGGTAAAGTTGAAGGATGCAAGGCAAAGTCTATTGTGTGTTCTGTCGGAGAAGATAAATGCCGGTCTGTTACAAGAAATTCAGCTGTTGAAGGATGCTGTGTTTATGTGAATAATTCTTGTGATGATGGAAATCTTTGTAAAAATTATTTCTGTTATCCTGATGGAGGATGCTATTCAACAGATATTGTTTGTGATGATTATGATCCATGCACGAGAAATAGATGCTATACTGATCGGGGTTGTGTGTTTGAATATAATGAAAATAAATGTAGTATAGGTCAGGTTTGTAAAAAATTAACATCAGAAGATTATAAATGTTATTTTTCATGTACTAAAGATACTGATTGTAATATACAGGAATCATGTGGAGAAGCTAAATGTGAAAATAATGTTTGTGTGTATCATCCTTTTTGTGTTTCTAATAATCCTTGTTTAATTTTAGAATCATGCGATAATCAAAAACAAGAAACAGATCCAGATAAATGTGTTTTCAAGAATAGAACTTGCACACCACTAAATTCTTGTTATACTAATGGAAGATGTGTTGCACTAGATGATACAAATTGGGAATGTCAATATGATGAAGTTAAATGTGATAAACCAGAAGGGTTATGTCAATATTCTTATTGTCATCCATCAGAAGGGTGTAAAGTAGCAGAAATTACATGTGATGATTCTGATCCTTGTAAAATTTCATTAGGTTGTATCGAACATCCAGAATGGAATAATTATACTTGTGGATATGTTCCAAAATGTGAGCATCGAATTTGTAAAAATACTTATTGCACTGAAACAGGCGATTGTATTTATTCTGATGTAAAATGTCCTATTATTAATCCTTGTTTCATTTATGAATGTGAAAATGATGAATGTATTCAAAAATTACCAAGTAAAGAATCTGTTAATCCTTGTAATGAATGTCTTGAAGAATATCATAAACTTGGGAAATATCTTGATTTAACTAATTCTACCTGTAAAGGTAAAGATATAACTATTTCTGATATTCCATTTAATAATATTTCTAGTAGTTCAAGCGATAAATCAATTATAAGTAAAGCAAATACATATTCTTATTCTTTATATTCAATTATTATCAGTATTTTTATCATTCTCTTTTAAAAATTAATTTATTTATTTTTTAAAATAAATAATATATAATATTAATATAAAATATGGTTGATTTTAATAAAATAGATTTATATTTAAAACGAATTAAAAATTTAAATAATAATGAATTTAATTATTTTAAAGATAATGTATTAAAATTAAATTTAACTAACGAAGAAAAACAACAATTATTAACCAAACTATTTACTTATGATATTGAAAAAAAGAATAATAATTTATTTAACGAAATAATAAATAGATATAATTTAAATCAATATATATCATCATTATTAGAATATAATATATATGATCAATTAATTCATAAATATTTATGTTATAAAATATTATGTAATGAATTATGTAAATTTTATAACATAAAAATAGATAATATTATTAATAATCCAATTAATAATATAAAACCTGAATTAATTAACAAATTAATTGATAATCAACAAAATAAATCAGATGATTATATTAATCAATTAAAAAATGATTTAAATAATAAATTAAAAAAAGAATTAACTCACATAAATGAAATTATAGATGAAAATAATTTATTAAAAATAATATCAGATAAATGTTTTATTAATTATAATATTAATAAAAATAATGATATAATTCCTTATAATAAATTAGTCATTAATAAACTTGAAAAACATAATTATACTCAATCATTAAAAAAATATTATTATAAAGATACATTACAATCGTACCAATGTTATTTTAAAGCTGCTATTAATTTTTTTTTAAATAATAGTGAATTTAATAGTCAAATTATAGAAGCTCCTAATAATATATTATCTGATTTATCTGATACTGTTGAAAGCCCTAAATTTAATGGTGGAAACTATACTGAATTTTATGATTTAATAAAAAATATGTATGAAGATGATACAAATAATAAAAATATAGATAATTATTACATTAAATTAAAAGGTTACATAAATGAACAATTAAATGATAAATATTATTTAGGTATTCCAGGTTTTAAAATTTATCCTTATTATGTAATTCAAGATATATTATTAATGTTAAAAGATAATTTTTGTAATGATTGTATTATAGAATATAAAGAAAATTATAATGGAATTAAAAATTCATATATTTTAAATTGTGAAGAAAATTGTTTTTTCAGTGATATTTTATATATTTTTGCTTTCAATATTTATTCAATAAATGATTTAAAATATGATAGATTACAACAAATAATAAAAGAAAGTGAAGGATTAGATGAATATGAAGATGCTAATACTTTATGCAATTCTGATATTAATAAAATTAATTTTATTTATAAAAATAATAAATATTATTATGAAGATAATATATGTAATTTTATTTTACGACAAAATATTTTAAAGTATCCAAAAAATTTATTGGTTGCTTGCCCAATTCATGATATTACAGGTTTATTAATGCTTAATAAAAAAATTTGTTTAAGTCATTTACCTTTCAATGATGAAATACAAAATAAAAATAATGAAAGTATTACTTCTATAATATCAAAAATAAAAGAATGGTATGAAGTATCAATTATTTATCCTTTTATTATAAATATTGATAACAATAAATATTATTTACATTCTTTTATTAATTTAGTTAATAATAACACAATAACTAGTCATTTTGCTTATTATAAAATAGATTATAAAAATATTAATTTAAATAATGATAATATTGATTATTCTAAAATTGATTTATTAAAATATGATGGAAATAAATTTAGAATAAATCAAAATAATTTAAAGCATTATCCAATATTTATTAAAAATGAATTTAATATTTTAAGACATAATGATTATAATAGTGATTTTATTAAAGATAATTTAAGTTGTAAAATTATTTTTTGTTATTATAGAAAATTATAATTAATTATCTTAATAAGAAAATTATTATTTTAATAAAAATAATTTTAATAATGTTATTAAAAATAAATTATAAAAATAATTTTTATTAATATTTTTAAATAATTTTATTAAAAATAAATAAATTAATTTTAAAAATTAATTTAAATTAAAAAATTTATTATTAAGATGATGGAGGAGTATCAGATGTGCTTAATTTTAAAAATGCATATAATGATTGTTGTCCTGATCTTCTTACTTCAAACTTTATATATTCATCACTATTATTAGAAATTTTTGTAATATAAATATTATTATCAACTGTTAAATAATTTGTTGAATGTATTTCATTAGCAGTTATAGTTCCATTTGCTGATAATTTTATTTGTTCTTCTTCTTCTGATCCTGTTATTGTAGATATTATTAATGAATCATAATTTATTTTATTTTTATAAATTGTATTATTAACAGTTTGTTGTATAGTAATACCATTATCTTTTTCAATTGATAACCATAAATTATTATTATTATCTTTTATTTTTATATTATTATTTGTTTCTATATTACTATCATCAATTAATAATTTTTGTTTTCTACCAGTTCCATTATCACTATATATTTCAACATATGATTTATTAACATCATACATTATTTTTATTAATTTATTAGTATCATCATCAGTATCATTAATATATTTACCAACATATATTTTATTATAATTATTATCATCTTTGATATTAATACTCTTTAAATCAATATTTCCATCAGAATTTATATTTATATTTTGTTGTAATTGTAAAGAATCTGATATATTTTGGAAACATTTATAAATCTTATAATTTTTAGATGAAGTAATCCAATTACTTTCATTTTTTTCTTTTAATATATTTTCAGATATATCTAATTCAGATATATCTAACCAATAATTTATACTTGTATCTGTAGGTGGTTCAGTTGATTGAATATATATTAAATTTTCAGTCCAATTAGAAGATGAATATAAATATATTTTCTTATAATATTTATCTATACAATTATCTGTTGATTCAGTTATAGTATAAGTATTATTTTCATATATATATATTCCATTTTGTTTAGATTCTGATGAATTATAAATAAAAATATATTTATCATAATTAAATAATTGAATACTTTCATTATTAATTTTAGTATATTTTTTAGATTGTGTATCTTCATTTAATTCACTATTTAATGAAGATGAACCGTTATTATTTAATACAATTTGATTACCAGTTATTTTACCTTCTTTATCAACTGTAAAAACGTTATTTTGCATTTTTATTTGTCCATTTTCTATATATAATGTTGGTATTTTTGGTGGATTACTTGATATACTTAAATCATCAGAATAATTATTAAATTCTATATAATTATTATTAGTTGGAGGATTACTATTAGGATCATAATTTATATCATATAATCTAGCAATATTATATGAAGTATCATTAATTGAATGATTATCTTTAATTTCAATCTTATTATCGTTTGTTTTAAATTCATTAGTAGATAAAGTTCCATAAGATGTTAAATTACCATTATTTTCTATTTTTAATTTAGGATTATTATCAGAATATCCAAAAGTTTCAAACCCATATGATTTTAAGCTATAAGTATAAGTTGGTGAATTATATTGAGAAGTAATTTGTATTCTATCTAATATTAAACAATTATTATTATTATTTTGTAAATCTTTAATAATAAATTGTTGATTTTGAGTAGAATTTTCTTCTTGTTGAGTTAAAAATTCAAATAAATTATCTTGACTTTTTAATGTTATTGTATCACAAATAATATTTTTACAAGTAATATCACCATTATAAATATCAAAACTAGAACATTTTAATTTTCCAGTTTTATCAACATGAAAAACATCATTTTTCATCTGTATTTGTCCATTTTCTATATATAATGTTGGTATTTTTGATGGATTGCTTGATACACTTAAATCATCGGAATAATTATTAAATTCTATATAATTATTATTTAAAGGATTACTATTAGGATTATAATTTATATCATATAATCTAGTAATATTATATAAAGTGTTATTAATTGAATAATTATCTTTAATTTCAATTTTATTATCGTTTGTTTTAAATTCATTAGCAGATATTATTCCATTATTTTCTAATGAAATTATTGTTGTATTATTATTTTTAATAGTAATTGATTTACAAGTAATATTATCATCTAATTCAACACTTAAACATTTTATTTTTCCAGTTTTATCAACATAAAATTTTTTATTATCTTCATTACCCATTTGTATTTGTCCATTTTCTATATATAAAGTCGGTAATTGTTGTATATTATTAGTTATATCATTAGTATAATTATTAAATTCTATATAATTGTTATTATTGTTGTTAATATCTTTTAGTTTAATATAACTTTCAAACGTATTATTTTGTTTTTTAATCGCTTGAATTTCAACGTTTGAATAAAACGATTCAGCTGTTAAACTTTGTTCTGAGGTTTTTTTATCGATGATTTCTAAACCGTTATTATTTGTAATAAGTTTATCTAAACTAATTATTCCTATATTTTCATCTTCATAAAATTGTATTTTTTCATTAGTAGTTTTAAAATTTTTACCTGTTATATTTCCATTTGTAGTTATTTCAATATTATTATTTACAGTATATTTTAATTGTAATAAATCGTTTAACATTGGGGTTGGATTTAAGTTATAAAATGAAAATTTCATTATATTTTCTTGTTCAGAAAGTGTATAAGTTATTTTCATTTTATCATCATTAATATTATTTTTTAAAGATATTTCGCTCATTTCTATATTATTTATTTCTATTGTATTAATTCCTGAAATATCTGCTGTAGAATTATTATGCTTTGTAATTACCATATTATTAATTTTAAATGTATTGTCAGGTTTACTTGAAATATTATGAATATTAGTATCTATTTCAAACATATTAAACGTTGTATTACTATCATTTGACGATACATTATCTCTTGTTTGATAATATAAACTAACTGATGCAAGCTTTGTAACGTCAACACCATATAAGTTTAATTTTCCTGGCGTTTCGTTTGTTCCTATATATGCTGGTGTTGTAATATTTGTTGATTGATTACCATCAAAATATCTTTTTGTTATAAAACTTTCATCTTTAAACAAGTTATAATAATCACTTGGTAATCCTATATTTGATACATTTAATTCTGGTATAACGTCATTTATTTTTATATGGTATTCATCTGTTACTTGTTCATCTTCTTTATTTGATATGTCTAATACATTTGGAATATTTAAGGTATTACACCTTATTTTTCCATAACTATTTATATCTATAATTGAATTATCATCAGCATTTATTGATTTTATAAACGTTAATTGTTCTGACATAAATTGTAAGTTATATAATAAATCGTTTAAATTAACATATTCTATATCAGAACCTGTAATATTTCCATTTTTATTTACGTTTACTATTCCATTTATATTTATGTTTGATATATCAACTAAAGGATAAATATTTTCATTAATCGTTTCATATCTTGCATATAATATATCATTACTATTAAATTCAACTTGTTCTTCAGTATTATTACTAACTAAAATAGATTTACATTTTATATCTGTATTATCTAAATTAAATTTCTTTAATGTTTCTATTATATTATGTTTTGTTATATTAGTTTCAACATTATCATCATCTTTATAATATACATTAAATTCCCCTTCTACGTCAGGATTTCCAATTGTAATGTTATCAAATATTCCATTTGAACATTTTAAGTTTCCATTTGAAAAATTAATTATCTTATCTATTACAACATAATTTATAATTTTATTTGTATTAAAAATTTCTGTTTCTTCTATTTTTATCCATTTATTATTATTTAAAGTATACTTATATAACGTTGTATTTAAATCTTCATTTTTAATTATACAGTAATAAATATTTTTATTTATATTATTAATTTTAAAGTAATCTTTCCATTCCCATATTTCATTATGTTGTTCATCATAATCAATAAAAACACTTTGATATAAATTATATTCTATATCATTATTAGAATTATCTTTAAAAAATATAACTTCATTTTTATAGTTATCTGCTGAAGGTAAATTTATAGTAATCTCATCTAAAAAAACATAATTAATTAAATTATTCCATTGTTCATTATAATATTTTAATAATAATTTATTGCTTTTAACTATACAAATTAAATTGTTTTGTTTAAATTCTTTCCATATATAATTATTTTGAAGTTGATTAACTTTTTCATATTTATACAATATATATCCAATATTATTTTCATTTGTATTATAATATAAACAATAATTATCTTCTTCTAAATCAGTTGGTTCAACATCATTTATTGATAAATCATTTAAATAATTAACATTTAAACATTTTAATCCTTCATTATCAATAGTATTTAAAATATTGTTTTGTAATTGAATTGATCCATTTGTAATAAACGATATATCTTTATTTTTAAAGTTAACTGTTTTAGATAAATCCCCTAATTCTGCTGTATTAATTTGACTTAAAACGTAATCTTCTGTTGCTAAATTCACTGAATTTTTTAAAGTATCAATATAAGTTTTTGGTAAGTTGTTAAAAGTAATTGTATAGTTTGTGGAAACAGTTAAAGACTTAAACAATTTTGCTAATCTTGAATTTATTGTAATTATTTCGTTAATTGATTCACGATAATTATCTTTATATTCTGGAGGTTTCATATTAAATGGATTTACTATTTGATTTAAATTTTGAGTAGAACTTGTAATTAAATTAGTATTTAATTTTTTATTAGAACTTTTATTTAATTCAGTGTTTAATTTTGTGTTTAATCCGGGGTTTAATTTAGAATTATTTATATCTGACTTTAATTTTTTATTAATATTTTTATTTAATCCACTGTTTAATCCAGTGTTTAATCCAGTGTTTAATCTATTATTTAATCCAGTGTTTAATTCAGTATTATTTACTTCTGAATATACTTTTTTATTAGAACTTGTATTTTTATTAGAACTTGTATTTTTATTAGAATTTATATTTTTATCAGAACTTGTATTTATTCTATGATTAATAGATTTATTTATTAATTGTTTAGAATTCAATTGATTATAATTTAATTGTTTATAATCCTTATTTAATCCATTGTTTAACTCTTTATTATCATTATTATTATTATTATTACTTCTAATTGTTAAATTATTATTAATTTCTGGATGAAATCCTTTTTTCATAAGTCCTTTATAAAAAAATGAAATTGAAATAAATTAAATAATAAAAATATAAAATAAATATAATATTATAAAATGACAGATTCTCCAAATGATACCTTAACTTTAAAAGATTTAATTGACAAGGTTCATCATTTAGTTGAATATGATACAAAAAATAAAATTATCAAAGAATCTGAAAATAATTACACTCATATTTTATCAATAGAAGATCAAGTTAATGTTAAGTTTTTTAAAGGAATTTCTAACTTTAAGTATATTCAATATTATGATGATAAAGAAAAAATAAAATCTAACTATCTTAAAGAACAATTTGAATATTATAGTTTTCTTTTTTGTATTTTTAATGATTTAAGTGAAAGATTTAGAACTGCTGATAATAAATATAATATTATTTATACTTATATACAAGACTTAATTTTAAAAATTAAACATAATAAAGTTATTAAGGAAACTACAAATTTTATTATGAATAAAACTATTTATCATAATATTAAAGACTGTATTTTAACAAACGATATAATATTATTTATTAGTATATTCTTTAATATTAATATTTTTGTTATTGATAATGAAAGAAATTGTATTATATTTTATACTTTAAATAAGAATTTTAATAAATTTAAACATTCAATTATTTTAGTAAAATCAGAATATACAGACATTCAACTTCATAAAAATGAAAAGTTTACTTATACTTATTATAAAAATGTTTATTACAATAAAGATATAAATGAATCTATTAATGGAATAACAAATGGAAATTCTACTAAAAATATCGATCCTTTATTAAATGAATTATTCATTAATTATCCTAAAATGATTATTTATTCTCAGATTATTACAAATGATTTAAATCCTTCTATTGAAAATAATAGTTATCTTATTGTTAAAAAAGAAGATGATGATGATTTGAATATTATTGAATGTTGTATGAATAAAAATAAAATACAAAATGAAAATAAACAAACATCAAAGAAAGAAAGAAAAGCAAGAGGAAGGAATAAGACAACAGAAACTGAAAAGAATACTGATCCTACATCAACAGTAAGCATAATGAATGATTTGATGATAATGGATAATGGAAATGGAGATAATTCTCTTTATACAGAAGATATATTAAAAACTAAAAATCATGCTGAATTAAGACAAATAGCAAAAACTTATAAAATTAAATTATCTTATGTTCTTGAAAATGGTGATAGAAAAAATAAAACAAGAAACGAATTAATACAAGAAATTATTGAAAAATGTAAAGGACAAAAATAATTTTAAAAATATTTTTTTGTTATTAATATTTTTTTAATTTTTTAATATTAAAAATTTTTATACAAACTTTTAATATTTTAACTTATAATTTCAATATTTTTTATTAATTTTTTATAAAATATCTATAAAATATTAATATAAAAATACTAAATTTTATAAGTTCTGCCTTCAATATTAATTTTAATTTTATTAAATATTATAGATATCAAATTAAAATTATATATTTTTATAAGTTTCGCCTTCAATTTTAATTTTAATTTTATTAATCTTTATGGCGGACAAGATAAAATTATATATTTTTATAAGTTCCGTCTCTAATATTAATTTTAATTTTATTAATAATTTTAATTTTATTAATCATTAAGGCGGTCAATTTAAAATTATATATTTTTATAAATTACGCCTCCAATGTTTTAATTTTTATTAATCATTAAGGCGGTCTAAGAAAAAATAAATATTTTTATAAGTTTCGTCTTCAATATTAATTTTATTAATCTTTAAGGCGGTCTAAGAAAAAATAAATATTTTTATAAGTTTCGTCTTCAATATTAATTTTATTAATCTTTAAGACGGTCAAATTAAAATTATATATTTTTATAAGTTTCGCCTTCAATGTTTTAATTTTTATTAATCTTTAAGGCGGTCAAATTAAAATTATATTTTTTTATAAGTTCCGCCTCCAATATTAATTTTAATTTTATTAGTCATTAATTTTTCAATAACATTATTATAATAATAGTATATTAAAATTTTTAATTTTATTATTTTATATATTATAATTTTAATTATAATATAAATAAATAATCTTAAACAATTAAATATAAATTAAACATTAACAAATTTAATTATATGTTTAAAAATAATTGATAAAAATATAAAATATAATACTTTAAAATATAAAATACTCTTTTATAAAAATTATTACTTTAAATAATATATAATATTTTTATCAGTTATATTATAATTATTTTTAATACAAGTATAATAAATTTATTAAAATATTTATTTTATTTAAAGCTAAAAAAATTAAAAAAGCTGTTATAATTTTTGATAAAAACCATTTTTTACAACTTTTGATAAAAAAATAATTTATACAATATTATTTTTAATTTAAATTAAAATATTTTTAATCTTAACATTTAAATAAAAGTATAATTCAATAATTAATATTTTAAAATATTAATTAAAATATTTTTACTTTATGTTAGGGGGTTTTATTTGTTAGATTTTAATAAATAAATATTTCTTATATGATAAACCCTCAAAATCATATAAGGGTTTGGAAAAGGAAAATTCAACACTTAAAGCCATAAACTTTTTTGTTTTGACAATTTCTTCAGTTAATCGGCTTAGTGTCAACAGGATATTCAGGATAGGCCTCCTCGTCTGTTTCAAATTCATCCTCGTAGTATTTCTGCAAATCGGCAGGATGTTTAGGATAGGCCTCTTCGTCTGTTTCAAATTCATCCTCATAATATTTCTGCAAATCGGCAGGATGTTTAGGATAGGCCTCTTCGTCTGTTTCAAATTCATCCTCATAATATTTCTGCAAATCGGCAGGATGTTCAGAATAGGAGTCATTTTCATAAACAATGCCGTTTTCAGAAATAATACCATCTTCGATAAGACCATTAATTTCTTTATCCCATGAATTATCAGCTTCCTGAACATCCAAAGGAATTTCACACAAAAACGACACAAAATGACCATTATCGATAAGGCCGATACAAACACCTTTTTCATCATAAACCAGATTTCTACCAAAACTATCCTTATTAGGACAAGAACTTGGCTGAATATTCTGTTTAGGTGGTGGTGGTGCTTTACGACGAGGAACAAAACTGCGCTGATCAGGATGAACAAATGGACAAGTATCGCGCTTTTTACATTTATCCCCAAATCTACAGTCAGGTGTATTTTCAAGAGAATGATAAAAAGCACAGTTAGGATAACACCTGCATTCCTTACCATAACGGCAAGGTGTTGTAAAAGTATGATTCATCTTTGAAACGTGATTCATAAAAGAATTGTTAGTGCTACTCATTTTAAGCCCTTCTCGATTAATTATTTTTTATATAATTTATATGAATTAATACTTTTCAATTTTTTTAATTTATTTTTTAATTTAAATTATTTTAAATATATATTTAATACAAATTTTATTTTAAAGTTAAAATATTAATTATTTTTATGAATATTTAATGATAAAATTAATATTAGAATTGATAATTTACTTAATAATTTACTTGATAATTTATTTGATAAATTAATGATAATTTAATGTTAATTTACTTGACAATTTACTTGATAATTTGCTTGATAATTTGCTTGATAATTTGCTTGATAAATTAATGATAATTTACTTGATAATTTTCTTAATAATTTGCTTGATAATTTGCTTGATAATTTTCTTGATAATTTTCTTAATAATTTGCTTGATAATTTGCTTGATAATTTTCTTGATAAATTAATGACAATTTACTTGATAATTCACTTGATAATTTACTTGACAATTTACTTGATAATTCACTTGATAATTTACTTGACAATTTACTTGATAATTCACTTGATAATTTACTTGACAATTTACTTGATAATTCACTTGATAATTTACTTGACAATTTACTTGATAAT
>Ga0247611_10003354_pt1 | contig 23852 bp, 12 predicted proteins | sample 177DNAGHGhighgp2_FD_192422 | JGI IMG/M metagenome (GOLD analysis project Ga0247611, IMG submission 192422) | Sheep rumen microbial communities from Palmerston North, Manawatu-Wanganui, New Zealand - 1770 DNA GHGhigh gp2 | ecosystem: Host-associated > Mammals > Digestive system > Stomach > Rumen... | reverse complement strand
TAATTGTCGCAATTGATTCGCGGTCTGAGCTAGTTGATTAAATTGTTCTTGATTCATTTTACCAGAACTAAGAAGTTGTTTAACTTGTTGTTCCGCATTACCATTAAACATAGATCTGAATTGATTAAATCGAGTTAAAAAATTACCCATAGGGTTATTCATTTGCATTTGAGATTGAGATTGAGGTTGAAAAAAATTATATAACGAATTCATTAGTTTTTTCCTCCTTCTTTGGCGCAAGACTCTGTTTTAAATCACTTAATATCTGTTTAAGCTCATCGTGTGTAACATACTCATTTTGCGCCGGTGCTGCAACTTTGTTTTCCTCAACTCCAACTTCCTTATATTCAAAAATTCGTAAAGGAAGTGGCATACCAGTTGCATCAGAAGATTTTACATAAAAAACATTAGTTTCACTATCCATTAATAAAACTTTTTGTCCCGGTGATACAGGAACTGATCTGGCGCCCGCTTCGCCTTGAACCCAATTTATCGCGCCCAATTGATTTGGAGCACCTCCTGGCGCACTCATCGGTTGAGTCGGCGCCATGTTATTATATCCGTATAATGTATTCGCATACGATTGCGGAAAATAGTTATTATAACTTGCCATTTTTAACTCCTTTTAAAATAGTAAATAGGTATTTCATTACCGGAGTCCCATGAATCGAAATAGTTTCCATTTATAACGCAAACTACATGTTCTCCGGTACCTACTATGAAAGTTCCATATGGAAAATCATAACAAAAATTTTTGATTGTATAACAGTCTGGGCAAGTATCTGGCAATTGGTGTTTTTTAAAGCCATTTATTTTCAGAAATTGTCCCCAGACTCTATTAGCCGATGGCATATCATACATTTCAAATCCCAAGTCAGCGAGCGCGCAGTATGTTTCATCCCATGAGATGTTTAGTGCGCAGGATATTGCTCTTATTGTACAATCGCCTACTGATAGTTTTAAAGGATTTGGATTGTAATATATGTAAGACATATTTATTCCTCCGAAAAAAGAAGTGAGCCTAGAGGTATAAACCTCTAGGCTCTTAAAAGTCTTGTGCCTATCGGCTACCTAAGCAAGAAAACTTCTTAGAAATTCCCTCACCCGTATTTTAAGTAGACTTTTAATTTGAATAGTATAATTTTTTGAGTTGGAAAGGTGAAATAGATTTATTTATTGTTATTTTAATGTTTTTATTTCTGATTCGAGTTTATCAACCATATCCTTTAATGTTTTTATTTCTGATTCAAGTTTATCAACTCTATCCATAAGTCGTTGGATTTCAAGTACCATTGGGGCAATAAATTCTGAATATTTAAGAGACCATTTTAGTTTATTATCATCAATATCTTCTCCATGATAAGGTTTTGGTATTTTCATTCCATTTTTATCTTCTTCAATTATAGAAGCTTCATATAATGATAAATCTCCAATATTTAATTTTTTAGAAAGTTTTGCTATATCTTGAGCACCAAATCCAAATCTTATTCTTTTACTTAAACTACCATCTTCTTCATCAATCCATTTATAAGCAATTGGTTTTAAACCTTTTATAAAATCATCAATTTTCCAATCAAAATTATTTATAATAGATTTATATTTAAGGTCTGAAGTTTGAATAGTTCCATTTATTGCATATACAGCTTTCCATCTATAAGATGTAGCTCCTAAATGTACATTGTTATCACGTGTTGCCATAAAAATTTTATTAGTACTATTTCCGTTATATAATTGTAAAGGAACTGTTCCAGCACCTATGTATATATGTTGATCATTATCTATTGTTAACACATCAACGGCTTCATTTTGAGCATTATATGCGTATATTCCAAGTCTATTATTTGTAGGAGTTGAATACATATATATACGACCGCCACCACCATCTACTCCAATTTGCACTTCTGAAGAAGTTCTTTTTGCCCATATACTAGCAGAAGTTGTTAAACCTCCATTCCAATCTACAGTAAGAGCATTGGAACGGTTTTCGTCTGAAGTTCCAGTTCCATTGCCAATTATAAAAGCATAATCACTGGTGCTGAAAGAACTGCTTCCTTGCGGAGTGTTATATTTGCCAATAACAGTTTGATATGCACCTTGTGCTATTGTATAATAATTCTGTGCATGAGAAAAATCCCCAGAAGCTGTTGTATGACATGCTTCTGCATGAGAATATTCACCAGAAGCTGTTGTATGATAACCCTCTGCATGAGCCGCCCTTGAATTAGCAATTGAGTCGATTCCTTCAGTATGAGAATATAAACCAGAAGCTTCTGTATTGTATCCTTCTGCATGAGAAGCAATTCCACTAGCCTCAGTCGAAGTACCTTCTGCATGAGAATATTTTCCTTTGGCTTCTGTGTGATTACCTTCAGCATGAGAATAGTCTCCAGAAGCTTGAACTGCACCGCCACCCTCAGCATGAGAATATTTACCAGAAGCAGTATTACTAGATCCCTCTGCATGTGATGCTAAACCAGAGGCAGTATTAACCCACCCCTCAGCATGAGAATACTTACCAGAAGCAATATTACTATGTCCCTCAACAAAGCTATAAATACCCACTGCTGAATCATTTGTTCTATATCCCATAGTGTAATAAGTTACTGGATCGGATGGCATATATGTATATGTAAATATTCGTCCTTCTTCTGGAAGTCCACTAGAAATAACTATTTTATTTTCACCACTTTTTTTAGTTCCACTAACAGTAGATGGACTAAACACACCACCACTAGAATAAGTAGAAGATAATTCATATTCCATAGTGGTGCCATCACTAACAAATGTATCAGTTATTTCATTTCCATTACCGATATACGCAATATCAATTGTGCCATTTGTAATCCAAAAAGTGTCGCTATCTATTTTTGTACGAAAACTTCCACTAGTTTCTTGACCAAGAGTAATAGTATTTCCATACTGTGCCACATTTATACCATTTCTATAAATTCCAACTCCACTTGTATTTATTAAAGTTCCTGTAGTACCAGTGGTTTCATTCACTATAGGATTACCATTAGCGTCTGGTTTTTTCCCAGAAGGAGTTACCCAAATACCAGCATTGGATATTTCAGTAATACAGTTGGTTGCTGTTTTAGCAGCATCTGATATATCAACTGCAACATCTTCTGGTGCTGGAGTCCAATCGGTTGCTTTATTACCTTTTTCTAACTTAAAATGTCGAATATCTAACGCGACGTTATCAGTTCTATTATATATTTGAAGGAACCCACTAACCATGTTTCCAGACCCAGAAGTAAGATCTGTCGTAGCAATCGTTCTAGAATTAAAAACATATCTCTTCCATTCGCCATTAGTATTTGGTAAAGTGAATTGTGACGTCCAGTTAATAAATTTAGTTCTATCCCACGAACCGCTATCTATAGATTTGTAGGTCGATGCTATAACAGGAACTATCAAACAGTCAGCTGATGATTTATAGTCAAAAGACCATATATAATTAGTAACTCCGTCGTATATAGATATGTCGTATTTACTAGACCATAGCGTAGAATTCCAATTACTAGAAGAACCCTGCAACGTTGCAACTCCATTTGATATCGTAGTAGAGGAACCTTTATACCATTTCATAGCCATCATTTCACTATCAAGCAACAAATTCCTTCCACCAATTTCAATTTCTGAATTTAAAATTTGACTAGCACCATCTCCACCGATGGTGGCCCCGCTAGAAATACTAAGCTTAGATGCGGTTATCTCTCCATCAACTTTTAAAACACTTCCGTTCCAAGTCAATTTGTTCCCAATATTAACAGCACTCTTGGTAATATATGAAGTTGTAGCAACAGTACCATTTGAAATATTTAAACCATCAGTGCCTAAATAAACTCCAGATACAGATGTATTTGTTGCATTTGCAATATTTCCATTTCTAAAATATGTTGTAGATAATGTCCATGGACCAATCTTACCAGTTCCACTAGTATTAAAATAAGTAACTCCACCACTACCAAAAGAAATGTAATCATCACCTATATAAATGCCAGTTACGGCTTTATTATAGGTATCATGGCCATTAGAATATAATTTACTACCATTAATAGTAAAATTAGCAATTTTTCCGCTATTTGAGACAACTACGCCGCTAAAATAACCATTATCCGTATAAATTCCCCAACCCGTTGGAGCACTACCATTAATATTAGGCAATCCAGCCAAATGTCCTATACGTACACTAGGATTAGTACTAACTCCTCCATATATATCCATTAAAGAATTTGAGCTAGTTCCCATTGACGTCATTAAAATACCTATAGGATTACTACCCAATTTATATAAACTAATTTTTCCCTTTTTAAAAGGAGCGTTAGATATATTTGTACTACTGTTTATTTCATATAATTCTTGTAAAACACTTGGAGCATTATTATTTTGTGCATCTGTAACTCCAGTAATTGTAATTGTTTTAGAAGTTGATGCTGCTGTTGCAGTTACCGCAGCATTTAAAGTACCTTTTAAAGTACCTAATGGATATACCATATCTCCTATTATAATATCACCAGTAATTAATACTAATGAGTTAGCTGGCCATGTTACACCAGAAGTAGCTGTTCCTGATTTAATAAAATCGGTAGCAAAAGTACCAGTTGCACTTACTGTCCAACTAGTTGCACTAACACGAGTAATAGAAATGGTAGTTGTGCCATCTGTTGGCTCTACTGTTGGAGATATATAAAAACTACCACCTATATTTGCTATATTTGCATTAGTCCACGCGTTAGTATGAAGTTCTCCCTGTACATCTAAGAGTCCTACAACAGTAGCATTCTGTGCTGTTAAGTTATCAATTGTAGCTTCTTTAGCGTCTAAAGTAGTAGCGATTAATTTATTAAAAATACCTTGTTCAGCTCCAATTGATTCGGCATTTATTGTATTGAAACGTGAACCATTTAAAAATCTACTCGTTCCATGAACAATCAAATCTTTTAAAACTGCCATTACTCCAAATCCTCCCATGGACATATATAATTTCGTCCAATTCTATAATATGGCTGTTCTTCTAAGCCTAATTTCCATTCCATCCAATCGAGAAAAGGAAGAGCAAAAGTACTAATTACTAGCCAAATTCCGAAAAATAGAATATTAACTTGGTCGCCTAACCAATGAATAGTACCCCATAATTCTCGATAATCCCAGATAGAAAAATCTCCATTAAAAATAATTCCAAAAATAAACTCCATTAGTGAACACATCAATGCACAAATTAAAACTTGCAAACGAAAATCAGTTTCAAAATCAAGCCAATTATCATTAACTGCTGCTATTACAAGTCCACATATACCAGCGCATATAAACATTGTCCAATGAGTGCGCCCACGCCATAAAAGTTCTAAAAAAATATATATCAAGCCACTTATACAAAAAATTATACTAAGTGGAATTAATCTCTTATTCATAAAATCCTCCGCAAAAGGCGGCCGCGCAATCAACGACCGCCATATACGTTAATTAATCTATTTTATCATCTACAAGTATTACAAGAACTTTTAAAATGAGTAAAAGAACTTTCTTCTGCCAAGAACCAACTTTAGCTTCTGTGTCCATAATTGCTTCTATAAGTTCTTCTTTTATTGCTCTATAATCAATTCCATTATCCATTATTCTTCCCCTCCATCAATTGGTTCAGTAGGTTCAATATCATTGTTTTCTTCTTCAGTACCATCGTCTACTATCGGTTCTGTATCTCCAAAATATTGTGCTTGAAGTTGAGCTGCAAGTTCTAGCGCCGGTCCCATAATTGCTTCTGCACGTTCTGCCCATTCGGTTGGAAGTTCATCGGTAAAGTTAATTGCCATAGCTTCTTCTTTAGTTGTGCAGCTACGAACCCAATTGATTTTCATGTTTACTTCAGTTTGAATACGTGTGCTAAAGAATTGAAGTGTAAAATAAATTGCAAGTACATCTCGTGCATTGTAAAGTTCACAAGGTTCTTCATGACCATGATAGGGGATTGAGATTGATAGATCACCAAGCGCTTGAATTATGAAAATTGCGTTGAGTAGGTTGGATTGATCTTCGAGGTCATAAGTAAAGTTTTTTGTAACTCCATTAAGAAGGGTTACATCGGTACCTGCGAAGATAAGTTGTTCACCCATTTCAGAAAATTTATTAACTTTCCATTCTTTATATTCTTCTAATGTCATACCCTCAAAGTCAATAACTGGATTAATCTGAGCGTCAATACGTTGAACTTGAGCAATTAAATTAATTTGTGTGAGCTTTACTACTAATTCATTTGCAAAACCACCAATTTGATTACTGTAATTGCGACCAAGATAATTAATTGAACTAAATCCATTAAACTCATTAAAAGATGCCAATTCATTATCTTGCTCATCAACAATTTTAATTAACTCGATTGATTCAAGAAGATTTTTCACATAAATTAAATCATCTGTTGCAAGATGAAGCTCAGGAATCATACGAAAAGAATTTGCATCCCACATAAAAAGTGGAATGCGGTCATTTGAATTGATTATTGCATAATATTGTGCCATTTGATTTCTCCTTTATATTTCGTAGAAGTAATTAGACGTAATTTCTCCATCATGATGAAAAGCTGCATCCTGTTTTGATAATGTTTCCCAAAAACTTCCAGCTTCAATTACGCCAGTTTTTTTTATATCTATTTGTGAAGTAGTTGTAAGATCATACATACGTACATTTTTTATATATAAATCAGTACCTAATGAACCAGTGTTAGTGTATCCAAACCCCCATTTAAAATCTCTATAAGATGGATATACAGTACCTTGTACAAAATTTGCATATGATGAAGTACATGTTTTATATACATCATCATTTATTGTCCAGGCATATGAAATGGTTGTCCACTCTTGAGAATTAAAATTTGCCGATAAATTTTTTTTAACTATATCACTTGGGGAAGGATTTAGACCGCCACCACTCCAGCCGCAATTATTACTCCATCCAAAACCATCAGATGGAATATTTGAGGTTTTACCTCTAGTTTCAAAATTAATTATATATCTATGCCCTTTAATAAAGGGCGGTTCATGAAAACGCATTATAAAACCACCCCACATTGTATTACCATCATCTGTTGGATTTTTATTAGGAGGACGATAAATGCGATATCCATCATCAGTTAAACTAACTTGACAATTTGCTTGAGTATATGAAGCAAGCGGATTGGCCATCTTTTTATTTATTATATTCATATTTACTTCATAAGCTAAATTCCTACTCACTGATTAAACCTCCTCATGTACTGCGCCATAGACGTTGCCTGAGTTGTCGATATAAGCACAATTATTATATAAAGATTTAATATCAGTATCAGATAAAGCAACAGCATAAATTCTTAAGTCTGATAAATTACCTCTAAAAATACTACCATTTGGTGCAGTTAAAGAGCCTCCACTCTCTCCACTTACAAACATTCCACTATTGATATTATAATATATAGGTGTTTTAGTTGTATATTTAGTAACTGTATTTTTTAATTCCCCATCTATATATATTTTTAATACTAAACCATTATATGTAGCAGATAACATATGCCATCCAGCCGACAAACCACTAACTGCAACTGTAGATGATAAATATGTATTGGAAGAAGTGCCACTACCACAATAAAATACATAATTTGCGCTAGAAGCCTGCCATCCAAAACCACCGCCTTCTACTGAGCTAAATGGTACTCCCTTTGAAGTAGACGTCCAATCATTTGGTTTTACCCAGATAGATACAGTCATTTCATCTTTCATATTGTAAAGTTGTGTACCTATTTTAATATAATTATTTCCAGATGTAGGAAAAAAGGTTGAAACCGAATATTTCGGTGTATCGCTTGTCCAACTAAACGTACCTACTCTTGTACCATTATTTCCAAAACCTGAACAATCGTATTCGGTTGTAGAGTTAAGATCCATTGTTGTGGCTAATGCATGATTTGAACTTGGACACCAAGGAGTTTCTATTACACCTTCTTCTACTTTTAAATTTTTTATATCTAATGTTCCGGCTTTATTATAATTAAAATCAACAAAACCATTATAATTACCAGAAGTATTATATTGATTAGTAGCTGTAGTAATAATAAAAGATTTATGCATCCACTGATTAGCAATTAAATTAGTACCATATGTAGCAGTTGCATATCCTTTATCACAAACATCTACTGTTAAATTAGCATCTACATTAGACTTTATATCAAAAGAAACAGTCCAAGGCCCCGTTTTTCCATTAAAACCTAAATTTTGAGCACGAGCGGTTCCAGCATTACTCCACACAGAATGATGTTCATATCCATTATTAGTATAAGAAGAAATTCCCGTTCCACAAGGAGCAATACCATTACCAGTATAAAAATTTTCCTGTCCCCAACCTTGTCTATTTAAAGGATAATGAAGTATAAGTCCCTTCGCAAGTTCTTTAACTTCCATTGGGGAGAGACAATGGTCATAGATACGAACATCATTCATACTTATATCAACCCCTTCATCTCCCAAATAAAAATCCCCTCTACAATAATATGTTGTATCTAATGTAGTAACATATCCTTGCAACACACCATTTATATAAAAACTTACATCACCCGTATTATAATTAAATGTAGCTGCTAAATGAGTCCATACTCCAGGAGTAAAATCCTTTCCATAAATAGAACCGGTTGACGAACTAGGAAACCAAATTCCTATTTTAGTACAATTATCGTAAAATTCTTGTCTAGATATAGAACTAGTTGAATCATTACTACTAACCCAACGAATACCATCCAACCAATTACTAGACCATGCTGTATTTACTTTAATCCAATAAGCATAAGACATTTGTTTTTTATTAGTCATACAAGAATTATTTTCTAATATTGTTTGTCTTTTGGTTAAAACTAAACACTGACCTCCAACTTTTCCACCATTAACTAAACTATTACCAGAAACTAAAGAAAAAGAAGAAGTATTGGCTAATCCTTGTTGTCTTAAATCTTTTGTAAGAGGTAGCCACACAACTAAACTCATACTATACCCCCTTCTAAATCTTCCTTATATATCCAGCGGTATCCATGATGAGTCTTTTGCTCTCCACGTCTGCATGCAGCAATTCCTGCACCATATGCGCCAGTTTTTTCACAAGCTTCTTTTATAGAAGAATATTCTGCAATAAAATTACCATCTAAATCTAATTGTACTATTGCTTTCCAACGACTTCTGGCACTTTTTTCAACCGCTTCTCGTGTTGGTTTCCTCCCTAAATTAGCTTGCCTTAATTTTTCTCTATGTTCAGGAGTTTTTGTTCTGCCTTTTAAAGCATTGCTAATTTTCTTTCGCGTTTCCTCTGAAAAAGTCCTATATGCATGACCACCTTCTTCTATATTATAACCAAATTCTCTATTATTAGATTTATAAAAAGTAATCCAATAGCTTTCTCTTTCATTTATGTTTTCAATTGGAACGTCTTCTTCAATTACTTCATGAATAAAACTATCCCAATCGTATTTTTGAATAGCATTCCAAAAAAGAGGACAACTGTCATAACCTTTTCCATTTTGCCAACGACGATTAAGATTTTCTTCTCTTGTGACACCTATATATACTTTTCCATTAGGACTCGTATGTTTATATATCCTATAAGTATCGCGTAGGCTCATTTAAAATTCCTCCTATTTATTTTAACTCGTACTCTCGCGCGACTGCGTGCCTTATATGTTTCGACCTATACGAAGCCGCGCAGAGTACATTTTCACTTAATTTAATTATATCATAAACTTATATGTAAGTCAAATTTTTTATGCGAAACTAAATACAATTGCTTCGAGAGTTGAATCATAGTGCATATTTGCTTTTTGAGTGCTTCCTACTAACATATTATAAGCACCTTTTATATTTACATTAGTAAAAGGATAAGAATTATTACCTAAGTCACCACTAGTTGTCAGCACAGAATGATTAAAAATAAATGGTATATTGGCACTATTATAAATATGAGTAAAATTAGAGTTTAGCGAACCAATTGTAACTGTATTACTATTATTAGTAATTTTTAAAGTATTTCCATTAACAGTAGTAGAACCATTTAAATAAGATGTACCGTTTACTTTAAAATTAAATTCAGGTGTTACACCATTTGCTATTAATTCATTAACATACAAACTTTTATATTTGGTTTGTATTGTTGGCGTTGCAGTCGTCCAAGTTCCACCATTCCAACTTGCAGGATCAGAACCATGTACAACCATAAAACTTGTAACTTGATTCTGTTGAACAAATGCTAAACACTCGTTACCATTCGTCTCATATACAAGTCCACTATCATATGAAGTACTATTAGGTCTAAATGATATTGCTTGTTTATCATATGTAAAATTTAATAAGCCAGTCATAGTTCCGCCAGCTCGTTTTAAATATGTACTATTAATAGGATTATTGTCACTATCATTTGTAGCATTAGTAGCATTTGTAGCGTTGACGGCATTGGTTGCATTCGTAGCATTGGTTACTGTTTCATTTCTATACCATGGTCGATATGCTGTTTTTGTTGATTGAACTGTTTCTGGAAGGCCTGTTACCATTTCAATAGTAAACAAATCTTCTAAATTATCAACTTGAGTATAGCCATTTGTAGCGTGGACAACATCAACTCCTGAATATTGCTGTGCTGGTATGGCAATCCATAAATGCCACGCAGAATCATATCCAAAACTAATAGAAATAGTCTCCGTTGTAGAAGCTCCTAATATTACAGCTTCTGGTGTATACCAAAAATCCTTACCATAGTTATATCCGCTTATTTGCACATCATATGCTTTGTAATTATGATATATTCTAACTATAAAACTAAGCATCCAAGACGTATAAGAGTTAATACTTATCTTATAATATTTTCCAGAATTATCGCCATTCTTGTTACTATAATGTGCATACGGAATAAATTTCTTTAATCTGGTATCGATCTCAGTTTCCGTATAATACCGATCGTCATGAGTATGTGAACTCGGAGGCATAGAAGTTGGAAAATCACTAATTTGAGATTTTGTAATACTAATATTTCCAAAAGTAGCAGATACTATACCGTCCGTTTGACTAAAGGCAGTTAAAGTTTTACCAGCTCCTGGCGTTGTGCTATTTAAATTTCCATCCAAAGCACCAATCGCACTGGCAACGGCTTTACCTGACATACCATTTGTAGACGTAGCGCTATAAGTATCTGTTATTGTAGGGATAGTAAGCGTTGCCCAAGTAGGAGCAGAATTTGCACCATTTGATTTCAAATACTGTCCACTCGTTCCAGACGCTGTCGGAGCATAAAACGAAGCAGTCGAAGAAGCTTTAGAAGATCCATTTAATGTGACAGCAGTACCCCCAGCATATGTATTCGCTTCAGCTGGCACACCATTGTTAAAATAAACCGGCTTAGTGGCATTACCCTTACTAATTAATCCATTACTATCTTTTAAGGCACTTGCTCCCGTTGCAGCCGAAGCAACAATTGAAACTTCAAAACTTAAAGGGTCTGTTCCACTAGCTCTAGTAGCAGTAAAAGTAGTTACACCAGCACTATTAGAAGAAGCATTTAACCCAACTATTGCATTTGAACCAGCCGCATCGGTGATTCCATAGCCACTTAAAGTGGTAGGTTTTCCACTAGTAATCTTACTCCAAGCTAAACCAGGAATATCATCTGCAACCAAACTCCTAAATGTAGGCGCCGCTGCATTACCACTTGACGGTCCCGCTAATACCAAATTTTTATTTTGATTAGCGAATTTAATTGTAGTATCTAAGGTTGTGCTTGAAGCAGTACTAGTAGTTGAAGTCAATGGACTACTAGCTTGTACCCTTACACTTGTAACTGTACCTGTATTTGAAGTTTTACTATTCCAATTACTAATATCTGTACTAGTAATTCCATGTGCTGCACTGGCTACGAATATTGGATCGGTTTCAGTATATGAAGTTAAAAAAGTTGTACCTTTTGTAACTGTTAGTTTTCCATTTGAAGCAGTAATTGCAGTCACTGCATTACCATTTCCAGAAGTTGTAACTGTTGTAACTGTATCGGTAAATTTTGGACTTGAACCTACAGTGACTCCATTAATTGTATTTACTTGTAAATTATTAGTAAAACTTCCACTTCCATTTACTACTAAATCCCCAACAGTCAACTCATCAGCAGAAACAGAAGAGCCAAACGTAACAGGTCCTGTCACATTGCCGCCACTTAATTTTAAATAAGTAGTTTTAATTACATTACCGTCACTATCTTGATTAGCTTTAGTCGCTGTACCACTTAAATTTCCTTCAAAAGTAGTTGCATGAAGCGTACCGGCGGTTGTAGTTAAATAAACATTGGAATCGAAATTTAATGTACCAGTCGTTGTACCAGTTGTTGAAGTACCAGCAAGATAAATTTTTGTTGTGTTAGCTTGCGAAGTCTGAACATTCTTATCTGTAAATATCGCGCCCGAAGGAACAGAAGTCGCAATTGTATAACCACTTGTTTTAATACTACCGCTTGTCCCATCAGCAACTAAAATTTGACCATTAGTTGGAGTAGAAGTCAAATAGGTTACCGTTTTCCCACCCTTAGTAAGAGTTCCATTAACTTCTAAATTTCCAGTAATTGTTCCACCAGATTTAAGTAAGTAAACACCATCCGTACCACCAATCTGAATGGGATTGCCATTATCATCTAATACATATAAATTTTTTGCATATAAACTACCATTTGCAGATATATAAAACATATAGTCCCACTGTGGAGTTGCATATGAGTCGTCTATATCATAAAGTAAATTAGTTAAAACATTAGACGCACTTGTATTTGCTTTAGATTTTCTAATATATAAAAGCTTTTCTGTTGCTGCGGTCGGAGCATGAATTCCAAAATCCCAATATTTGCTATCTATTGCAGGAAAGTGTAATAAAGAATCATCAGAAGTATACCATCCAGTATGAATACGATTAGTAGCTAACCTCCATGTTGATGAATCTCCCAATTGTATATAAGATGATCCATGACCAACCATTTTTGCTGTTGAATTTAAATTATAGTCTATATCATTACCAATTTCCCAATAATTGATAGAATCAGTACCAATAGTACCATCAAGTGCCTCAATTGTACCATGTACATATACGCCTGTGGTTAATCCAGACTCTAAACCCTGAGATACTCTAAAATATTTTGTAATAATATCACCATTAACTAAATCTATCTTTGTACCATTACTTGAAAATTTAGAGTCAGGTCCTCTAGAATAATTCCCACTTTGAAGTGTACCATTTGCTCCAATTATTAATTGAGCATTTCCAGTAGAAGGATTATAAAAAGTAAGTGCATTCCCACTCAATGATACTGTTTTTGCTCCTTGGGTTACTGTAGTTCCACTAATCGATGGGGGTTGATACATATCTAATGAAGCTGGTGAAGGTGTAGTTTTTAAATCAATTACTTTCGCCGCGTTATAACCAATACTAAAACCAGTTACACCCATTAGTGAGTTATAACCATAAGTAGAAGCTGTATTTTCTGTAACACTATTACCACTGATTCCACTTGCAGCATGTGCACCATTAGAATCCCACCAGAAATTTTTTAATTTCGCGCTAAGTGCGTTTACTTCATATTGTGATAAATTTGATGTATCTAAAACTGGTTCAGTCCAACTTGAAATACCACCATTGGTAATTGTTTCATCACAATAGAAATAATAACGATTATTTGTATTATCAATTGGTTTATTTTTTGTCCATGTTTTAGTGACATCATTACTTGTTTGAGTTACATGAGCTGTTGGTTTAGCTGGGGCTGTTGCAGAATCAGTTCTATACCAAACTCTATAAATCTCCTTAATACTTACGCTAGCCTGTCCCAGCGCGCCGTCAGCATCTTCTTGAGCGTGTTGCGCGATTGAGTTTGCTGTGGCTGCAGTAGCCATGGCATCAGTGATTCCGTTGTCTTTATATATAATATATTCTGTAGAGCTTGGATTACTATATGTATTAGTAACCCTAACCCAATATACTGGAGTACTACCATTATAAGTTGGTACGTTATTTGTCCAAGTATATTGACTCATATTACTTTGTGTAATAGTTACACTATTAGCAGCAATGGTATATTGCGTAACCATACTAGTTAAGCTACGACCAGCAGCACCTGTTTGTCCAGTTGACCCAGTTAAACAAACTGCATCACCAAAAGTATCTTGACTTGTTTGTGTACCAGACTTATGTATACGAGTGCGCTGCCAAATATAATATCCTTGCGCCCAAGCTGGTCTAGTAGTACTCCATCCACTAGTCGGTGGAGTAGAAGTAGACTGATTACGGGCATATTCAACAACAATTGACTCTATATCAGTTGTGTCTATAATGGTAATATTACCTTGTGTTTTTATTTGTCCCATTATTCCTTTGTCTCCTTTGTTTTAACCTCGAAGTTGCCCTCGAACTACCCCGTCTGAATCAATTGTTACACAATTTTGATAGAGGGATTTTATATCTTCTGGTGAAAGTGCGGTTGCATAAATACGAACATCACTTATTTTTCCTATAAAAGAAGTCGAAGCTGGAGTTTGAGAGCCGGCGGCTTCTGCTCCTATAAATATTACATTACCACCATTGTAGCCTATTCCATTAGTAGAATCAGTTGCAATAGTATTTTTTAATTCTCCATCTATATATATTTTTACATTTGTTTTGTCAAAAGTACCGGTCAACATGTGCCATGCATTAGCTAAAGTACCTGGTGCAATATTTGATTCTGCCACTTTATATCCAACACCAGATATATATACTGGAAAACGTATGCTATTATTACTATTTTCAAAATTCCATCCTCCACCCTCTGTGCATGAAATTGGATTGCCCCATGTTGAAAATTTACACCATAAATTAACAGTTATTGAATCTTTTACCATCGCACCACGTCCTGCGTTTATGTAGTTGGCGCCAGAAGAAAAAATTGTAGAATATTTGTATTTTGGTGTGTCGGTATCAATTGATAAAGTACCACTGATAATTCCATCGTTATTATAACCACTACTGTCCCAAACCTTTGTAGAATTTCGAATTCCTCCTACTCCAGCATATCCAGTAGCATGATCTTTTGCTTCAAGTTGCATATTAGCAAAAAACCAAAAATTAGATGTATCGGATACATGGTTACCATTGCCAATTCTAATATAACCCCATTGAGCATTATCAGTTGAAGTACCATGAAAAGTCAATTGAATATGATTCCATTTATTCGGAGTAATTGGAAAAAAACCATAACCACTATAATTTCCTACAGTTTCTTTTCCATCACAAGTAATTACATAATTTACTGTTCCACCACCCTTTCCAAGTGGATAGGGGCCTAAATAGTTTCCAATAGTACCATAATAATCAAAACTTAAAGTTTTATAAGCTGGTGCATTAGTACCATCTGAAGTATACATATTATTAACATATACATAAGGAAAACAATTATTTCCGCTAGTTCCCATATATACTTTAGTACCCCTTTTTCCATCATATGTAGTTACAGTTTTATATATATCAGTACTAGTACCATAATTATATTTTGAAATTGCCGCATTATAACAAGTGGAAGATAAACAATCTTCTGTTGTAATTAAATTTTGTGTACTTTCCAATTTATCATCATTCATTTTATAATGAAGAATCAAACCTTGTGAAATTCGTTTTATTTCTTTTTTGCCAAGCGCTTCGTCATAAATTCTCAAATCATTAACATAAAAAGGTATATTAAAACTTGGTCCATTTCCACCCCATATAGCATTATAATTTAACCTTAAATTTAAATCTCTAGCATCTGTAAAATCTGTCATCGCTGTTTCTCGAAATAATTCTCCATCAATCCAAAGCTGTAGCATTTTTGTCGCTTTATTAAAAATTAAATAAATATTATACCAAGTATCAAAAGCCAATTCTTTTGACGAAGTACTTCTGGCTCCATTTTGTGTGCTTCTTAAAGTTGAATAAACATAAATGCTATTCACAACCCCGTTGCTGGTATATAAATTATTTGTTGCCCAAACTAATGCAACTCCACCATAACTATTATTACCTACTAAATTTCCAGTAGCAGTAGTCCTTGTTTCATTATAACTATAAGAACCTACAGCACTTTGAATTTCAGCTTTATTAAATTTAAACCAACCACCGAAAGTAATACTTCCAACATTAATTTGATTGCCATTATATCCTAAATCAATATATCCACTGGTTGTGGTTTTTATACATTTTCCTAACTTTCCTTCAGTATTAGAAGTAAAAGCAGTACCAGATGGTATTGAAGTAGATGATCCCTGTTGTTTTAAAGTTCCATTTGTAAAAGGAAGCCATACCACCAGACTCATCTCATTTCCTCCTTTGTCTCCTAAGCATAAAATTTCCACCAAAAAATTATATCATAACTTTCATGTATAGTCAAATTCTACATATAAGTAAATTTTAATACCACTTCCTATAAAAAAAGAATCCGTATCATATGATACGGATTCCCAAAATTTATTCTTAACTATAAGTAACTGTTACCGTGCAAGAAATCATAATCTTTCTATTAATCATCGATCCATCTATATAAATAGCCTTTCCACTAGCATTATAAGAAGCATCAGTTAGTGGTTCTAACTCACCACTAGAATTTACTTGTTGATAGGTCCAAGCATATGCAATTGACGCTATACCAGAATTTGATGGTAATGCCTCAGTTGTAATTGATAGTACAGCTGGATTAGAAGTAGTTCGGGCTGTTGTCACAGAAAAATTTGTCATCTTCTGAATTTCTTGGCCATTTCTAAATAATAAACAACTTACATATCCACTTCCCTGTCCATTAGTAATTTTATCTCCAATAGAGGAATATAATTCACATCTAAACTCATCTGTATAATCTTCTAGCGACAAATATTCATAAATAGTTTGACCACTAGTAGTTATCTTAAATTGTATTGAAGTACCACCATTTACTGCATCAGATTTAACAACTAAATTATTCCCACTCTTATAAATATTATCTGAAGTAGTTGTACTAGTAACTTTTGTCATAGTACCATTTAAAATGTACCACCACTCTACTGTATCTCCACTAGCTATTGTATAAGAAGCATTATTCTTAGTAACTATTGGTTGTATTGTAATAGTATTAACATTACCATTAAAAATTGTTGAATTTGCTTGTAAAGCTACTTCTACTTTATCAGCGGGATAATAACTTGTTGAGTAAGTAGTTGTATTACTACCAGCAGAACCTCCACCCTGATAAGTATACGAAGTTACATTTCTTGTCCACACATAATATGGTTTTGTTTTTCCACTAACCGCAGAAGCAATTGTTGACTGCCATCCGCTACTTGGGGCCGTATCTCCACTAGTAGACCAAGCATATGTTACTGTAGAACTAGTTTGTACAGATTTTCCATTTTCTGGATCTGCGGGATAGAAGTTAACCGTATAAGTATTTGCTTCTCCACTAGGCGAATATTTAGTATATGTACGTCCCCATACATAATAAGGTTTAGCCAAACCGCCGGCAGTAATCGCTGCAGCGATTGTCGTAGAGTCAGTTTTCGCTATAGATGGTTGAGATGAACTATTAGTCTGCTTATATCTTGTCCAAGTATCTGCTATGGTAATTGAAGTTCCATCTGCCGGAGCTATATCTAAATTCCAAGAAAATGTTGCTAAAACGGTACCAGATACTGTACTTACTGTGCCGCTACTATTTGTACTAGTTGCATTAGTATAAGTAATTGGTACTGTACATTGTCCATTCAATGAGTGAGCTGGACTAGCGGCTGAATCATACAATTTTGTATCAGCTGGTATTGTAAGTGTAAATTTACTATGTGTACTATCCCAAGTAATTGTAGCACCACTAGTATCACCAGCAGCTAAAATATTATTAATTGTAAAAGAATAACCCAAACTTGTATCATTAGAAGCAGTAGCATTTAATGCTCTAGTACCTTGATAAACTGTATAAGGGAAATCCATACTATACGCTGTTGCAAGAGTACCATCATTCTTTAATCCAATTGTATCTGTACTTTGCGGAAAATCTAAAGTAATCGCTCCATCTCCAGTTGCTCCTGTATTTCCTTTCGCGCCAGCCGCGACAAAAGGAACAGATTGTGAGTCTAACTGTGAGCCGCTTGAATTGGTTTTCTTAATTTTACAAACTACAGACGAAACTGTTGTACTCTTAGCAATAGTATATACATTCTTATTATCCGGCCCAGTTCCAGAAGAAGCACCAATAAGCGTACCATCTTTATACCACTCATAATAAATTACATCGGTTGAGCTAGTAGTAACATCAGTTTGCACGTCTTCTTTCACCGCAATTACAGAAGCAGTCAATGTAGTCGCTGCAGTTGTAGCGCCACTTGCATTAGTTGCTACTCTATTAGGAGTAATTGATAATTGATAAACAGTTGGTGATTCACCATCACTACCAATAAGAATTTTATTCAACGACATTGTTTTAACAAGCGTTGGATAATTAGTTCTAGTTGCAGTAAAAGTAACTGATCCAACTTCAGAACTATTATTTGTATCCCACCCAGTTACTGCATAAGTATATTTATGATTAGTAGAATCATAAACAAGACCATTAGTACTTGTAACTCCATTAGCTGATGCAGTAACCTTATAGCCAGTAGAAACATTATTTGTGGTTACATTATCATTACCTTCTAATATATAAATCTCCGTACTCGCTAAATCAAAGGCATGAGAAGTTGGTCCAGTACTATCACAGGGAATTGTTTGATCCTCGTTTGTTACAATCATCGCAACCGATTGTTCACCTGGTGCGCCAACCGGTCCATCATAAAGTTTTAAAATTTCATATTCATCATAAACACCAGTCAACTCGGTTGAAGTTGCATCTGTTCTATGCGCCGTAACCTTAATTTTTGCTCTATTATTTGTAAAAATATTTGCCGTATGATCGATAATACAAGTACTTCCACTAACACTACCTGTACTTCCAGACCCTTTTGCAATTGCTGTAGTAAGTGGATCCCAGCCAGGATTAGGTGTTTTATTATTATTATAATAATACCATTGATGAACTGCTACATTACTTGTATATGTTGCTGTTAAAGTAATAGTTGTATTACCGTCAATTGTTGGACTCGCGCCATAAGATAAATACTTATATCTAAAAAGATGATCACCACTTATCTCAATATCCTGTATATTAGTTGCTTGAGTTACCAAAGAAATTGAAATTTGTCCCCAAGCAATTACTGTTTGATTAGTAGTATATTCATATTCTGCTTTTACATAATAAGTTATATTCTTAATTCCAGAAAAATCAGACGAACTAACAGTTACTGTACGTGATGTACTAGTAGCCGTGCCCGGACTACTGGGATTAAATGTTGCACTACCAGTCTTTTTATACCAGGCATAAGTAACATCACTACTCGAAGATAGGTCTGTTCCCCCATACATAGTAAAAGGACTTAAAGTTATAGAAGCGGGCGTATATTGATTAGACAAAGCATTCGGATCATAAATCATCAAAATGCCCGCATTAGACATTGGAACAACACTAAACTGTCCAACATCAGTCATATCAACTATGGTTATTGAACCATAAGCATTAGCTGTTGCCATATTTTCCTCCTTTATCTCGTTACAGTAACCTCACATACAAATACAGCACTTTCATCAACATCTGCTGTAGTTATACTTAATTGATTACTAGTTTCTTGAGTACTCCAAGATGTATCTCTAGTTCCATCTGCTTTTCTTCTATACCAAGTAAAATGACTAAATTGATTTGTTATATCATTAATTCCTTCATAAACATGAGCTATTAAAGAAGTACCCACTTGTCCTCTTTTTATGAAATTTCCACCAATTGGATCAATTTCGACACGAATGGCATCTTGTCCAGCTGGACCTGGAGGTCCAGGTACGCCTTCTGCTTCTATATCTGTAATATCTTGCCAATCAGTTTCTCCTGTCTCTTCATCAACTATTTCATAAACAATTTGATTTGCTTTAATTCTCAGCTGTTTATTTCCATGTTCATCTTCATAAAAAGCAATATACTGATTTCTATCACCAATATACATATTATCAGTATAAATACCTTGAGTACCAGCCATTTGTGAGTTATAAATAGCGTCCAAAACATCAGTTGCTGGCAAAGTAGGTAAAGTACCTAAAATTCCTCTATAATTATAAGTAACCTTAACATCTTTAGTCTCATCAATCTCAGTCTCAAACAAACTAATTGCTCGAGCAGGTAAATTAACAGTATTATCAGAACTATTAACTCCAATACCATAATTTGATGAGCCATCTTTTCGACCCATGTCTATTAGCGCGCCGCCTTCGAGTTGTTTCAACACATCGTCATCTGTTTCACCAGTTTGCTTAACTGCACTAACAAAAGCTGCTGCACCTTCTAACGTTACCTCATTAGTTGAAGTATTCACATTAGAAATTTGATATACATGAGTCAAACCATTTGTCAATAGAATATTTTGTATTGTTGAATCAGCTGGCGCGCCATCAGATAAATAATTACTAATCTTACACCAACTTCCATTGTTTATATCACTTCTACTATAGTATTGTTTATCTTCTACAGTAGTATCTTCAGTTAATCTATATCCATAATTAGTTCTCTCATACCAACCATTATTTTGTGGATTAGCGCTTGGATCTGGATCACTAATTTCATTATAAGAAATTTTTGCAAATAAAAGTGGCTTCTCAACTTTAAGTATCAAATTATTACCACTAATTCTTGCACCTTTAATTGTACTAGACGGCCTAAAGATAAAAATACCACCAACCGCCTGTATCTCTGCATATTCAAATACCGCAGTCTTAATTGCACCGCGCGCAGTAATATTGTTGAAGTATGCATCACCTTCATTGTTAATTAACCAACCAGTACCAGCTCCATCTGAATAGTTTGCAGAACGTATAAGTGCATTTTGACCGTCGATCATTATATAATCAGGATCTTGTGCGTTTTCCTTTCCAACAGTAACCATACCATAGAAATTACCACTACCTGCATTAACTTCTCCACGAACTACTGCATTTTGAAATTCGGCTGTACCATTTGATTTGATTGCCCAACCGCTACTACCTGAAATATATCCATAGGATTGAATAGTACCGTCATAATCGATATTACCAACAGTAATAGTATCAATTACATCTAAATCACCTAATGTACCAGTATTTGCTTCAATGTGACCTCTAGCAGTTACACTATTAAATACTGCTGTTCCATCAACATCGGAAATTATAAATACTGGTTCATCATCAGAGGTTAAAATATTAGAATAAATACCAAGTCCGCGCTCAAAAATTGTATGATTCATTCGTAGAGTATTTTGATTAACACTCATACCACCAATATTACCAGCATTAGCATTAATAGTACCACTAATAGTAATATTACCATCATCATCAGTCTTCATGACTTCTGCGCCGGCATCATTCTTTATTCTAATACCATAAAGGGTTGGTAACGCAGTCGCGCCTTCAGCATCTGGACTTGTAATTCCATCGCCCCATTCAAGAGCACCAATCTTAATTTTTTCTTGGAAATTACCTTGATTTTGTGGATCATTTAAAACCCTAAAATCATTATCCGATGTAATTTCCACTCGGCCGCCACCTTCATAGGAATTCTTGATAAAGAATCCATCCCAAGTAACTGCAAAGTGTGCATTATCTTTTACTTCTTGAAGAGATTGAGCTTTAAAAGCTCTATTATTTTTTATACCATATAAACCATACTCATCATATCGTACATAGGTTTGTAAATCATAAGCTGGTATCTCATGTCCTTCGCTATCAATTGTGGTTCCATCTGATTTGTAAGCACTAATACCAGATTTATCCCAGCGAAAACTTGGACTATCATCACTACCGATAATTATATTATTAGTTCTGAGTTTACCTGTATAAACGGCTCCTGCATTAATTCCTTGTCCATCAATAGCAGTGGCCCAATTTTTACCACCATCGGCAGAAACTCTAATCCCTTCACTATTAATTATAACAAGATTTTGAGGATTGTTCAAATTTCGTACAAGTATTCTGTCTTTATCAATTAATACAGAACCGTCACTGGTTAGATTATAATTTTGACCAGCTATTTGCTGAAGCGATTGCACAAGTACATTAGCATTAATAGTTCCATTCGCATCCATAAGCGAACTTATTTTTGCATAGGTAGCTTCATTGTATTGTACAGTTTGAACCGCCGCATTAACACGTTGAAATAAATCTTCAAAACGAGTTTTATAATTTTGAACAGTTATTGTGTTATTTTCAGGTTCATCTAAATGCCACTCAACCTCTGATACAATAACTTCTTCTCTAGCAGGTGTAAGTATATAGTCTGGATTTTGTTCCGTACCAATATTTTTACTTGCCCAACCAAAAAACTCAGTATCTTCTACATAAGTTTTATCACCAGCATCAAAGTTATAGTTCTCTAATCCTTCTAATTGACTTACTTCAACTACATTAATCGTATATGAAACCGCAGGCTGCGCCGATGTGTTACTTGTCTGTAACGCATCAAGATAATATAATTCTGAATCTATATAATCTGTCGAATTCCAAGTACCTTCAGCTATAAAACGACTATATTTATTATTGAAATTATTTACGTATTCTTTTTTCTGCTTTAAAGTTTCTTCAATTTCTTCCTCAATTCCAATAACTTCTGTGCCAGCTAAAATTTTATTTTGAACTATATCTCCTTTATTTACCGTACAAGGATTTTGTTCAATAGTATATCCTTCTGGTATTGTAAAAGTTAATTCCCATTGAGTAGCATCATTATTAATTGGAATATCGAAAAATTTATTACTTATTGTAAAATTATAAGTATGAATTTCACTACCATCAAGAGGTATTGAAAAACTTACGCCTTGCCAATAATCATCTAATTCAACAAGTAAATGAGTCTGTTGATTACTATCTTCTACTGTTTGAATTTTTACTATATGATTTTCTGAACCTTTTAACGTCTTGCGTTTATCCCAATACTCAGTATTAATATTTTCTAAAATACCGGTATAATTATTTATAGTTGCTGAACTAGCATATAGTTTACTAATTACTGAAAATACATTTTCTTCATCAAATAAGGACTTATCTTCGCTTTCTTCAGAAGGTTCCGAATTATTTCCTGAATTATCATTTTCTATATACTGATTATACCAATCACTAAATTCTTCATAGGAGCGCCCTGTTAAATATTGAAAATCTTCTATCGCTTCTGTCTGAATGTCTTGAGCAGAATCAACTAATCCAGAAAGTACATTTCTTTTACTACCTAATTCTACAATAGCCGCTTCCAAATTACGACGTTGTTCTTCTAGGCTTCGTAAAGTATTATTAAGTCCTGCTACTTCCTCGATAAACTGCTTTTTATCAGCTTCAGCAGTTTCTCTATCAAGTAGACCTTGATTATAATAATAATCAAAATTTAATATATATTCCTCTCCACTTGGATTAGAAGGAGCATTAGAAATTGATACATATCCTTCATCAACATATTCTGATTGGGATTGGTCTACAATTAATTTAGTAACAATTTCATCAGAATTAATAGTACGTTCAATGGACTGTAAATTAATTCCATACTTAAATCCAGCATAATTATCTTTACCTGCATATTCTCGTAAATATACAAATTTATTCGGCTTATCATCCGAATAAGTAATATAACCATTTTCATCATGCTCAACAACCAAATCAATCCAACATTCAAATGTTTCTGCTATTGTTTGAAGAATATTAAAACAATTTGATTGAGAAATACTAATTGATAAATTTTTTTCAGAATTTTCATTA
>Ga0247611_10003353_pt1 | contig 23864 bp, 10 predicted proteins | sample 177DNAGHGhighgp2_FD_192422 | JGI IMG/M metagenome (GOLD analysis project Ga0247611, IMG submission 192422) | Sheep rumen microbial communities from Palmerston North, Manawatu-Wanganui, New Zealand - 1770 DNA GHGhigh gp2 | ecosystem: Host-associated > Mammals > Digestive system > Stomach > Rumen... | reverse complement strand
TAAGAATAATATAACAAATGAAACAGGTATTATTGCAGAGTCTGTTGCCTATGATTATGACGAAACTACAAATACTACATATGTAAATGTATATTTACAAAATAGAGGAGATAAGCCTTTAAATCACAATGATGTTTGTGTAATTGAATTATATGATAAAGATAATAATTTCTTATATAGATTTGGTGGAGTTATCGAAAGTAATGTAGATATTAATCCAGGAGAAAGAACAGTAATAAAAACTCAATTCTTAGATAAGCCAAAAGACATTGCATATGCCAAAATCAACTTTGAAACTTCAAAAGAAGTCAATACAGAACAAGAAAATAATTATGAGTCAAAAATTGAGCAAAGTGGAGAAGCATTATAAAGGACTTCTTACGGATGCTTAAAAAAACTCTTAAATTCACATGTTGTTGTAACTATTATAAATGAAAAATGTAATATATTTTTAATATAATATGCTTAACTATAAATCGTTAGGGAGCAAAACGAGCTTCCCTAGCGATTTTTTTGTACCAAATGTTACAAAACCCTTGCAAACAGTGAATTTGAAGAATTTTTGCACTCGACAAATTTTTTATTTTATTTATAATGAAAACAAAGTAGTATGTATTATTGGCTAATAGTATTTATATAGCAATAATAATACTTTTTGAAGTTCGAAATTTTTAAACGAAAGAGGTGATGACTTGTGGATCTGAAATCAAAAGTTAATATCGTGCAGAAAAAAGCAAGTGTAATCACCCAAAGTGTTTATAAATATACACTGCGAGAACGACATAAAAAGCATGATTCTTTTACAAACGAGAAATGGAGGCAAACAATAATGAGTTTGACAAAACCAAAACACAAGATAAATCGAATAGCTAAGATAGCAACAATCTTAATACTTTTTATGTTATGTTTTAGCACGTACGCTTTAGCAGTGACTTTTCCAATGCAAATTAGCGTTCCTACAGGTAAAACTTTAACATACACAGGTAGTAATTTAGTCGGAGTAGATGCAGGAGCTGGCTATGATGTAAGTGGAACTTTTAAAGCAATAGATGTTGGAACTTATACTGCAACTGTTACTCCAAGAACTAACTATGCATGGACTGATGGAACAACAACAGCTAAAAGTGTTACTTGGACAATTCAAAGAAAAGCAATTTCTGTTCCAACAGCAGTTCAAGGTTTAAGATATACAGGAATTGAGCAGATGGGTGTATACCCAGGAACTGGATATACAGTAACAGGACATAAAGCAACAGCGAAAGGCAACTATACAGCAACAGTATCAGTAAAAAGTAATTACAAGTGGAGCGATGGAACTACCACAAACAAAACTGTTTCGTGGACAATTGGAAATATGCAAATTCCAGTTCCAGAGGCAAAGCAAAATGTAATATATAATGGCAAAGCACAAATTGGTGTAGATTCTGGAAGAGGATATACTATTTCAGGAAATTCTCAAACTAATGTTGGTTCATATACAGCGACAGCAACTTTACAAACAGGTTATGAATGGGAAGACGGAACAACTGGAAACAAGACAATTACATGGACAATCAATAAAAGAGAATTATACATTTCAGCAAAAAATTATAGAAAATATAAGGGTGAAGCTAATCCAACTTTGCAATACGTATATAGCAACAATGTAAGTGGACAAACACCAGGATTTACTGGAGCATTATCAACAACAGCTACAACGTCAAGTGCAGTTGGAGTTTATCCAATAAGTCTAAATACTTTAGCTTTATCAAGTACAAGTACATTTAATGCAAACAATTATAAAATAACTTATATTTCAGGATCAATTACTGTTTATGAAGATAATGCAAGTCAACCAATTCATACAGATGTATTACTTGATACAACAGCACCAACACTTGGTACATTAAGCATGTATCCAAGAAGTACTGATGGAAGAGTATTACTTTCATTAGACTCTGTATCTGATACAGGTTCTGGAATTTCAAAAATTGATTGGATGATAACAACAGAAGAAGGAGAAGTCTTTGAGTTCATTGGTTATTATGAACCAGATTTATCAGTCTCATATATTATTGACATCGCAGTACCATATTCTAAAAAGTATTATGGTCAAGTATTTGTAACTGATATGGTTGGAAATACATCAAATGCATCAACGTATGTAATCAATAAAATCAATATTACAATAAAAGCTGGAAACCAAAGAATTTATGATGGAGATACAATTATTACAAATGATGTATCTAAAGTATATGTTTCACGTGGAGAACTTTTAGCTGGAGACGTAATACAATCAGTTACGCTTACACAAGAATTTGAAAAAATACAAATAACTGGATTAACAATTGCAAGAGCTGGAGCAGTAATATATACTGCAGCAGCTCCTGATGCGTCAGATATTTACAGTGTAAGTTTTGAAGAAGGAAATATATCAAAAGCAAGTAGAGATTTAACTGAAGGTGGAATAGTAAGAATAAATGAAACCAAAAATTATATTTACGATACATGCTATTATAGACCACCAGTTGTTGTAACATGGACTGGAAATAGACCAGATAATAATGCTGCATTATCTGCAACTTTAACTGAGAATGCAGATTATGAGGTATCATACGAAAACAATAAAAATGCGGGATTTGCACGTGTTATTGTAACAGGTATAGGAAAGTATTCTGGTACGATAAGTGAATACTTTATAATAGAACAAAGACATTTAATTGTAAACGGACCAAACTTGAACTTAATAGTTAGAGGAACGGTTCCAACGTTAAGTGGTAATTTATGTAGTTATAGTTATGAAGCAATTGCAGGAAGTTCAAACCAAATAGCAGAATCTCCACAATGGGATGGATTAATGGTTACAACAGCAACTGCTCCACTTCAAGCAGGTGATTATCCTGTTACACAAGGTGGATTATATATACAAGGAAATAATTCAAGTGGATTCAAGAGTGACAACTATTATATGACATGTAATAATGGAAATATTCATGTAGATAGATTGTCATTAAATGATGAATTAATCACTTTTGAAATAACACCAATTGAATATATTTATGATGGAAATGCAAAGACTCCAACAGAAACTGTAAAACAAGGCAATTATACATTACAAAGAGGATCAAACAAGGATTATACGATTGAGTACTTAAATAATGTAAATAGAGCATCATTTGAAGATACAGAATTTGCTAAACCAACAGTAAGAATTACAGGTGTAGGTAACTATATTGGAGTAAGAGATTATTACTTTACAATTAGTCCAAGAGATTTGAAGATTATAGTAGATAATAAGTATAGAGACTATAGAGCAGATAATCCAACACCTACATTTAAATATGAAGCACCAACCGCAACTTCTGGATTAATTGGAACTCAACTTCCAAAAGAATCAGAGGTTCATATGTATTATGATTCAGTAAATGTTAATTCTAATGCTGGTGTATATGGTGGAGAAATCAGGGCAGAATTAACGACGTCAGATGGTCGCTTCACTGATAATACAAGTACAGGATTCTTAAAGAGAAACTATAATGTCGTAACATTTGAATATGGTACATTAACAATAGGTGGAAGTACAATTGATACAAATATTTTAAATACATATATAACACCTACGGAATACATATTTGATGGTACAGAAAAAATACCAGCAACTATTGTACATGATATCAATGGACGACTATTAACATTAAATGTAGATTATCATGTGGATTACTATGACAATATAAATGTTACAGATAGAGAACATGGATATAATACAAGGGCGGTTATTACAGGTGTAGGAAACTATATTGCTTCCGAAGAAATAACTAGGGAATTCACAATTAAGCTAAAAGATATGACCGGAAGTATGCAGGTAGATTTCCATCCAATAGATGAAGATACGGGTAGACCTCTGCCAGGAAGTGTATTAACAGCTGATGTTGTAATGGTAGATCCTATCGATCCTGCATTAACATATCAATGGTATAGAAGTTTATCTCCTTCGGAAACACCAAATACATTGACAGACGCAATGAAACTAGTTGGAGAAACAAATCCAACGTATATTGCAAAACTTGATGATTATCAATACTACTTCTATTGTATTGTAAAAGCAGTAAAAGAAAATTATAACGATCTGATACTATTTGATTATGCTAAGAGAAATAATACGGGAGAACCTGTACCTGTTATAGAAAGAGGAATGCCAACAATAACTGTTACTCCAACAGCGGGTGGCTCTGCATATGAAAACGGATCTTGGACAAATCAAGATGTAGTATTTAATATTACAGCAACAGATAATAAATCACTTCGTAAGATTCAATATACGACTGATGGAACAAACTATATAGATCTTTCTGTTATAACAGAAGCAGATGTTAAGAATAAGAATGTTGAATATACACATCCATCAGAAACTGATACATTAACATATCGATTTAGAGCAATTGATGATGTAGGAAATATTAGTAACGAAGTATCTATAAATATTAAAGTAGATAAAACGGCGCCAGTTGCAACTTCAAATGATATAGTTCTAAATCCATCAAATTGGACAAGAGAAAATGTTGAAGTAACAGCAAGTGCAGTTGAAATATCAAATACAACAGGATGCATTGGATCAGGAATTAGTGGATACTATTTTGGCTCTGAACAAACACCTTCTGCTTCAGAATTTGAACAAGTAGCACCAAGTTATGAATTGATGCAAAGACGTACATATACTTCAAATGCAACTGGTCAATACTTTGTAATCATTGACCGAGCAGGAAATAGAAGTGTTGTTCCTTTTGAAGTAACTAATATAGATAGAGTCGCTCCAGAAATTGAAGTGTTATCTACTAATATTTCTAATGGATTAGAATTAACAATTAAGACAAGAGATAATACAAATGGATCAGGAATAGATAATCTAAAAGTAAATGGCGAGCAAAAAGAACTTACTTTAGTCAATGGATGGTATGAATGTACTTATGTAATTGATACGCCAGGTACTTATCCAATCATTTCAACAGATAGAGCTGGAAATAGTACAAGATATGTTGATTCTGGTTCAGGCACAGATATTAAAGTGTTTGGTATTATTTACTTAGGCAATGGTGCTCCTGGAACAATGAAACCAACACTAAAGAAAGTTGGAATGACGGTAAGTATAAAACAATGTGAGTTCTATAAGGATGATGGCATATTTACTTCTTGGAATACAAAAGCAGATGGAACGGGCGATACATATATGCCTGGTGCATCATATTCAGAAGATAATATCTTAACATTATATGCTCAATGGAGAGATGTTACTTATGAATTAGATAGAGTTGTATTATCAGATTATAGATTCCTGTATACAGGATATCCTATAACTCCACAAGAAAAAGTATATGATACAAGAGGCGTATTACTAGCAAGAGATATTGATTATACAATTTCTTACGAAAACAATGTTCAAATAGGAACTGCAAAAGTAATCATCAATGGTTTAGATAAATACTTGAATCAAAAACTTGAAGAATTCTTCTTCATTTATGGTTCAGAAGTAAATCAAAGATTTGATGTAGAAATCGAAAAAACAATTTATGTTTATGATGGATACGAAAAGAGACCATCAGTTGTAGTTAAAGATGGTGCAAAAGTTTTAGAACCAGGAAAAGATTACTTTGTAGAATATAAAGATAATATAGAAGTTGGAACAGCTACCGTTACAGTAACAGGTAGAGGAGAATATTTCGGAAGCGTAAGCAAAAATTATGAAATTATAAGAGCTGATAGAGAACTTGATGTATATGATGTAGCTCAAAAGGTTGGCGATGTAGTACAACTAGACTTCTCATATACAGGTGAAAGAGCAACTCAATCGCTTGTAATTGTAAATCCAAATATTGCTACTGTACAATTAGATAATGTTACTCAAAAATTTGTTTTAACAGGTGTTACACCTGGTAAGACAACAATGGAATATTCTGTTCCAGCAACAAAAAATTACAATGCGGCAAGTATAGTTTTACAAGTAACAATATTTGAAAACGATGATGTATCTACTCCACTGTATGGAAAGATATTAATTAATGATGATGCTGTATATACAAATACACCAAATACGATATTAACTATAAGAGCATCTATGGCGGAATATATGTACCTAAGTACAACTAATACAAAACCAGATGCAAATGCAGAAGGTTGGATGGATTATAGCTCTAGATATCCTTATACATTCTCAAGTGAGGAAGGTGAAAAGGTAATCTATGCATGGTTCAAAGATAGAAATGGAAACATTTCTAACGTTGCATCAGATACAATTATTCTAAAATATGATTATCCATATCCAGCACATGATTACATCATGCTAGATAAAACAGACATTGATACGGAAATGCCAAGCATTGAAATAACAAAATATCAAAACGCAGGTATTAATATTAGAGTTGATTTCAATCAAATAGACGTTGTGAAGAACGGTGTACGAAGTGGTGTAAACTATGACTCAGTAAAATATGGTTATAGAGAAAATGAAGCAGCAGAATATACATGGACTACTTCAAATGTATTAGACAATGTTAAATTGCACTATGGCTCGGTATATGGTTTCGTAACACAAGCTTACGATAGAGCAGGTAATGGACCAATAATATCGCAAGAGTATGTTTATACAATGCCATTGAAGCAAGGCACAATCATTAGATTGGAAGATAAGAATTGCCAATATGATGGAACAACACATGATATTGATCCAGCAACATTTGATAATGAAGAAACAGAACCAATAACTGGCACGGTAACTTATACATATTACATTGATAGAGAATGCACAGTTGAAACAATACCTTCAAGAGATGGATGTATCTTACCTGGTGGTGCACCAAGTAAATCTGGAACATACTACGTAATTTGTAGATTACGTGATGATCCACGTTACTTCGATACACAATCAGAAATTGCTCAACTAAGAATTGGTTGGTATATCCATAAAGCAAGCAGTGAAGACATATTTGCATATGTACAAGAAACTGGATTAGAGACTGATAAGTATGATTTACATATAATTGGTAATGGAGAGATGAAAGATCTTTCTGATATCAAGAAGCAAAACAATGTAGAAGAATATACTTATTGGAAAGAATATCTAGACAAGATTGTAAGCTACGATATCGCAGAAGATGATGATAATCTAATAACAAATATTGGAGCTCATGTATTAAGCAACTTGACTGAAATTACTGAAATTAATATTCCAGGAACTATTAGAGAAATAGGAAGTGGAGCATTTAACAATACACCTAAGGTTAATACTAAGGTAATTATTCCAGCAACAGTTGCCAAGATTGGTGTAAACCCATTTGTAGATTCAAAGGTAACTGAATTTGAAGTACAATATGGAAATCCAACATATAAGTCTGAAGATGGACTAATATATACAAAGAACGGTGAAAACTTACTTGCTTACCCAGGTGGAAAGATTGAAACTAATGGTAAATATGGTAAAGAATATGTAATTCCAAAGACCGTTAAGAATATATTACCAGATGCATTTAGAGGATGCGACAATCTAGAAGTAGTAGTAATTCCAAATGGAGTTAAGACTATTGGAGAAAGAGCATTCTATGATTGCAACAATCTAAGACAAATAGAGATATTTGATCTATTTGATAGATCAGATAATACAATAGACTTTACTGAAATAGGTAAAGAGGCATTTGGAAATCTTCCTGCTGGATCAAGCATTTATACATTTGATAAGAAGATGGCTGATCAAATCAGAAAAGATTATCATTATGATCCAAGTAAGACTACTGTATACTGGCCACCAAAAGTAACATTACATCCAACGGATGCAAATGGTACAAATGGATTTAGTACAACATTCTATATTGAAGCAGAAGATGGATATGTTGAAGGAATTAATTATCAATGGTTTGTATTACACAATGATACAGGCAGAATTGAATTGATTTCAGGTGCAACAGAATCTAGATACGAAACACCTGTAAACTTAACTATGGTTAATAATGGTGATAAGTATTTCTGCGGTGTATGGAATATGGAATACTATCATGACTTCTTATTAGCAATAGATGGAAAGACAACAAAAGAAGATTCAACTGGAAAAATTGATGGTATTAAGGAAGATAGAACAGCAAAAGAATACAAAGCAAGTAAATTATTCTCAAATGATGCAATACTAACAATGATTCCAACAGAGAATGCTTACTATAGAGTTGAAAGAGATTCAGATAATACACAACGTATATTTGATAATCTACAAGATGCATTTGATTATAGTAAGACAAATGACAGAATCAGAGTAATTAGAGATGTTCCTCACGAAGCTGATGCTACACTTGATGGAAGTAAGAAAGTTGAATTAATTCTAGATCATACAATTAATATGACTGGAACAATATTCAATAAGTCAGGCTCTGATATTACTGTCATAGGAGCTACAGGAATCAATAAGACAAACAATTACATATTTAACAATAGTGGAAAGTTAACTTTAAACGGCACGTTTACACTAGGAAGTACAAATGGAGGAGCTGTAACAAATAATACAGGATCTACATTGAACTTCAATAGTGGTACATTAAATACAGCACAAGATGCAATTAAGGCAAATAATGCATTTGTAAATGTTACATCTAATAGTGCAGTAATAAATGTAAACGGAACTACAACAACATCTGGTATTAATATTACTGGTTATACAAAACTTGATATGACAGGTGGTGTAATCAATGTATCATCTACACAAACAACCGGATTGGTTGCAGGTATTATAAATGATGCAGATGATAGAATTGAAACTGGAAAAGGTAAAGTAACTTTAAGTGGTGTAACAATTAAAGCTACATCACAAGGAAGTTCAGGTGTTATTAATAATAACTCTGCAGATTTAATAGTTGAGAACTCAACTATTGAAGGCAAGTATGCAGGTATTCATAATACTCCATCAAATAATGGTGGAAATGTAGATATTAAGAATGGAACAATTAAAGGTGAAACATTTGGTGTATTAAATAATGCATCACAATCTAAGCTTGTAATTGGTGTTCATGATGGAAATGTATCTATAACAAATCCGGTAATTATTGGTGACAGAGTAGCAATCTTCAATAGTAGAAGTACAAATACAATGGAATTCTACGATGGTATATTAAAGGCTAAAGGTCAAAATATAGTATATGAAGATATTAATAATACTTCACTTAACCAAGACTCATCTAAGACAGCAAGAGTATATACAGCAACAGGAAGAGATGACATTGTAGTAGAAAATGGATATGTAATTGATTTAGGAGAAGATGGCGATTATCATACAGCATTCTTAAATGGAAATCTTCTACCTGAATTAGAACCAATACCTGATGTTACTGTAAGCGTTGGTGAAAAAGGAACTATAGAGACAAAGATTAAGAAAGATGGTAATCCAAAGATTTACTATTATGAATGGGAAGTAAGCATTGATAATGGTGCAACTTGGAGTAAAGTATCAGTAGGTACAGGAATGACAACAAGTATCTATACAACACCAGCTGTACAAATGACCATGAATGGATATCTATATAGATGTAAAGTAACAAACGCTTCTGGCTCAACATACACTAATGTTGTAAGACTTACTGTTGTTGAAGATATCGCTTATAGAGATCAAAGACCATTAGTAAGATATGAATACAATAAGGCAATTAACTATGCAAATACTTCTGACTTAGAATCTGAAAAATCTGTTAAGATGAAGATTATCATTAAGTCATATGAGCTATTAAAAGACATTGTATTTACTTATGGTAGTACAACGAAATCTATAATAGATAGTAATAGCAATGGTATTTCAGATATTGGAGGTCACTATGTAATTAGTAATCCAACAAGAACACAAGTAAGTGGAACTGGAGATTACATAGAGTATACTTATACATTTGACTTAACTGCAAAAGAGAATGGTATTATTACAATCAAGGCTATAGATGGTGCGGATAGAGTAGGTACAGGTACACAAACAATTGATGTATTCTATGACTTGAAAGTAGATTATACTAAGTCAGAGCTAAATAATGCTCAACCTCAATTAGAGCTTACATTCTTTGGAAATAGACAGATAAGACCTGTTGAACCAAAGGTAACAGGAGTTGATGTAAGTGCACAATTCAGCGGTGTTGACGGAACAACTTACTCATACAAGTGGAAGTTTAAACCAACAATTTCAATACCAAGAGGAAGTGTATTTAGATTTGAAGATATGTATGGCAACATGTATGATGTTGTAATTAGAGAAGAAATAGTAAGAGTAATCTATAGAGATATTAAATTTACTTCAGATGCAACGAACGAAGAGATTAAAGATATGACAGTAATTGATGCTTATAATGTAGCAAATGCATTAGATCATCAAACAGAAGTATCTGAAAGTCAAAGAGTTCAATCTAAGTATGGTGTAAATAAAGCCCAAGCAGACACATTTATGGCTAGAGCAAGAGACGTTGGTGCAGTTGAAATATTATCAGGTGCATCTAGCTCAAGAGCTTATGATGGTAAGAATATTAGAGATGTAGCAGCAACACAAACCCAAGATTCAGATTCAGGCTATATCGAAGGAGATAGAAACAATTACATTTCTGCGGTTGCTGGAGCAGCTACAGATAGTGAATTATCAAATGAGCCAAAGAGTCATATTGATACTATTAGTAAAGATTCTAGTCTATATAGAGGCGCTGACATTTCAGATTTCGATTATAACAATAGCGAAAATCCATACATGTATGAAGATTCTGGAGGAAGCGCAGTTAACATCAATGGCGGTGTTAAGGATGCAACCTTTAGAGCAGTTATTGTAGGAAACTAGGCAAGGAGGGATGGACATGAAAAGATTTATAACAAATAATAAGGGTATATCCCTCGTTGCTTTAGCTATCACAATAATAGTAATAATTATTATTGCGGGAATTGCAATTGGAATTTATATGGGATCTGATACACAAGATAAAGCATCAAGTGCAAAGGTTCTAAATGAATTCATAGAAGTCGAAAATGCTGTTTCTTCAAGAGGAACAGAGCACAAGCTTGATTCTAAAGTATATCCATATATTGGTAAAGCTTTAACTGATAGCGATGGAATGACTATAAATAATAAATTCTATGGTGATGGGTATTATTATCTAGAATTTAATGATTTAGTTGCATTAGGAGTAAATGCATCAGTAAAAAATTATATAGTCAACTATGATACTGGTGAAGTAATTGTTACGGTACCATATGAGTTTGCATTAAGAACTATTTATACTAAAGCAGAATTAATTGATGAAGAGACAGAAAATAGTGTTACAGGACCAGCTGAATATGATGAAGAGAAGGGTGTAAATAAGCCAGTTCTATTCTCTGGTATGATACCAGTAAAGTATTCAAGCGGAAAATGGGTTGTATGTAGTGCAAATGATAAAGAGTGGTATGACTATGTAATTGAAGGCTCAGGCCCAATTAGATATGCAAATGTAATGCTTTTAGATGATGTAACTTTAGAAGATGATAGTGGTGCGTTCTATAATAATGAAGCGGTTAGAAGTTTAAATCTAACTGCAATGGAAGGCATGTCTGTAGTAAATCAGGGAAGTATGTTTATATGGATACCAAGATATACATATAGAGATACAGAAATTGTATATAGTAGATTAACATCTGACTATACTGCACCTGGATTTGTTAGATCTCCAGCGTTCTACAATGGAGAATATAAAGGTGCAACTGCAGAAAATGATAATGCTGGATATGTTGCAGGTGGAAGAGAATTAACTGGTATTTGGATTTCTAAGTACGAAGCAACATATGCAAATTAGAATTAAAAATTCATAAAAAACGAGCTTGCGTAAAGCAAGCTCGTTTTATTTTATATTTATTATTTATTTTTTTCTTTAGCTACTTTTTTGACTTCTTTTAGAAATTTAGGAAGTACCATCATACGACCAATTCGACTTGGTTCTTTAATTAATCTCCAACTCCATTCAATATGAAGTTTAATAAACAACTTTGGTGCCCTTTTAACAGTTCCAGAAAGAACATCTATAGAACCACCGCAACCAATTGCAATTTTAAAAATATTAAGAGGCATTAATTCTTTTATAAGTTTTTCTTGCCTAGGGAAGCCTGTGCCTACAAGTAATACATCTGGTTTTAAATTAGATAGCTTTTCAACTATTTGTTTTTTCTTTTCATCATCAAAGTATCCATCATCTGTTCCTAATATTTTAATGTCTGGATATTTTTCTTCTAGTTTTTGTTTTGCTATTTCTGCAACACCTGGTTTACTTCCCCAAAAATAAAATGTTTTGCTTCCATCTTTATATTTTTCTAATAAATTACAAATAAGATCATATCCCGCAACTCGCTCTTTAAGCGGTGTTCCAAGGATGTTTGCTCCTTTTATAATTCCTATTCCGTCAGGTATAACCAAAGAAGCTTCATTTAATATTTTTTTATAGTCTAAATCTTCCTTAGCTTTCATTACAATTTCTGGATTTGGAGTAACAATTAAATTTGGAGAATTTCCATTTAGCATTTCTTCACATCTTGTTATGGCTTCCTCCATTGTAACGTTATCAAATCCTACACCTAAAACGTCTATTCTTTCCATTTAAAAACCTCTTAATTAATATTCTAATCCGATATCTTTAATAACTTGTTCTTTATTATCTCTCATTGCAATCATAAATGCATCAACTAAATCTGGATCAAATTGTGTACCTTTACAATTTTCCATTTCTTCCATTGCTTTTATAACTGTAAATCTTGGTCTATATGCTCTATCTGATGTCATTGCATCAAATGAGTCAGCTACACATACTATTCTTGCCATAAAAGGTATTTCTTCGCCTTTTAAACCACCTGGATAGCCTCTTCCATCATATCTTTCGTGATGATGAAGTACCATAGGAATTAATGGTTCAAAAATTTTGGCTGGTCCTAATATTTTTGCTCCGATAGATGGATGATTTTTGATATCATCATACTCTTCATCTGTAAGTTTACCGTGGTTTTTGTAAAATTGCATCAGGAATTCCAATTTTTCCTACATCGTGGAATAAAGAGCCTCGTTTTAGTATTTCCATTTCATCTTCATCTAATCCTAATTGTTTTCCAATTAGTACTGAGTAATATGAAACTCTATCAGAATGTCCAGCAGTATATGAGTCTTTGGCATCAACTGCTAAACGAAGACTTTCCATAGTTCCATAATAAGCTTCTTTAAGTTGTTTGTTAGTTTCTTCTAATTGTTCATTGATGTCAGCTATTATTTTCATTTGAGATACTGATTTTAAACCAGACTCTACTAATAATATTAACTGATCAAATCTTGAAGATTTTTCACAATATCCTTGAATATCCAATCTTTTGATTGTTTCAAGTGGAGGAGCTAAGTCTTTGTGACCTGTAAGTAGTAGTATATATAATGATTTGTTGAATTTACGTATTTCCTCAACAACTTTATCTCCATGAATTGGCATCATCAAGAAGTCAAGAATTAGTAGATCAAAATGCTCTGTTTTAAGTGCCTCAATGGCTTCTAATGGATCAGTAAATCCAGTTATATTATATTTGTTTAAAAACATAGTTAATGAATCAATAATACCTTGTTCATCATCTACTACCATTATTTTAAAATCTTCTTTTTGAATCGTGTCTTTTAATCTCATGATTATTCACCCTTTTTACTTTCTTGGAATAGTAATTGTAAATGTTGTTCCTTTACCTTCTTCTGACTCAAATGTTATGTTACCATTGAATTTACCACGAATTGTTGAATATGACATATATAGTCCTAAGCCAGTTCCGTTCTTGCCTTTTGTAGTATACATTTGCTTAAATAGTTTTGATTGAGTTTCTTTGCTCATACCACATCCTTCATCTGAAACAGTCATGATAATATTATCATTATCTGCATCTATAGTATAAACAATTTCCTTTTCAGGTTCTCCTTGATAAGCAAATATAGAGTTTGAAATCAAGTTGTTTACTACTTGAATTAAACCGTTAATATCACCATTTAAGGTGATTGCTGGATCACATTTGATGTCGGTTTTTAGTATTAGATTTGCTTTCTTAATTTCGTGTTTAATAAGTATTTCAACACGTTTTGTAAGATCATATAATGTGAATTTTTCAGTTTCTCCTGATGCTAATTGAGAGGCTTGACCTTTAACTGCTGTAATAATATCTGACATATATGAGTTATATGATTTAATCTTTGTAACCCATTCTAGCATGTCTGAAGCGATTTCTTTATGATCATCAGAAGTTACTTGTGGATTATCAATAGAAGCTCTATATTCTGTTATAAGTTCTACTAATCCTTCTGCAGCACCTGCAGTACTCATAATTGGAGTCTTCATATTATGTGCGATTCCACCAATTAGTTCTCCTAATGAAGCAAGACGTTCTTTTTCCATAAGAGTTTGTTCGTTTGATTTTATTTCAACGATATTTTCTTTTGTTAGTTCTTGCACTTTGTTGAAACCAACAACCAGTTCGCCAACTTCATCATTTGTTGTAACGACTAGACTATCATTTAAGTCTTCTGGTTTTCCATCTGCAAGGTTTTTAATTCCTTCAGAAACAAGCTGAATATCTGCTCTTAATGATCTAGCACAGTTATATACTATAAAAGAAGTAATTCCAAATATTATTAGTAAATATATAAGGGAATTAACCGCATTTTTATTACTTAAATCATATTGAACAATAATTGATAAAGACTCTCCATTTACTTCAACTGGAATTACAACACCATGAGTCTCGTTTCCATAGTATCCATATACTCTATTATTATATTTTGGCGATAATTCTTTTGCATACGTAAAGAAGAAGTCGCTTCCAGAGTCCATTGCTTCGAAAGATACGCCATTTAAATTGTAAGTAACAAATTCCTCTTCAAAATATAGGAATATATCTATTGATTTGTTAGATGATAATAATTCACTATAATCATTTCCAGCATAATTATCAATTTTATATATTTTTCCAGGAATACTATCTATTTGAACGTAATCTCCAAAGTCTTCATACGCGGTAGGTAATATCTTTGTAATACCAGTAGATTCCTTTAAATAAATGTTTTTATTTATAGGATCAATCAAGTAAATATTTCTTGTTAAATCGTTTCCTTCTTTATCGATGGCAGGCTCATACATTATTACAACGCCGCTACCATCTTTTTTAATTCTATAATTTGTAAAGTAAATGTCTCTAATATATGCATTGTTTTCATCATCTAGATAAACAATACTATTTAATGAATTAATAAGTTCTGTAATGCTATGAATTCCACCTGACGTTTGATTTATAATAGTGTCTTCATAATGCTTACGATATATTGATGATTTGCTCTCTAATTCTGCAGAGGAAACAAGGAAATATGAAGAAATCATACAAATTAAGGTAACAGGAATAATTTGATACATTATTGCCGATGTGATAGATAGCTTCCCTTTTTTAGTTGTTATATCATTGTTTAAACTCTGCAAAATCTTTCTAAATATTGTTTTAGAAGCAATATGCGATAGTGTTCCCAAAATCAGAGATACTGTAATCAGAACCATCATGATTTTAAGAGTTGCATTGCTATCGAATCCCAAAATTGAAAATATTATCAATCCTAAGACAGAAGGGACAATAGCAAGTATAATAAACGTTACTTTTGGAATAGTATAGCAGTTTTTAACAATATTTAAGTATTTTTTGTACTTATCTTTATCCAAATTACTTTTATCATACAACGTGTCTAAATGATTAAAATTCTTCATAACAATAGAAAGCCAGATAATTTCTACGATAAGAATTCCAAAGAATATTAATATGAATTGCTCTGAATATGACATTCCGTTCAGCGAAATCTCTATCTAATTGTGTATCAACACTTCCGTGGTGCATAATTTAAAAGTACTGGCATTAGAAAATAAGCAAACAAAACACCAACTAGAACCATGGCTCCATATGCTGTAAATGCGGCTAATTTTGGGTGTTTTAAAGTTATGCTATTCAGTATTCCTTTTTTCATTTGTAATCATCTCACTTTATTAAATCATTAATAAATCTTTCTAAATACTCTTCACTAATCTTTGACCATTTAAAATCAATCAAACTTAAATACTTTAATGTTATATTATCTAATACGGTGATGTTGGATGTATAATCCAAAACATCTTTGTAATCCAAATCTGTAATAAAACTTTCCAGTATTTCATTGTCTGAATCGTTTTTAATAGATTTGTTAAATTCTGATTGCGATACAAATTGTATGGTTTTATCAATTTTATTTAAAGCTTTAATAAAATCTGAAATCGATACCAGATTATCATTTTGTAAGTGGAAAACTTTGTTTTTATATGTGCATAGCGAAACAATTGCTTTGCTACATTCATCTACAGGCGTAAATTCTAATTGTAAAGTTTTAAGATTTTCTGGAAGTATACCTAGTGTTACAAATCCAAACATACGCTTATAATATGCATTGTCATATTTGTTAACTTGGAATTTTCCATCTGATACTCTTGGCATGATATTTCCTATACGGAAAATATTTACATTTACACCTTCTTGTTGTGCTTTAAACAATATGTTTTCAGCTTCAAATTTTGAATGTATATATACATTATCTTCATAGTTTTGACCAATGTAAAAATCATTTTCTGTAAAATCTGCTTGTATCGTATTTTGTATCAAATAGTTGCCAGAAACAGATGTTGTAGAAATATGGTTAATACTGCACAATGCAGTTTTTGCAAAATCAACCAAATGTTTAACAGATAATACATTTGCATTATAGAATAAGTCATATACACCAAAATGTTTTACCAATGATGCACAATTTATGATTGTATCAGCTTTTACCATTAATTCTTTGTATGAAGATGGATTTAAACCAAAGTTTTCACGAGATAAATCTCCTTTTAGAATAATTAATCTCTTTCCAATTTGATCTTTCCATTTTCCATCAAAATAAAAATCAAGTTTTTCGCATATGCGTTGCTCTGATGTTTTATCAGGTTTTTCCCTAATTATACAGTATACTTTCTTTACTTCAGGTTTTGAAAGCAATTCGTTTAAAATGTGAGCTCCTAGAAAGCCTGTAGAACCTGTAAGAAGAATTCCTTTAGGGAACTTGGCATCAGATTTCTTTATGTCATTAATATCATCTTTGTATATTCTAGGATAAATTCTAGATGTTTTATCATCATTTTGTTTGATAGTACTTTCTGTTAGATGATCTGACAATTCTTTAATAGTAGGATATTCAAACAAATCTTGAACTTTTGTATGAATATTCATTTTATATAGCATTGATTGAATTGATATTAAAGAAAGAGAATCTCCTCCAATATCAAATATACTATCTTCTATACTAATATCATCAGTATTTAAAACTTTTTTCCAAATATCTAAAATAGTTTTGTCTAAATAATTTCTTGGAGAAGCAATTATTCTATTGTGATCCATAAGATTTAGTTGTTCTAATGCTTTTCTATCTATTTTGTTATTTGGAGTAACAGGAAATCTTTCTAAGGCGTGAACTTCACCTGGTACCATATAATGAGGCAATAACTTAGTAAGCTCTTTTTTAATGGCATGATCATCAATTTTGTTTTTGGTTTCAATAAATGAAACTAAGATAGATTTGTTGTTTGATTTTTTAAGTATTGTGATAACGTTTGGGTTGTTTGTTATCTTACTTAATACTGCATCTATTTCGCCAAGGTTTATTCGATATCCGTTATGTTTAATTTGAAAATCAACACGTTCACAGAAAATCAAATTTCCTGTTTCTGTTTGAATAACTAAATCTCCTGTCTTATACATTTTTTGACAAGAATAGTCTTTTTTGTAGTATGGATTTTTTATAAATCTTTCTTCTGTTAAATCATCTTTGCCAATATATCCTCTTGCAAGACCTACCCCAGAAACATATAATTCGCCCTTTACATTATATGGTTGTAATTGTAGGTTGTTGTTTAAAACATAACAAGCGCAGTTGGTTACCGGTTTTCCAATATATATATCAGTGTGGTCTTTATCAAATTCATAGAATGTTGAACAAACACTATTTTCAGTTGGTCCATATTCATTTACTAGTCTAACATTTGGAAGTAATTCAAAATGTTTTTTAACAAGTTCTTTTGAAAATCCTTCACCTGCTATAGTAAATATTTTTGCCTTTTTTAAATCTTCTGATAGTTCCGAAAGCATTATATTATAAAAACTTGGGACAACTAACATATGATTTATTTTATATTTTTTAATTAAAGTGCTTATTAAAGGTAAATTAAAATTCGTGTTGTTTTGCTTTAGAAGTACTAAGGTTCCGCCTGATATTAATGAAGTAAAGATATCTTCAACCGAACTATCAAAAGCAAATGAAGGTACTTGTAAAGTAATAAATGATGTATCAAAATTATAGTATTCTTTTCTCCAAAGAAGAGTATTAACAATTGATGATTGCTCAACCATAACTCCTTTTGGTTTTCCGGTTGATCCAGAAGTATAAATTATATAAGCAAGATCATTTGGTTTAGAAATATTTGTTATATTATCTTTTTTTTCTTTTAACTCGTCATAATTTACAATTAATGTTGAAATATCATACTTTTCGGTTTGTACTTGAGGCGTTACAAGGAGTAGAGGACATCTACTATCTTTTAGTATGTAAGAAATCCTTTCTTCAGGATAAGCTGGATCTATTGGTAGATATGCTCCGCCACATTTTAGTATTGCAAGTTGACAAACTATCATCTCGAAAGAACGATATGAAAGAATGCCAACAATATCATTATTTTTAACTCCATTATTTCTTAAAATATTTGCTAAATAGTTTGCTTTTCTATTTAATTCATTATAAGTTACAGATTTATCATCAAATATTAATGCGGTTTGATCAGGATAATCTTTAGCCACTTTTTCAAATAGTTTTGAAATTGTAAGAGATGTATCGTACTTTTCAAACGTTTTATTAAAATCAAACACTAATTTTTCTTTTTCAGATTCAGTTATTATTTCAATGTCTTTTAGATTTATATTAATATTATCGATGATTTGATCTAAAATATGAAATAATCTAGAATGAATTTCATTTATCTCTTTTTCTGAATAAATAGTTTCTATGTAGTCATATCCTATTTGTAAATCGCCAGAATTATCAATATCGTAAACACTTACGGCAAGTGCATCTGCTTGAGCTCCCGAAAAAGTCCATTCGCTTTCATAATCAAAAGGAAGTTCATCATTTGAAATGGCTCTCGCATTTTGATATGAAAACAATATGTCATAAAGGTTTTGCTTTCTATCATAGTTTTCACCATAATATTTTTGAATCAATTCAAAAGGATACTTTTGGTGTCTTAATAATGAAAATTGCGTTGAATTGATATTTTGTAAAAATGATTTTGCTGTTATTTCATCATCAACAAATTGCTTAAATCCTTGTGTAGATATAAACATTCCTAACACATTTTTTTCTTGATAATTTGTTCTATTTAATACAGGAGTTCCAATAATAATATTCTTATTATTGAAAATTCTAGAAAAGTAAATAAACAAACTACTTAAGAAGAATGAAAAAGGTGTTATCTTGTTGTTTGTGCAAAAATCAAAATATTTCTTATCTATTTTAAAACTAACACGTTTTGCTTTACTATCAAACTTATGGTTATCTCTAATTTTAGGTAGTTCAAGTTGTTCATTATATTCATTTTCCCAAAACATTTTGTCTTTAATAAACTTTTCAGAAAATAAATAATGATTTTCTTGATCTATTGCTTCAAAAAATGACGATTTAGGAAAATTATCAGCTGTTTTGCCGTGTAATAATTCATCATATATAAGATTAATTTGTGTAACCATAAGAGTTTGGCTCCATGCATCTGTAATTGCATGATGTGTAGATACTGCATAGCCAAATTCATTATTGTCTGTTTCAAATGTTGTAAAATAATATAATTGAGAATCTAGTAACGTAAAGCTAACACTAGATATAAATTCTTTTACAGCTTCAATATTTGCAAACTTACTATGTTTAACTTCTGGTTTTGCTTGAGTGTCAATATATTGCTTTATTTCATTATTAACTTTTGAAAATTTGATATTATAAGCATCATGATTTGATAAAAAGACCTCTATCGCTTTCTTAAGGAGACCAATATCAACAGTTGACTTATAGACAGTATATCCAGAGATAGCACTAATATGTGGATTTTCATAATACTGTTCAGTTGTAATTATTGATCTTTGTGGATATGTTAGCTCATAATATACTCTTTCTTTTGTTTCTTTCATAAACTTACCTCATAAAAATCTTACAAGGGCATAATACCCCAAATATTATAATAATTATATATTATCTAGAAGTTGCTATTCAAACAAATACCCAAATAGTAACATTCATGTAACAAAAATAAAAAAGCCTTGTAAACAAGAGTTTACAAGGCTTCATTAATATTTTTTAAATTATTTTTCTTCATTTAATCCTTTGAATACAAAAGCAGCAATTGCAGCTCCAATAAGAGGTGCAACTATAAATACCCAAACTGATGTAAGTGCTTCTCCACCAAGCAATACAGCAGGTGCTAAGCTTCTAGCTGGGTTTACTGATGTTCCTGTAAGAGGAATACCTAAGATATGTACAAATGTCAGTGTAAGACCAATCATAAGTCCAGCACAATTAGATTTTGTTGAATCTGATGTAACGCCATTGATAAGGTATACAAATACAAAAGTAAGAATAACTTCTGCTAAGAAAGCACCCCACATACCAATGTGTCCAAATCCGTTTTCACCTAAATGCTCAACTTTTTCAAATTGATCATTCATGCTAACAAATGCATAAAGAAGACCGCTACCTGCGAATGCTCCAGCAACTTGTGCAATTACATAGAATAAAAACTCTTTCCAAGTAATAACTTTACGAATTGCCATTGAGAAAGAAACGGCAGGATTTACATGGCATCCTGAAATATTTCCAATAACATATGCCATAGCAACAATAGATAGTCCAAATGCTAATGCTGTAAGAATCCATCCACCTGGATTATCTACACCACAATTTGCAAATACAGCTGTACCACATCCAAATAGAACTAAAACAGCTGTTCCAATGAACTCACAAGCCATTTTTTTGGCTAACTCTTTTGTCATAAAATGACCTCCTTTTATCCTGGCTTTTGATAGCCACATATCACTTAAATCATACAATAATTCACAAAAAAATGCAACATATTTATATAATTAATAAAACGTTGAAAATGCTTGAAAACAAAGGGGTTGAAAGAGATATGGCAAACAAAAAAATTAACCAAAAATTAATCTATATTAAGAGTGTGAAATATGGTCTTTTTCCTTGAAAAAATAGCAAAAATATTGTATAATTTAATTAACCCTACAGGGTACGAAGCAGTTTAAGTTATATTTAGAACCAACAGTCTAAGAATTGGGAGTTTAGGATATCTACATGGCGTGCAGGCTTACACTTCTTAAATAAGTAGTAAGAAGCCCAGGAATGTCGATGAGAACACCCACCTGCAAAAGCAGGCTCTTAAATTCACTTAAGTTGACCGGCCATTGTGGGGCCCTTTTTTTGTCTTTTTTCGCGTTGACATAATATTGATAAAGTGATATAATTTCTTTGTTCGATAGAACAAGGCAAAATATCATATAATTATGGTATTTAAACCACCTATTTCAAAAAAATAATTTTAAAAGGAGGAATTGTATGGTGGATTTTATTAGCGCTTTAAAATTGGCACAATCTAGTCGGGTTAGCGCAAAGAGACTTCGGGAATTGGTAAGTGAACTGGAAGAGTACAAAGAAAACGAAATACTTGATTTGGCTTTTGCCATCTTGAGTAATCGTAATGTAGAAAAAGATCCCAGTATTGGGAGTACCGTTCTGCATAAACTTTTCACACTTGCTGATGATGAAGTGATTGAACTTTCCGGCAAAAATCATCTGGCTTTGATTTCTGATGTCATCTATTATCGCTTTCAAGAAGAATTTGTTGAACACATGGAAGCAAATGCTCTTCTTGATTTTGATGAATGGGATGAAATCGTTGAAGAATATAACGAAGCTGAAGCTGATAATGCACGAGAGAATGGAAGAGAACCAATTCTGATTTTGGAAGAAGGCAGAGAAAGATTGGATTATGGTTTCCTTGATGATCCGTGCGAAGATGATGAAGAAGATTACATGCGTGCTGAAGAGTAGTTAAAAAGAATAAAGTATGATGGATGGCTCTAAATTAGAGCCATCTTTTTTGCTTTATGATGAAATGTTACAAAAGAAAAAAGAGAAGTCTTAAGATTAATTCTTACGGAAGTAAGTATTTAGTTGTTATATTACATCGAAGTAATATAAATGTGACTTCATCGTAACTTGTATAAAATAAAAATATAACACAAATAAAACATAAGAAAAAACAGAAGATTGAAACGTGTGAAAAGTACTTCCGTAAGGCCTCTTTGAGGTCTTTTTTTATTGGAGAAATTATGTCAAAATAGGCATATTTACTTCTTATATTTATATATACTAATATATTTTTAATATATATATAAATATATGTCTTGCAAGGGTTTCAAGAAATTGTAACGTTGCAAAACGAAAAGGAGAAAAAGATGAAAAAGGACACATTAAGATTAATAATTATCACAGTTATTTTAATACTAGTTATTGTTGGAGGATGTTTCTTGATAAAAATAATAAATAACAAGAATCAAGGATCAAATCCAAACAAAGAACCACTGAATACAAAACTAAATATGGATGTGGTCTTTTCTAATCTTGAAAAGCTCTATAACGATGAGCTTGATCTTTACGAAGATGAACAAATAGAAGAACAAGATCCAAGTGGAAAAATCATTGAAAAAAAGCCAGAAGATCAAGTAGAAATGATAAATGAATCAAGCGGAGAACAAATTAAAAATAACAATCCATACGATGAGGATAGCTCAAATAGATTTCATCCACTTGAAGTAACAGAAGAACAAGATACATCAAAGTACGAAATTGAAAATGAAGAGCCAAGAGAAACAACAACCGATGATGGAAAAATACATGCAATATCTGGAGATGAATTAAACGATTATCTAAATTCTGAAGAATTAAATGGGTTAATTCGAAGAGCAATCATAAAAACAGATGATGACATTGTAGATGAAGTATGGATAGTAAAACTAAACGATAAAGAAAGCCAAGAAAAAGTAGCAAGAATACTAGGAAACAGAATACGAAAACTAAAAGACGGATTTAAAGAAAATAAAACAGAATTAATGGTAATTGAGAGTTCAGAAATAAAACAAGAAAACGATGTAGTGATTATGATAGCATCACCAAACAAAGCATCGATAGAAAACATTATAGCGAAGGAAATGACAAAAGAATAAAACATCCTTGAAAATACAAAAAAGAAATTGAGGAGATACGTATGAAAACAAAGATAAAAATAATATTAATTCTAAATATAATTCTAAATCTTATAATCTTTAACAGTGCTTTTGCATACAAGAATGCTGGAACAGATGAATTTGGAGGATTGCTTTTAGAGTATGAAAGTGATGCACCAAAGATAGAGAGTTGTAGCTTGTCATCTGACTTTACAAGTGATGATTCTGTTGAAGCTTATGTGAGGTTGCAAGAAAGGGAAACAATAAATAAAGTTTCAATTTCTGCGTGGTCAGGTAGTTTATTTAAATCATATCTAACAACCAAAGAAGCAACTTTTGATGAACAAAGAGGAGTATATGTTGCTAACTTTAGATTTGATGAAATAGTAAATACAACCACAAATGCAATAGATCAATTGGATAATGCTGTATATTACTTTGATGCAGTAATCTATGACCAAAATGGATCTATGTCATATGCTTCA
>Ga0247611_10003352_pt1 | contig 23867 bp, 20 predicted proteins | sample 177DNAGHGhighgp2_FD_192422 | JGI IMG/M metagenome (GOLD analysis project Ga0247611, IMG submission 192422) | Sheep rumen microbial communities from Palmerston North, Manawatu-Wanganui, New Zealand - 1770 DNA GHGhigh gp2 | ecosystem: Host-associated > Mammals > Digestive system > Stomach > Rumen... | reverse complement strand
GTCAAATGAGTGATTTTCAAAAAGTGCTTAAAAAATATAACAAAATATTAAAATCTGTCTAGGCAGAAATTAAAAAAGTGTATAGAAAAACTATACAGATTTTAAAAAACATATAAATCGCAAAAAATTAAAAAAACTCTATCATATTGATAAAGTTTTGTATTGGTTTTCTTTGTTATATTTTTCTTGTTTTATACTTATTATAAATAGGATTATACCTATTATAATCATTATTATTGATATTATTTGTGCTTGTTTTAATGTATTCATCATTAGACTATCTGTTCTGTATAACTCTATTATGAATCTTCCTATTCCATACCATATTAGATATATGCTTGTTATATTTCCATTTTTTATTATTCTTGTTCTTCTAATTAGTAGTATTATTATTAAGCATATTATGCATATTAATGATTCATAGAAGAATGTTGGTATGTAGTAGTTTCCATTTATATTCATTCCTTTTATTATGAAGTTTGGTATTTTTAGGTTTTGAAGGTGTTCTAGTGTTGTAAGTGGTCCATGTGCTTCTCCATTGAAGAAATTTCCCCATCGTCCTATTGCTTGACCTATTAATACTCCTGGTGCACATATATCAAACATTTTTAGTGTGTTTATATTGTTCTTTTTTGTATAGTATATTATATAGAGAGCTCCTGTTAGTATTCCTCCGTGTATTGCAAGGCCACCTTCCCATACTTTTAGTATGTCTATTATGTTTTTTGAGTAGTAATTTAGGTTAAATAGTACATAGTAAAGTCTTGCTCCTATTATTCCAAATATCATTGTATAGAAAAGCATATCTGTTGTTTTATTTTTTGATATATTGAATCTTTTGGATTCTTTTATTACTAGTAGTGAACCTAGTATTACCCCTGTTAGTATCATTACTGAGTAATAGTATATTTTTATATTGCCTATTTGGATTAATATCGGATTCATTGTTTCACTCCTTCTAGGATTTTTGATATTATGTTTTTCATTATTAAATTCATAAGTGATATTAGCACTGCTATTACGAATGTCATTATTATTCCACCTGGGATTTCAAAGTGTGGGCCTAGTATCCACGATACTATATTTAGTATTAATACGTTTATGAATGGATAGAATAATCCTAGTGTTAAAGCTGTTATTGGGATTGTGAGCCATACTATTAATGGCTTTATTGTTTTATTTAGTATGTATATTATTATGTTTGCGATTAGGCTCCATATTCCAAAATAACTATTATCTATATATAGTGTGTTTTTGAATATTATTGATACTGTTACTAATACTAGTGAGTAACCTACCATGTAGATTAACCATTCTATGAATTTATTTAATCTGGTTATTTCTTTTTCTTTTATTATTATTTTCATATACTCTCCTATTCTGATTGTAATTCGAATAATATATCTCTTAGTTCCATTGCTCTTTCGAAGTCCATATTTTTTGCCGCTTGTTTCATTTCGTTTTCTACTTTTATCATTAGTTCTTTTTTGTCTTGTTTTGACATTTTAATTTCTTTTTCTTCTGTTTCGTTTGTATTTGTTACTACTTCTCTTATTTCTTTTATAATTGTTTTTGGTATTATATTGTGTTCTTCATTATATTTTTGTTGTATTGTTCTTCTTCTTTCTGTTTCTTGTATTGCTGTTTGCATTGATTCGCTTATTACATCTGCATACATTATTACATGACCGTTTGCGTTTCTTGCTGCTCTTCCTATTGTCTGGATTAAGCTTCTTTCACTTCTTAGGAATCCTTGTTTATCTGCGTCCATTATTGCGACTAGTGAGACTTCTGGTATGTCTAGTCCTTCTCTTAATAAGTTTATGCCGACTAGTACGTCATATTTACCCATTCTTAGGTCTCTTATTATTTTTAGTCGTTCTAGTGTTTTAACTTCGCTATGAAGGTATGCAACTTTCATGTCTAGTTTTTTTAGATATGTTGTTAGTTCTTCTGCCATTCTTATTGTTAGTGTTGTAATTAGTGTTCTTTCTCCTTGTTCTATTCTTTTGTTTATTTGCTCTATTAGATGGTCTATTTGATTTTTAGTAGGTACTACTTCTATTTCTGGATCTAATAGTCCTGTTGGTCTTATTATTTGTTCTATGTAGTTTGGATTTTTTTCTAGTTCGTAGTCTCCAGGTGTTGCTGATACATATATTATTTTGTCTAGTTTTTCTTCGAATTCGTTAAATTTTAATGGTCTATTGTCTAGAGCACTTGGAAGTCTGAATCCATAGTCTACTAGTGATTGTTTTCTAGCTCTATCTCCATTATACATTCCTCTTACTTGTGGTATTGTTACGTGGGATTCGTCTATTATTAGTAAGAAATCTTTTTTGAAGAAGTCTATTAGTGTTGTTGGGGTTGCTCCTGGTTCTTTTAGTGCGAGTGGTCTTGAGTAGTTTTCTACTCCTCTACAGAATCCAGTTTCTGATAGCATTTCCATGTCATAGTTTGTTCTTTCTTGTAGACGTTGATATTCTATTAGTTTGTTGTTTTCTTTAAAGTATTCTAGTCTTTCTTCTAGTTCTTTTTTTATGTTTTCTATTGCGATTTTTAGTTTTTCTTCGCTTGTTACAAAGTGTGATGCAGGGAATATTGTTATTGATTTTTTGCTTTGTATTATTGTTCCTGTTAGTGTATCAAATTCGCATATTCTATCTATTGTGTCTCCGAAGAAGTCTATTCTTATTGCTTTTCCGTGTTCACTTATTGGTACTAGTTCTAGTATGTCTCCTCTTACTCTAAATGATCCTCTTTTTAGGTCTATATTGTTTCTTTCGTATAACATATTTACTAGTTTTTCTAGTACTTCATCTCTATTTATTTCTTGGTCTACTTGGAGTGTTAGTGTTTTATTTTTATATTCTTCTATTTCTCCTATACCATATATACATGATACACTTGCGACTACTATTACATCGTTATAGTTTAAAAGTGCGGCTGTTGCGGAGTGTCTTAGTTCGTCTATTTCATCGTTTATTGCTGCGTCTTTTTCTATGTATGTATCTGATGATGGAACGTATGCTTCTGGTTGATAATAATCGTAGTATGATACAAAGTATTCTACATGGTTGTTTGGAAATAGTTCTTTTAGTTCTGCATATAGTTGTCCTGCAAGTGTTTTATTGTGGGCAAGTACTAGTGTTGGTTTATTTATTTCTTTTATTACGTTTGCGACTGTGAATGTTTTTCCTGTTCCTGTTGCGCCTAGTAGTACTTGGTGTTTTTTTCCTTCTTTTATTCCTTTTACTAATTGTTGTATTGCTTCTGGTTGGTCTCCTGATGGTTTATATTTTGACACTAATTCGAACATAAGACTCCTCCTTTTTTGTATATATATTTTATCATTATTATAAATATAAAACAAGGAGTTAGTTTCCTTGTTTATATTAATATATTTACTATTATTGATATTATGGCAAATGTATTGAATAACCAACTTATATATAGTGACAATTTTCTTTTATTATCTTTTAATTTTTTTATGCCTTATTTCTTTTTCTAATTTCTGATGCTTTATGTTCGTATTTTTCTTTTTCATTAACACTAATATTTTCCATATTTATGTAGTATTCTATATCTTCTAATTGGCTAGGCTCTCTATACTTTATTGAAAAATTAATTACTTGTTGGCTCTTTACCTCATATGATATGCTATCTCCTAAGCAAAGCGTTATTTCAGAATCTTTAGTTTTAATTTTATATTTATTTTTTTCTATTTGTTCTATTTGTTCATTAGGAATAGTATATACATATTGACTTTCATCTAATGTTTTAAAGCAATAAATTGCTATAGCATTTGACCCTGTTAGTTTTAATGTTGATATTTCATCATATTCATATTCCGTATGTTCAGATAGGAATTTTCCAATTATTGCGTATTTTGTGACGTCGTATAAATTTTCTCCTTCTGGATACATAGGAGATTCAGAAAATCTATCGTAAAGAAAACTATAGTTTTGTAATGCAAAACTGTAATATTCATTAGGATTTTTTGTAAAAAATTCATTTAATAATATTGCTGACTGTGTTTTTTCTTCTGACAAAATTTTATGAAATTTATTGCATAATTTATAATTCATTGGTGGTATTTTTAATTCTCTTAAACAATCATATATTTCCTGTTCATTTATTCCCTTTTGCATTAATTTTTTAACATCGCTATACATTCTAGTGTAATAATGAAATTCCATAATTTTATTTAAATTAACATTTTCATTTATGTATTTATTTAAAATTTTATATTTTCTCTTAAATTGTTCAATATTATCTATACTACCAAGTCCATTGCTATAGTTATCTAATATTATTTGGGCTTGTTCATATAGGTTATAATTATGAATATTATTTAATTTCATATTATTCCCCATATTATATACTTCTTCATCCTTACCTACTAACCTATAGAATGCTTCTTCCAATTGATTATAATTCATTTGATTATTATTTAATAATTCTTCTAGTTTTTCTGGTTCATATAAATAACAGTTTATTAATTTTTCTTCTCCTATTATTTCAGCTAAATGATTTATTTGTTCTACTATTGTTTCGTAACCAGATTCCCCTTTTTTATTCATTGTTTTGTTTCTTTTTTTTGTTAACCATTCTGTCATTGCTTCGTTTAATCCAAGTCCTAGTTGATTCTTTATAAAGGAAAATCCCATTATTCTTCTGCCATCTAGTAGATCCTTAACTGTTATTGCATGTGTTAATTCATGAAATGTTAAATACGCACAATAATCTTCATTTTCAAGTACACTTTTATGCAATCTAATAGTTGAATTATTTATATCATATTGGCCATCTAAGTTACCATCAATATATTCATCAATTATTTGAATATTATATTGTACTCTTTGTTTTATTCTTTTTATTACTTCCTCAGTAGACATATATTTTCCAAAACATTGATGAAATTCATAAATATAATTTGACAGTATTTTTAACGTTAACTCATCATTATATTGTTCTTTTAATCTTTTTCTTATTTCTTCTCTTTCCATTGGTTCTCCTTTTTTTGTTATAGAAAAAGACCTTTTTTAGGCCTTATTTTCTGGTTTTTTTATTTTGAATGTTACCTGATAGAAATCTCCTAAATCAAATTCTTCTGTTTCTATTTCAAAACCTGAGTTTTCTATTTCTTCTGAATTTGTTCTTATTGTTTGTAATATGTCTTTGAAGTTATTTATCTTTGTTTGTTTTGGATTTTCTTTTTGTGGTAAATCTACTAACACTGGTTTTTTTGGTTGTTCTTCTTTTAAATCTTCTTCATCTATAAAATCTAAGTCTTCTTCAAAGTCATCTATTTCTTCTGTTTTTTGTTCTTCTTGTTCTTCTTTTATTTCTTTCTCTGGTTCTGAATTAAATATTGGTGGAAGTGTATTACTATTGTTTATGCTTTTTTCTATCTCATTTAATTCTTCTAGAAGTGCGTTATTTTTTTGTTCTGGTGTTTCATTTATATTTTTGAATATATTATCAAAATTGAATGGTTCTTCTTGGTCTTGTGGTTCTTCTTTTTCTTCATTTAATATGTTAAAAAATTTTCTTGGTTGAATTTCTTCTTTTTCTTCTTCTGTTTCTTGTTGTTCTGGTTCTTTTATTTCTTCTGGTTGTTCTATTTGTTCTGGTATGTTTATGAATTTAAATGATGTAGGTTCTTCTTGTACTTCATCTTGTTGATTATCTATTTGTTCTTCTGTATTCATTTGTTCTGGTTGTGGTGTTATGGATTCACCATTTAATAGTTTTTCTATTTCTTCATCTGCTCTTCTTACTGTTAGTCTTTCACTTATTATTTTGTTTAGCATTTGTCTTTGTAATTCTTTGTCTTGTATTTTTAATAATGACCTAGCATGTCTTTCTGATATTTTTTCATTTAGTAGTGCTTCTTGTACTTCGTCGTCTAGGTTTAATAGTCTTAGTTTATTTGCGACTGTTGATTGTGTTTTTCCTAGTTTTGATGCGAGTGCGTCTTGTGTAATGTATCCCATGTCTAATATTTTTTTATAAGATATTGCTTCTTCTATTGGTGTTAGATTTTCTCTTTGCACGTTTTCTATTAGGGCTACTTCTGCACTATCTTTATCATTTAGGTCTGTAATAATTGCGGGTATTGTTGTTTTTCCTGCTATATTTGATGCTTTATATCTTCTTTCTCCTGCAATTATTTCAAATTTGTCTCCTATTGGTCTTACTACTATTGGTTGTATTACTCCGTGCTCTTTTATTGATGTTGCTAGTTCATCTATTGCATCTTCATTAAATTTTATTCTTGGCTGAAATCTGTTAGGCAATACGTCTTCTATATTTAGTTCTATTACTTTTCTTCCACTTGTTTCCATAAGCATAATTCCCTTCTTTATTCTATATTTCCATGATACTATATTTTGGGAAATAGTTCAAGTATTTTTGGGAAATAAAAAAAAGATTATTTTCATAATCTTTATAAAGGCTTATTTTTTATATCTTTGTTTGGTCTGGGAAATTTTTTATTTGTTTTATTTTGTTTTTTTATTTTTATTAATGTTCTATTACTTTCTTCAATAGGAAGTTTGAATTCTTTTATTTCTTCTATAGTTGAGTCTAGTTGTTTTAGTGCATTTTTGCTTTGGTTTAATTCTTCAGAAATATTTCCCTTATATGATATAAAGTATTTGTCTTTTTTTAAAAGTGGTATTGCGTATTCTAGTAGTATGTTTAGTGGAGCGACAGCACGTGAAGTTACTATGTCGTATTTTTCTCTTGTTGTTTTTCCATATTCTTCTATTCGTGCATGTATAGCTTCTATATTTGTTAGTTTTAGTTTTTCTATTACTGTTTTTAGGAATTCTATTCTTTTATTTAATGAATCTACTAGTGTTACTTTTAGATTGGGAAATACTATTTTTAGTACTAGTCCTGGAAATCCTGCTCCTGTTCCTATATCACATAGTGTTTCTTCTTTTTCTAGTTCTATTACTTTTTCTATTGTTAGTGAATCGTAGAAGTGTTTTAAGTATACTTCTTGTTTTTCTGTTATCCCTGTTAGATTCATTACTTTGTTATATTCTATTAGTAATTCATAGTATGTATTTAGTTGTTCTAGTTGTTGTTCTGTTAGTTCTATGTTTAGTTTTTTTAGTTCACTTATGAATTCATTTTGTGTCATTATTATACTCCTTTTTTAGATATATCATTATTATTGATATGTCTGCTGGGTTTACTCCGCTTATTCTGATTGCTTGTCCTATTGATGTTGGTCTAACTTCTTTTAGTTTTTGTTTTGCTTCGCTAGCGAGATTATGTATTTTATCGTAGTCAATATCTTCTGGTATTTTTTTGTTTTCTAGGTTAAGCATTTTTTCTGCTTCTTTTTGTGCTTTTACTATGTATCCTTCATATTTTATGCTTATTTCTACTTGTTCTTTTACTAGTTCGTTATATGGAATTTCTATGAAGTGTTTTAGTGAATCCATAGTTATTTCTGGTCTTCTTAGTAGTTCGTATAGCGATATGCCATCTTTTATTTTTGCAGAGTTTAGTTGTTCTAGGAATTCATTTGTTTCTTTTGTAGGAGTTATTTTATTTGTTTTTAATAGTTGTTTTAAGTCTTCTATTTGTTGTTTTTTTGTTTGTAGTTTTTTATATTTTTCTTCGTTTATTAATCCTATATTATGTCCATATTCTGATAGTCTTAGATCTGCATTATCGTGTCTTAGTAGTAGTCTATATTCTGCACGTGATGTCAGTAGTCTATATGGGTCTCTTACTCCTTTGGTTACTAAATCATCTATTAATACTCCAATATATGCTTCATTTCTTTTTAGTATTAGTGGTTCTTTGTTTTCTAGTTTTAGTGCGGCATTAATTCCAGCTATTAATCCTTGACATGCGGCTTCTTCATATCCACTTGTTCCATTTATTTGTCCTGCTGTATATAGGTTTTCTATTATTTTTGTTTCTAGCGTTTGTTTTAAGTCTTTTGCGTCTATTGCGTCATATTCTATTGCGTATGCATATTTAAGTATTTTTGCGTGTTCTAGTCCTGGTAAGCTATGTACCATTTTTTCTTGGATATCGTGTGGCATACTTGTTGAGAATCCTTGTAAATATATATCGTCATAGTATAGACTTTCTGGTTCTAGGAATAGTTGATGTCTTTCTTTATCACTAAATCTTACTATTTTGTCTTCTATTGATGGACAGTATCTTGGTCCTACTCCTTTTATATCGTCAAGTCCTCCATACATACTTGATTTATTTAGGTTTTCTTTTATTATTTTGTGAGTTTCTGGTGTTGTATATATTAGGTGACATGGAACTTGGTCTTCTATTTTGTACATTGGATCGTTGTAATAGCTAAATGTATGGAATGTATTGTCTCCTTTTTCTTCTCTTGTTTTAGAGAAGTCTATTGAGTTTTTGTCTATTCTTTGTGGTGTTCCTGTTTTTAGTCTTAGTATTTTAAATCCTAGTCTTTTTAGTGCATCACTTAAGAATTGACTTGGTCTTTCTCCATGTGGTCCTTCTCTATGTCTTGTACTTCCTATTAATATGTCTGCTTTTAGGTATGTTCCTGTTGTTAGTATTACTGATTTACATGTTATTTTTTCATTATTTTCTAGTATTACTCCTGTTATTTTATTATCTTCTGTCATTAGGTCTTCTACTAGTGATTCTTTTATTTCTAGGTTTTCTTGTTTATTTAGTGTTTCTTGCATATTTTTAGGGTATGTTATTTTATCTGCTTGCGCTCTTAGTGCTCTTACTGCTGGGCCTTTTGATGAGTTTAACATTTTTATTTGTATATGGCTTTTGTCTGCATTGTTTCCCATTTCTCCGCCTAGTGCGTCTATTTCTCTAACTACTATTCCTTTTGCACTTCCACCTATTGATGGGTTACATGGCATGTCTGCTATGTTTTTTATATTTCCTGTTACTAGTAGTGTTTTATGTCCTAATCTTGATGCAGCTAATGCGGCTTCGCATCCTGCATGTCCTCCTCCTACAACTATTACTTCGTATTCCATATTTCTCACGTCCTTTTTAAGCAAATATATTATACACTTATTTTTTTATTTGTACAAGAAAAAAGAATCTTTCGATTCTTATAATTCTTTTCCACATTTTGGACAGTATTTTGTATCTATTTCCATTTTATTTCCGCATGCTGGACAGTATTTTGTATTTTCTGTATATTGAGCTTCATTTACATTTGAATTATTATTTTCTTTTAGGTTATCAAATAATAAATCTTTCATTGGATTTTTTCCAACGTAGTTTGCTTTATTACTGAATGCAAGAATTGGTAGGAATACTATTGGTAAATATACGATACCGAATGCAAATTCTGTTTCTTTGTTAAGTGATCTTGCTAATGAGACACTTAATAGTACTTGAAAATATATAATTGCAGCTTCTAATGCCAAAATTCCTATGAAACCTATAAATGGTATTGCTGCTAGTATAAATGGCGCTACAAATATACTTGCAAAAATTGCAACCCACCATGGATTTACACCTGTCATATCACATAATAGATATAAATTGTAAAATGGTATTAAAGCTCCCCATCCTGGTTTATTTCCTTTTTCTAGTATTTTCCATAATGAAATTATCATTATAACTAATGCGGCTAATGCAAAAAGCATGATTATTCCAAAAAATGCAAAAAATCCTGCTGCTAGTGCTTCTATTCCATCATAACTATACATAATCTTACTCCTCTCTATATTAAGTATATCATATTTTTTTTATTTGCCAAGACAAAATTGACTGAATAGTTGATTTATTAATTCTTCTTGATATGTTTCTCCTGTTATTTCTCCTAGTAGTTCCCATATTGTTTTTAGGTCTATTTCTATCATATCTATTGGTTGTTTTGTTTCTATTCCTTGTTTTACTTCTTGTATTTGTTCTTGTGCTTGTTTTAATAGTGATAGTCCTCTTGCGTTTGTTAGATATGTTGCGTCTTTGCTTTGTATTTTTTCTAAGTCGTACATTTCTATTATTTTATTTTTTAGGTCTTCTATTCCTGTATTATTTAGTGCGCTTATTTTTATTATGTTTTGTGTATTTAATTCTTTATAGTCTAATTTTTGTTCTAGGTCTATTTTGTTTATTATTACTATATGTTGTTTTTCTTTTATTTGTTCAAGTAATTCTTTATCATATTGTGTTAGTTCTTCATTATTATTTAAAAGTAATAGTATTAGGTCTGCTTTTTTTATTGTTTCTTTACTTTTTTCTACTCCTATGCTTTCTACTGTATCTGTTGTTTTTCTTATTCCTGCTGTGTCTATTAAGTCTAGTTTTATTCCTTCTAGTGTTATTGTTCCTTCTACTGTATCTCTTGTTGTTCCTGCTATATCTGTGACGATTGCTTTTTCTTCTTGTAATAGGTTATTTAATAGACTACTTTTTCCTACGTTTGGTCTTCCTACTATTGCAGTTTTTATTCCTTCTTTTATTAGTTTTCCATTTTCACTTTCTTTTATTATTCTTTTTATTTCTTGTTCTACATCATTAATGTTATTGTTTAAATCGTTATATGTTACTTCTTCTATGTCTTCGTATTCTGGATAGTCTATTTTTACTTCTATTTGCGCTAGTACTTCTAGTATTTTTTGTCTTAGGTCTTTTATTAGGTTTGATACTTTTCCTTCTATTTGGTTTAATGCGAGTTTTTTTTCTGCTTCACTTTTGGAGTTTATTAAATCCATTACTCCTTCTGCTTCTATTAGGTCTATTCTTCCGTTTAGGAATGCTCTTTTTGTGAATTCGCCTGGTTCTGCTAATCTACATCCTAGTGTTAATAGTATTTCTAGTATTTTTTTTGTTACTATTATACTTCCATGACAGTTTATTTCTACTACGTCTTCTGTTGTGAATGTTTTAGGTGATTTCATTATTGTTACTAATACTTCGTCTTCTATTTTTCCTTTATATTCTATGTGACCATAATGAATTGTGTGTGACTCTACTTTTGTTAGGTCTTTTTCTTTAAATATTTTGTTTGTTATTTCTATTGCTTCACTACCTGATATTCTTATTATTGATATTGCACCATTTCCTGTTGTTGTTGAAATCGCGGCTATTGTATCGTTCATAGTATCTCTCCTTTTCATTTATTCTAGTTTAGTTTTTCTTTTATGTCAAGAAAAAAAGAAGATTAGTCTTCTTCATATTTTATTATTGTATATCTATTTGGTTCTTCACCTATTGATTCTGTTTTTATGTTTTTGAATTTTGATGCAAGATTGTGTACTAGTCTTCTATTATATGAGTTCATTGGATCTAGTTTTGTTTCTATATGTGTATTTTGTACATCTTTTATTATTTTTTTGATTTCTCTTTCGAAGTTTTCTTCTTTTTTCTTTTTATAGTTTGAAGCGTCTATATTTATTTTTATATCTTGTCCTATTTGATTTCTTATTGAGTTTCTAATAAGTGTTTGTAGTGCTTCAATGTTTTTTCCTTCTTTTCCTATTAATATCGGATTATTGTTTGATACAAGTACTACTTTTACTACATTATCTTTCTCATTTATTTCTGATTTTATATCTATATTAAAGCTTTTATCTATTTCTTTTATATAGTTTTTTATGTAGTTTATTATGTCTATTTTTTTTATTGCTTCTAGTATGTATTTTTTTGATTTAAATAGTTTTGCTTCTGTTTCTGTTTTTTTTATGAATATTTCTTCTTCTGTTGTGTTTAGTTCGTTTAGACATTTTTCTAGTGCTTCTGTTTCTGTTTTTCCTTCATATTTAGATAATGTTAGCATTTTTCTTTCTCCTTTTTACTAATAGGTTTTGAATTACTGTGAATCCATTACTTACTATCCAGTATAGTTCTATTCCTGTTGACATTGTGAATGATGCGATTATTATGAATATTACTGACATGTTCATCATTGTTTTCATTTGTTGTTCTTGTTCTTTGTTCATTGATGCTGTTTGATTTAGTTTAAATGAGAAGAATGTTGTTACTGCTACTAGTATTGGGAATATTATATATAACCAGTGTCCAGATTTAAATGCTGTTAAAGGACTTGTTCCTAATTGGAATCCTATTAATGTTTCTTCAAATATTGCTGGTAATCTATTTAGTGCTTCTAGGAATGCGAAGAAAAGTGGGATTTGGATAAGTGAGAAGATGCATCCTGATAATGGGTTAATATTGTTTTCTTTATATATTAACATCATTTCTTGTGATTTTTGCATCATACTTTCTTGATCTGTTTTTCCTTTATATTTTTCTTCTAGTTTTTGTAATTTTGGTTGTGCTTTTTTCATGTTTTCTGATTGCATAGCTGTTTTTTTAGTTATTGGATATAGTATTCCTCTGATTGCTAATGTTATTATTATTACTGCTAATCCATAGTTTTTAACTAGTTCTCCAAGTTTTAATATTATTTTTGCTAATGGTTTTACGAATAGTGTTGTCCATAATCCTTCGTATCCATTTGATGAAATTTTATATTCACTACATTTTGGTAGTGTATTTAAGTCTATTCCATGTTCTTCATATATGTTTCTTGTTGTATCATTTTCTGGTTGACATAATATATTTTGAACTAGACTTTGTCCTGTTTCTGGATTTTGTACTGGTTGTTTTTCTTCTTTTAGTATTTTTGTACATCCTGTTAGGGATACTGCTATAAATAGTGTTGCGATTATTTTTATTGTTTTATTTTTCATTTATTTCTCCTTTATTAGTTTTAATTTATTTAATGCAAAGTTTAAGTCTTCTTGCATTTTTTGGAAATCAGCGTTATTGATTTCTCTTCTTACTATTATAATACAATCGAAGTTTTTTTGGTAGTCATTTTTTGATATTATTTCTCTAATTTGTCTTTTTACTTTATTTCTTCTTACTGCATTACCTATTTTTTTTCCTACTGATAGTCCAAAGTGATATATATTTTCTTCGTGATTTTGTTTATATATGTAGAAATATTTTGTTCTAAAGGATTTATTATTCTTTATTATCTTTTCAAAGTCTTTGCTTTCTTTTACTATATTTATTTTTTTCATGTTATCACCTTATATATAATTAAAAACCACTGTTGAACAGTGGTAATTATTAATGAGCTAATACTTTACGGCCCTTTCTACGTCTAGCATTAATCATTTTTGTTTTCATACGTGCCATGAATCCCATTTTTTTACTTCTTCTTCTATTATTTGGTTGATATGTTCTTTTCATTATTCACACCTCCTGAACTAATAATTTCCTTTGCTTTTAACATTATATAGATAAATGTGTGATTTGTCAAATGTTTTTTTATGTTTTTATGTTCAAAAGTGTATTTATTATACTTTTTTTAGTTTTCATGTTCAAAACTTTGAAGTTAATATGTTTATAGTTTTTTAGTTTTGTTTTATCTATTATATATAATGGGTTATAATTTATTTATTTGATTTTGAAAAAAAAGTTTTTATGTGCAAAACTTTGAAGTGGGTTATTAGAGTAGGGGGGATTTTTGTTTTGAACATGTATTTTTTTCTTTATTTTTATTAGGTTTATGGTGTTTTTGCACACAATTGTGCAAAAGTGTTTCTACACTGTTTAAAAGTTTTGAAAAGTTTTGCACATAATTTGTGGAAAAGCATGGTTAGTTTATATATTTTAATAATTTTTATGTTCAAAAAGTGTGTGGATTTCATGTTGATTGTGTTTTTTTTATTATTTTTGATTTTTTTATTATGTTCATAAATATTTAATAGTGTATTATTTACGTCCGATTTTTTTAAAAATATGTTCAAAATTACTTTAAATTTGCGTTTGTTTATTGTACAATGATATTGTTATTTAGGTGGTGATGATGTGGATATAAGTAATATTTGGAATTTGTTTCTTGAAAAAGTTAAAGATATGCTTGATCCTATATTATACGAAACCTGGTTTATGGATACCAAGCTTATTGATCTAAATGACAGCAGTGCGAAGGTACTTGTTCCTATGCAGGTGCATAAAAAGCATCTTAAGGAAAATTATAATGATTTAGTCGAAGAAATTTTTACTGAGATAACTGGTACTATTTTTAATTTTGAGTATGTTACGGAGGAAGAGATTAAGACTAATGTTGTTATTGATGCTGAGGCTATCGGTGTTCCTTCGATTAGTGGTTTTGAATCTAATTTGGATCCGCGGTACACTTTTGATAATTTCATAGTAGGGCAGAGTAATAAGTTTGCGAAGGCTACTGCTTTGGCTGTTGCTGAGAAACCTGGTTTTATGTATAATCCATTATTTATATATGGTAAGAGCGGTCTAGGTAAAACGCATTTAATGCACGCTATTGGTAATTATATTGTTAAGAATAATAAGAAGCGTGTTTTATATGTTACAAGTGAGCGTTTTGTTGATGATTTTTTGAACATATATAGAAAGAATAAGGCCGAGAATAATTTTGAGATGATTGAGGCTTTTAAGAAGAAGTATCGTGATATTGATGTTTTGATGATTGATGATATTCAATATTTAGAGATTGCTAATAAGACTCAACAAGAGTTTTTCAACACGTTTAATGAGTTACATTGTAATAATAAACAGATTATTATTTCTTCTGATAGATCTCCTGATGATTTGAATAAGTTGGAGGAGAGGCTTCGTACTCGTTTTAACTGGGGTCTTACTATTGATATTTTACCGCCTGATTTTCAGTTAAGGCTTGATATTATTGATAAAAAGATTGAGGCTAATGAAATTTGTAATAAGTTACCTGATGATGTTAAGGAGTATATCGCTAGTAATTGTAGTAGTGATATTAGAAAGTTGGAGGGGGCTATTACTCGTATATTTGCATTTGCGACTATGATGAATAGTTCAACTATTACTTTAGATTTAGCTGTTGATGCTTTGAAGGATTACTTTGTTAAGAGTATCATTTCTAAGAATAAGATTGAGCAAGTTCAACAGGTTGTTGCTAGTCATTATAATATATCTGTTGAAGAGTTAAAGAGTAAGAAAAGGGTTACTAATGTTTCTGTTCCTAGGCAGATTGCTATGTATATATGTAGGACTGTTTTAGAGGAGACTTTACCTAAGATTGGTGCTGAGTTTGGTGGAAAGAATCACACTACTGTAATGCATTCTGTTGAAAAGATTAGAAAAGAGATTGCAACTGATTCTCAGTTAAAGACTGAGGTTGATAAAATGATTTCAAAACTTAAATAGGTGCAAAAGTATAAATATTGAACATTGTTTCAACAAGTTTTACACACTTAGTTTGCCTTTATTTTTAAAGGTTTTATCTAAGTTTTGAACATTTTCCACATTAATAATAAATAATAATAATTATAAAAATATAAAAAAAGGAGAATTTTTATGAAACTTAAAATTAAACAAAATATTTTGATGGAACATTTAAATTATGTTATAAAGGGTATATCTAGTAAGAATTTGATTCCTATTTTAAATTGTATTAAATTTGAACTTACTCAAGATGGGTTATATTTAATGAGTACTGATAATGATATCGCTATTAAAACTTTTATTCCTAAGGATAAGATTGATACTATTGATGTTTGTGGTGAGATTGTTGTTAGTGGTAAGTATATTTATGAAATAATTAAGAAGTTACCTAATGAGGTTATTAATATTGAAGAGGTTATGGAATCTAAGTTATATATAAATACTTCTAATTCTTCATTTAATTTGAATTGTAATAATGCTAGTGATTTTCCTATGCTTGATTTAGAGGATAATAAAAATCCTATTACTATTAGTAAAAGGATGTTCAAAAGTATTATTAATCAAACTTTATTTGCAACTTCTACTCAGGAGTCTCGTCCTGCTTTAACTGGTTTAAATTTTAAAATCGAAGGTAATACTTTAGAGTGTGTTGCGACTGATTCTTATCGTTTAGCTAAGAAGGTTATTAATTTAGATACTAGTGTTTCTGAAAAGATTAATATTATTATTCCTACTAAGAATTTAAATGAGTTAGTTAAGTTATTTAGTGATGAAGAAGGGGATATGGAGGTTCATATATTTAATAATAAGGTTATTTTTAAGTTTAATTCTATTATTATGTTATCTCGTTTAGTTAATGGTACTTATCCTGATACTTCTAAGCTTATTCCTACTGATTTTAGTATTACTATGGGTGTTAAGTTAAATGATTTATATAATGCGATTGATAGAGCTTCTTTGCTTACTAATGAGTCTGATAAGAATACTATTAAGTTAGAAAGTTGTGGTGACTCTATCAAGTTATCTAGTAATATTCCTGAGATTGGTAATGTTGAGGAGACTGTTCCATTAATTAATTCTGCTGAGGAAGGTTTTAGAATTGCATTCAGTTCTAAATATATGATGGATGCTTTAAGGGCTTTTGATGGTGATGAAGTAGAGTTATTATTTAATGGTGAAGTTAAGCCTATTATATTAAAAGATAGTAATTCTGATGATTTGATTCAGTTAATTTTACCTATAAGAACTTATTAGTTTATGATCATATTTTGTCATTTTTTGATAAAATATGTTTTTTTTTTGTTTTTTCGACTTTTTTTGACAATTTTTGACAATTTTTTCTGTTATTTTGGAGGTGCAACCAGAGAAAAAATCGTATGATATTATAGGGGGTGAATTTATACGATGAAAAATCTTGATTGCTATTATATTAATCGTGCTACTTGTGCAATTATACCTATTGATAAGGAGGTAAGTGAGGTTCATGAGCTCGATGAGGTTTATATTGTTAATAAGAGTGTGACTGATATTGTTGATGAAAGTTGCAAATTTTTTGGAAGCTCTTATAAAGGGAGGGTGGATGGTTCTAGAAAATTACTTAATATGACTTATAAGTTACCTATTGTGATTGAGGAATTTTATAATTTAATATTTTTTCCAACTTGCTCTCCTAGGTTTGGACATTGTATTTGGATTTCTCTTAACAATATAACCAAGTATTTAAAAAATGGTAAAAATTCTGTGTTAATTTTTAAGAGTGACAAGGAACTTGATCTTAGTATTTCTTATTATTCTTTAGAAAATCAGATTTTTAGAGCTACTATGTTAGATTCAATGGTTAGAAAAAGACGAAATAATTAAAAAATGGGACAAACTGTCTCATTTTTATTTTTTTTAGGCTTTTTTTATGGTATAATAGTATATGTGTATAGGGGTATATAAATTATGTTATTTTTAAAAATTGGGGCTAATTTTGCGAAATGAGGTATTTTTATGTTTTTAAAGTCTATTGATATTGTTAATTTTCGTAATTATTCTGATTTAAGTTTGGAGTTAGGTCCTAATATTAATATAATTTATGGCGACAATGCGCAAGGGAAGACAAATTTACTCGAAAGTATTTATTTTTTGGCTTTAACCAAGTCTCATCGATCATTCATTGATGATAATTTGATTAAGGATGGTGAGAAGATTGCTAAAATAAGTGCTGTTTTGTCTAATAATGATATTGATAGGACTCTTAAGATTGTTTTAAGTTCTGCTAGTAAAAAGATGTTTATTGATGATTTTAATCATAAGAAGGTTAGTGATTATATATCGAATATGAATGTTATTATTTTTTATCCGGAGGATTTAGATCTTGTTAAGGGTGGTCCTATTGTAAGACGTAGGTATATTAATTTAGAGCTTAGTCAGCTTTATAGTAATTATATGGAGATTTTTAATGATTATAAGAAGTTGATAAGAATTAAGGGTAATTATTTAAAAGAGATAAAGAGTGGTAAAAGGTTTGATGATAACTATTTTTCTATTTTAAATGATTATATTATTAAGAAGTCTATATTGATATATATTATGAGAAAGAAGTTTATTGATAAGATTAATAGTTATGCTTCAAAGATTTATTATGATTTAAGTGGAATGGAAGGTTTTAATATAAGGTATAAGACTTCTATTTCAATGGAGGATAATAATAAGGAGCGTATTTATAATGAGCTTTTGGAGTTGTCTTTAGATCTAGTTAATGATGAAATGAAGATGGGTAAGAATTTGTTAGGTCCTAATTTTGATGATTTTGAGTTTTATATTGATGATATGAATATTAAGAAATTTGGTTCTCAAGGTCAACAAAGAATGGCAGTTTTGGCTATTAAGTTATCTGAAATTGAGATTTTTAAGAATTATTTGGGTACTAGTCCAATATTACTTCTTGATGATGTTTTTAGTGAGTTAGATAGTGTTAAGAGGAATAATTTACTTAAGTATGTTAATTCTTCTATTCAGACTATTATTACTACTACTGATTTGGATAGTATTGATTCTTTTATAGTTGATGGTGCGAAATTGTTTAATATCAAAAATGGTAAGGTTGAGAGGTGTTAGTATGAATGAACATTATGATGCTTCCGATATTCAAGTTTTGGAGGGGTTGGAAGCTGTTAGAAAAAGACCTGGTATGTATATTGGTACTACTGATGTTAAGGGTCTTCATCATTTGGTTTGGGAAATTGTTGATAACGCAATTGATGAGGCTTTAGCTGGTTATTGTAATCATATTGAGGTTATTGTTAATAAGGATAATTCTGTAACTGTTAAGGATAATGGTCGTGGAATTCCTGTTGATGTGCATCCAAAGACTGGTATTTCTACTGTTGAGACTGTTTATACTGTTTTACATGCCGGTGGAAAGTTTGGAGGCGGAGGATACAAGGTATCTGGTGGATTGCATGGTGTTGGTGCTTCAGTTGTTAATGCGCTTTCTAAATGGGTTAATGTTACAGTTTATAAGAATTCTAAGGTTTATGAGGTTAAGTTTGTTGATGGTGGTAAGGTAGCTCAAAAGCTTACTGTAGTAGGTGAGTGTGAGGAAAATCGTACTGGTACTACTGTTACTTTTAAACCTGATCCTGATATATTTGATACTGATATTTATGATTATGATACTTTAATGGTAAGAATTCGTGAATTAGCGTTTTTAAATCGTGGTTTGTCACTTACTATTCGTGATGACAGAGATGATGAGGATACTACTGGTCAAACTTTTATGTATGAGGGTGGTATTTCAGAGTATGTTAAGTTTATAAATCAAGGTAAGACTGTAATTCATGATGATGTAATTCACTTAGAGGGTGAAGAGAATGATGTTTTCTTTGAAGTAGCGATGCAATATAATTCTAGTTATAAGGAAAATATTTATTCTTTTGTTAATAATATTAATACTCATGATGGAGGTACTCATGAGGATGGTGTTAAGAGAGCTCTTACTCGTTTAATTAATAATTATGCTCGTAAGACTAATATGCTTAAGGAGAAGGATGAGGCTTTAACAGGTGATGATGTTAAGGAAGGTTTAACAATGATTGTTTCTTGTAAGCATCCTAATCCACAGTTTGAAGGACAAACTAAGGGTCGTCTTGGTAATTCTGAGGTTAGAAAATTAGCTGATAATGTATTTAGTGAAGGATTTGAGAGATTTCTTTTAGAGAATCCTGAGTGTGCTAGAACTATTGTTAATAAGGCTATGGCTGCTTGTCGTGGTAGACTTGCTGCTAAACGTGCTCGTGAAATGACTCGTAAGAGTGAGATGGCTGTTACTAATTTCTTTGGTAAGTTATCTGATTGTAAGAGTAAGGATCCTAAGGTTTCTGAAATATTTATAGTCGAGGGAGATTCTGCCGGTGGTAGTGCTAAAAAGGGTCGTGACTCTATGACTCAAGCAATTCTTCCTTTACGTGGTAAGATTTTAAATGTTGAGAAGGCTAGACTTGATAAGGCTTTGGGAAATGAGGAAATTCGTACTATTATTACTGCTTTTGGTACTGGTATAGGTGACGAGTTTGATTTATCTAAGTTAAGATATGACAAGATTATAATCATGACCGATGCCGATGTTGATGGTTCTCATATTAGAGTATTATTATTGACTTTATTTTATAGGTTCTTTAGGCCTATTGTTGAAGCAGGACATGTTTATGCTGCTCAACCTCCACTTTTTAGAATTATGCATGGTAAGACTAGAAAGTATGTTTTGGATGAGAAGGAGTTAAATGAATATTTAAACTCTTTGGATGATAAGGTTAGAAATCGTGCTGAGATTGCTCGTATGAAGGGTCTTGGTGAGATGGATGCTGAAGAGTTAAATGAGACTACTATGGATATTGAGAAGCGTACTTTGCGTAAGATTACTGTTGATGATTGTGTAGCTGCTGATGCTATATTTGAAAAGTTAATGGGTGATGAGGTAGAACCTCGTCGTGCATTTATTGAAGAAAATGCAATTTTTGTTAAGAATTTGGATATTTAGGGGGTGTAATATATGGAAGAAAATAAAGATATAATTACTGATGAAGAGAATAAATATGGTTCTAAGTTTCATGAACGTGATAGTTTAACTGAAAATAATATCGTAAAAGAGGTCCGTGATTCGTTTTTGGACTATTCCATGAGTGTTATTACAGCTCGTGCTATTCCGGACCTTAGAGATGGTTTAAAACCTGTACACAGGCGTATTTTGTGGTCAATGTATGAGGAAGGTAATACTCCTGAGAAACCTCATAAGAAATCTGCAACTACTGTAGGTTATGTTATGGGACATTATCATCCACATGGAGATTCATCTATTTATGAGGCTATGGTTCGTTTAGCTCAAGATTTTAACCAAAGATATATGCTTGTTGATGGTCATGGTAACTTTGGTAATATTGAAGGTGATGGAGCTGCTGCTTACCGTTATACTGAGGCAAGATTAGCTAAGATTTCTCTTGAATTACTTAAAGATATTAATAAGGATACTGTTGATATGATGCCTAACTTTGATGAGACTAGTCCTGAACCTAAGGTTTTACCTAGTAGATTTCCTAATGTTTTAGTTAATGGTTCTATGGGTATCGCTGTTGGTATGGCTACTAATATTCCTCCTCATAATTTGGGTGAGGTTATTGATGGATGTGTTGCTTATATTGATAATCCTGATATTGATACTTTAGGTTTAATGCAACATATTAAGGGGCCTGATTTTCCTACTGGTGGTGTAATATTAGGTAATTCTGGTATTCGTAAGGCTTATGAGACTGGTAGAGGTTCTATTACTATTCGTTCTAGGGCTGAGATTGAAGAGAAGAATGGTCATTCTAATATAATTATTACTGAGGTTCCATATGGTGTTAATACTATGGATCTTAAGACTAAAGTTGCTGAACTTGTTCATAATAAGGTTATTGATGGTATTAGTGATTATCATACTGATTTAAAGGATGGAGTTAAGATTACTATTACTTTAAAGAAGGATGCTAATGCTAATGTTGTTTTGAATAATTTGTATAAGCATACTAATTTCCAAATTAATTATGGAATAATATTTTTAATGCTTGATAATGGTACTCCTAGAACTTTACCTTTAAAGGATATTATTTCTAAATATATTGATCATCAACGTGAGGTTATTTTACGTAGAACTCAATTTGATTTAAATAAGGCTTTGGAACGTGTTCATATTTTAGAGGGTTATAAGAAGGCTCTTGATAATTTGGATGAAGTAATTCGTATTATTCGTGAGGCTGATACTGATGTTACTGCTAAGGAAGAGTTAATTAAGAAGTTTGATTTTAGTGAGATTCAAGCTGATGCGATTTTAGAGTTAAGACTTCGTAGATTAACTGGTCTTGAACGTGAGAAGATTGAGAATGAATTGGCTGAGAAGTTAGCGTTTATTGAGGAAATGAAGTCTATTTTAGCTAGTCGTGAAAAGGTTGATAACATTATTAAGACTGAGATGTTAGAGATTAAGAATAAGTATGCGGATGAGAGACGTACTAGTATTGATATGACTGCTATTGATTATATTGAGGATGAGGCTTTAATTCCTGTTGAGGATATTGTTGTTACTTTAACTAATAAGGGTTATATTAAGCGTGTTAATAGTGATACTTATAAGGCTCAAAATCGAGGTGGAGTAGGTATTAAGGGTATGAGTACAAATGAAGAGGATTTTGTATGTAATATGATTTCTATGACTACTCATGATTATATTATGTTCTTTACTAATAAGGGTAAGGTTTATAGAATGAAGGGTTATGAGGTACCATTATTTAATAGACAGTCTAAGGGATTACCTATTATTAATTTACTTCCTCTTGATAAGGAAGAGGTTGTTAAGGCTATGGTTACTGTAAGTAATGATAGTGAATTTAATAATATTGTACTTTGTACACAAAATGGTTTAATTAAGAAAACTGCTCTTACTGAGTTTGAGAATATAAGGACTAATGGTAAGTTAGCTATTACTCTTAAGGATGATGATGAGTTAGTTTCTGTTAAGCTTACTACTGGATCTAATGAAATATTGATTGCTTGTACTAATGGTCGTATGATTAGATTTAATGAGTCTGAGATACGTACTATGGGTAGAACTGCTTCTGGTGTTAGAGGTATCGATGTTGGAGACGGTAAGGTAGTTGATATGGATATTAGTTCTTCTGATCATGAGGTATTAGTTGTTACTTCTAATGGTTATGGTAAGAAGACTGATGTTGAGCAATATCGTATGACTCACAGAGGTAGTAAGGGTGTTAAAGCTCTTAATATGACTGATAAGACAGGTACTATAGTTGCATTTAAGTCTGTTGTTGGTGATGAGGATTTAATTATTGTTACTGATGCAGGTATTATTATAAGGTTATCTTTAAGTCAAGTTTCTAATACTGGAAGAGTAGCTCAAGGTGTTAAGTTAATTAATCTTAAGGATGAACAACATGTAAGTACTGTTACTGTTTTAGATAAGGTTGAAGAGAGTGAAGATACTGTATCTGAGGGTACTGAGGTAACTGAGAATGTAGAATCTAATGATTCAAATGATGTAGTTAATGAAGAGGCTAGTGAATAGTCTCTTTTTTATGTTTCACGTGGAACATTATTAAAAGTTTTAAACATTTTATTTTATATAATATATTATTTATACACATTTTTTAATCATATTAATAGTATAATTTACAGAGTTATACACATATCTAGATAAATTTATCTTTTAAATGAAGATTTTTATTGATATTTTTGAACATGTATGTTATTATCTAAATATAGAGGAGGAAAGTTATGGAAGAAAAGAAGGAGAAGAAGACTATTAAATGTAGTTATGCGGTTTTGGTTATTGCATTATGTGCGACTGTTGCGTTTTTAACTGATTATATTGTTATTGATAGGAAAATGAATAAGTGTAATTGTCCTAAATGTGAAGCAACAAACAACGAAGTAATAAGTGGAGATATCGAGAATAAAGATAATATAGATAATACACAAGTTACTGAAGAAAATGATGAAAATATTGCAACTGAGAAAGAGAATAATAATAATTATACTTACTTGAGAGATACTGAATTGACTGCTGGATGTGATAATGAAATCAATATTAAAATTGAGAATGGAAGTATCATAATATCAAATGGTGAAAAAACTGTAAGATATAATAATGTTGATGCAAAATATATTCATTGGAATGGGGTTATGCAATGTGGAAGTGTTAATTTATTTTATATAACTAATGATAATAATTTATATGAAATAGCAGGTATATATAATTTATTTGGTGATAATGCTAAATTTGTTCAACCTGTTAAGAAAACCGATAATGTTAAAGAAATGATAGAAGATATTTCATCAGCAGATACATATGGAGATACTGTTATTTCAAATAAGGGTTTAAAGGTATTAACAGTTGATAATAATGTAGCTTCAATTTATTGGAATAGTTTTAATGCTCCGACTGGTCAAGAAAGTACTATGTTTAGTCAAAATTAAGAGAGAATGCTCTCTTTTTTTTTTACTAATAAATGAAGAATAAAAGAATGTTCCACGTGAAACAAAGAACGGAGAAAAAAGAAAGTAAAATAAGCAATGGAGAATAAATAATGTTCCACGTGAAACAAAGAACGGAGAAAAAAGAAAGTAAAATAAGCAATGGAGAA
>Ga0247611_10003351_pt1 | contig 23873 bp, 22 predicted proteins | sample 177DNAGHGhighgp2_FD_192422 | JGI IMG/M metagenome (GOLD analysis project Ga0247611, IMG submission 192422) | Sheep rumen microbial communities from Palmerston North, Manawatu-Wanganui, New Zealand - 1770 DNA GHGhigh gp2 | ecosystem: Host-associated > Mammals > Digestive system > Stomach > Rumen... | reverse complement strand
GACGGAAACAGATTGGCAAGATACAGAGAAGCAGTAAAGAACGGTGATGGCAAAGCTCGTCAGCTTATTATTCCTTCAAGAACAATGAATGAATTTAATAAGATAAGCTCATATATTGATGAAGATAGTATAAAAGTTTATACGGAAAAAACAAAAATTATTTTCAAGTCTTCTAAAACCGCTATGATTTCAAGATTGTTAGACGGTCAGTTCCCTAAATATAATCAACTTATACCATCAGAAAGCCCTAAAAATGCTATTGTTAGTGTATCCGAGCTTATTTCTGCTTTGGAACGTGCTTCTATTATGATTAACGATAAAACAAGTATTGTTAAAATGGAATTTTTAGATAACAGTTTAAAATTAATGGGGGACACTCCTGATTCAGGTAAATCTGAAGAAGAAATGGCTATAAATTATACTGATGAACCGCTTACAATCGCTTTTAATTACAAATATATGCTTGATGCTCTTAAGACTATGGATGTAGAAGAAGTAAAAATTGGTTTAAATACCAGCTTGTCAGCAACGGTATTTAGACCAAATAATGATGAAGATTTTGTATGTCTTATAATGCCGGTTCAAATAAGGTAGTGCAGAATGTATAGAATTGGTACAGGATACGATATTCATCAGCTGACTGAAGGCAGAGATTTAATCATTGGCGGTGTAAAAATTACTCACGAAAAAGGGTTGTTAGGACATTCTGATGCCGATGTCCTTGTTCATGCCATTATAGATGCTTTACTTGGTGCTTTGGCTCTAAAGGATATCGGTACTTTGTTTCCTGATACCGATCCAAAATACAAGGATGCTGACAGTACAATTTTGTTAAAACATGTTTATAAATTGATAAAGGATAAGCAATACGAAATAGTCAATATTGACAGTAATATTATTGCTCAAAGACCAAAGATGATGCCGTATATTCCGAAAATGCAGGAAATTTTATGCAAAATTTTAGAAATAAATATAGATCAACTTTCTATAAAGGCAAAAACAAAAGAAAAAATGGATTCAGTCGGGCAGGGTTTGGCAATAGAGGCAACCGCATCTGTTTTATTGCGTAAAAAAGCATAATTAAGAGATTAATTTAATAAGCAAATAGGTCAATAAAAAAGAGATGACATTTTTAAAATGTCATCTCTTTTTTATTAAAATTTATTTAATGATTATTTTTTATTTTCAGTAACTTTTTCGGTTTTCTTTTTTTGTTTTGAGCTTTCAGATGCTGTAAACGTATCAACACCGTTTTGTGTTTGAACCGGTGATTGAGAAGGAGTATTGTTTGCAGTGTCTTTTTTTACCTTAGATATTTCTCCGTTTACGGTCTTATTTCCCAAAAAACATGGTTTGACAAGTGTCATAGTAATTCTGCTTATCATTTATATGTACCCCCTTATACTGTTATATCAAATTTAATGATTTATGTCTATCATAAATTTGTTTAACTATCTCATCCAATTTATTAAAATCTTCTGCTTTAGCTTTTCCTTTAACCAATAACGGTTCGATTAAATCTAATTTTAAAGCAGAAAGTTGTTCTTCTAACTTTCCAAATAAATTTCCGCCCCAGCCGTAAGAGCCGACGAAGGTTGCAAACTTAGCTTTAGGTCTTAATACACCTGCCAAATATGCAATGTTGAAAGCCGCAGGATGCGGACCTGCAAGTACCATAGAACTACCCAATACAATCGTAGTTGCATCTACAAGTCCCATTGCCAAATCTCCCAAATCGCCGCGTACAATATCAAATTTTAGAGTATCAATTCCTTTGGCTTTTAGTCCTTTTATAATATAGTCAATCATTTCCTCTGTACTTCCGTACATAGAAACATATGGTAAAACTACAAGATTTTTACTTTCATCAGCTGACCAATCTGCATACAAATCCAAAATAAAATCAGGATTTTTATACACAGGGCCATGACTCGGTAATACCATTTCAGGTTTTAAATCTCTGACAAGCTGAGTGTATTTTTTGCACATAGTTCTGAACGGCATCATTATTTCAGCGTAATATCTTTTTGCACTATGCTCCAATTCAGGACCTTCAACAGCAAACACATCATCAAAAGTATAATGAGCTCCTAGAAAATCGCATGTACAAAGTAAATTATCTTCTACAATATAAGTAAACATTGTATCCGGCCAATGAACTCCCGGTGCTATAATAAATCTTAATGTCTTATCTCCCAAAGATAATTCATCGTTATTATTCATAACGCAAACTCTATCTTCGTCTACATTAAGCATTTCTTTGATATTATCTTTAACTTTTGCATTAGTAACAACAACTGCATTAGGATATTTTTCCAATAAAGCAGGTATTGAACCCGAGTGATCCTGTTCACCGTGATTTGCAATAATATAATCAATTTTGGTAATGCCGTTATCGTCTAAATTTTTTAAATATTCTTCTGTCTTTGGAGGATACATGGTATCAATTATTGCAATTTTGTCACTGCCCTTAACAAGATACGAATTGTAACTTGTTCCATGTTCCAACGGAATTAACTCATCAAAAACTTCTCTATCGCAGTCATTTAGCCCACAATAAAATATTCCGTTTTTTATTTCCTGAAATTTCATTAATTACCATCCCTTAATTATTGTATATCTATTAAGAACTTTGGCAAGTCAATAGAGATTATTAACTTGCCTTTGTATTAAACTTTTTCAAACATATCTTTTCCGACGCCGCATAAAGGGCATACATAATCATCCGGCAAATCTTCAAATTTTATTCCGCCGTTTTCTTCCGGATCATATTCATAGTTACATACAGTGCAAATATATTTATCCATAATAATCTCCTTTATTAAAATTTATACCCGCAAAACTGCTTTTACCCCTAAAAATAAAATAACAGCATACATAATTTTATATATAAAATGTTTTGATGTCAAGATGACAATGTATAGTGAATAAATAAGTGTTTAAGCAGGTAAATAAGTTAGTAAGAAATGCAAAATTGAAAATGGAAGACGGGAAACTTTTAATATTTATTAACTTTCAATTCTCAATTCTTTAACTTGCTTTTATTACTATTTTTTTAAAATTTGTAACAGATTACACTTTTTAGTGGAAAAAATTTTTTTGTTTGTATTTTAAAATAAGAGTATGGAGAAAAATGAAAAGAAAAATGCTTTTTCAAGATTAACAGGTTCTCAAACCCATTGGTTTTTGACTCCTCGTCAGGCTGCTCAAATATCAAAGGATTCGGAAAATGAAAAACCTGCTATTCATCAGCATACAAATCAAACTTCTCCAAATCAACGCAGATTGAATAATTTGGATTCGGAAATGCTGGAAGATAATACTTCAGTTAAAATTGAAGGCGAAAATTTAAAGATAGAGTACAGAATTTCCGAAAAAGAAAAAGAAATAAGCGATATAACTCATAAAATAAGAACGGCTGAAAGTATTGATAATCAGCCTGAGTTATTTAATTTAAGAGCAAGAAAACAAAGATTAGACAGAGAGCTAAGGGCTTTGTACAAGGAATATACATCAAAAGATTCCATGACAAGTATTTCAAAAGATGCAAAAGGTAATATTGTTGTATTAAATCCGCGTAAAATGCCTGTTATAAATGCTATAAAAAGATTTATCCAAAGATATATTTTGGCAAAAGTTTCAAGAAGGTTTCATTCACTGGTTGTTTTGAGTGATTCTTTGGATAGTTTGAACAGTATAAACAGAAATGTTGATGAATTGTTGAAAATGAAAACTCCATACGGTGAAACTACAGCAAATTATGAAAAATTGACAGAATATTTATCCAAAGCCAACAAAATTCGCTCTCAGATTAATAAATCCATAAAAAAATAATGAATAAGATTTAAAGGTTATTATACTTGCCCGATAAAATTTTTTACTGTAAAATATTTCTTATAAGTATACATTTGAGAGGAATTTATGGCAAAACTTAATATAACTGTTTGTATGGGAAGTTCCTGTTTTGCAAGAGGAAATGCCCAAAACCTTGAATTAATAGAAAATTATATAAAAGAAAACGGATTGGAAGCGGAGATTGACTTGGCAGGTAGTCGTTGTGAAGGTAAATGTGCAACAGGACCTAACATTGTAGTTAATGGTGTAGAGTATCACGAGGTTGACGAAGATAAAATAAGAGAAATTCTAACTTCTGTTAATGCCAGCTAAAATTAATTAATTTATATAATAATTGATACAGATTTCACTGTGCAGATATACTGCCGGATTGGGTTGTCGTATGGCTTGTCTGCTGATTATACATATTAACTTATTAAATATTAAATTTTGTTCATAATTCACGTAAATTTATTGTACTTTTTTTTTATTTAAAATAGTATGTTAGTATATTCTTGATATACCTAATGATAAATTGGGTGCATGGTAAGGGAAATAAGTAATAATATTATAAAAGAGGTACAAAGCAGTGGAAAATTTCGTGTCAGATATCTTTGCTAAGAAAGATGAAACTCAAACAGGTTCAGCAATGGATCAGACTTCTAGAACAGGTGCAAATCCTACTAAGATTAAAGTTGTCGGTGTTGGCGGTGGCGGCGGAAACGCAGTAAACCGTATGATTAAATCCGGCTTATCCGGTGTTGAATTCTGGTTAATGAATACAGATTTACAAGTTTTAGAATATGGTCAAACTAAGAATAAAATTCAATTAGGCGTTAAGTCTACAGAAGGTCTTGGTGCAGGCGGTGATCCTACGGTTGGTGAACGTGCTGCAGAAGAAGCTCAACAAGAAATCGCAACAGCATTAGAAGGTGCAGATATGGTATTCATCACTGCCGGCATGGGTGGTGGTACAGGTACAGGTGCAGCTCCTGTCGTTGCTAAAATTGCAAAAGAATTAGAAATTTTGACCATTGCAGTTGTTACAAAGCCTTTCTCTTGGGAAGGTCGTAAAAGACAAAATCAGGCTGAGCAGGGGTTAGAAAAACTTAGAGAATCAGTTGATGCAGTTATCGTTGTTCCTAATGATAAATTATTGCAGGTTGTTGACAGACAGGTTTCTTTGACAGAATCCTTCCTGATTGTTGATGAAGTCTTGTTGCGTGGTGTTCAGGGTATTTCTGACATAATTACAATTCCTGGTACAATCAATGTTGACTTCGCTGATGTTAAGAGTGTAATGAAAGGCTCAGGTTCAGCATTAATGGGTATTGGTCGTGCTCAAGGCGAAGGCAGAGCAATCAAAGCTGCTGAAATTGCTATTAATTCACAATTGCTTGAATCTTCAATTGACGGTGCTACAGGTGTTATTGTTAACATTACCGGTGGTCCTGATATGACCTTGCATGAAATTACTGATGCTGCAAACATTATTCACGATGCTGTTACTGAAGATGCAACTGTTATTGTCGGTACTGCAGTTAACGAAAATATTCAAAATGAAATCAATGTTACAGTTATTGCAACAGGTTTTGATGTTAAGAAAAATTCTAAACTTACAAAAGCTGATGTTAAAAACTTAAATGCATCTGATTTCTTTGCAAATCCTGCTTTTTCAAATAATAGTACGACAAGTACTCCAAATGTAGTTGCTACACCAGGGGCTACCCCAAGAAGAAGCTCGATGCCTCAAGTATCATCAGGTTTTTCAACTATCGAAATCCCTGATTTCTTGAAAAAATAATTGTAAAATAGAAGTATGAAAAAAGTGTACGGACAAACTATTTTTTGTTTGTCCGTTTTTTTATTTTACAAGATTCTGCATATCAATATATCCGCTATATCCGCCCATGGCTAACTGTTCGGCAGTATATGTTTTCCTGATAAATCCATCCCTCACATTAATTTCTTGGGGTTCTCCTATTTTTTGATTTCCTTTTCTGGCTTCTTCCGGATTTGTTGCTATATATCTTTCATATTTTCCTGTTTTTAATTCATTTGCATTTCCTTCAAGTACAGATATGCTTCCGTCAGGATTAATCCCTTCAAAAATCCCGATATGGCTTGCTTTATCCATATGAAATCCGTTTTGTGTTATTGATACTGTATCTGATTTCCAGATGATTAAATCTCCTTCTTTCATTTGTCGGATTTGTTTCTTTATTTGAGTTGCTCTGCTTTGCCGTTCCTGAATGTAGTTTATCGGAACTATGGTATTTGTTTGGATTGGTTTATAGATACCTTTTGATTTTCCCCAATTAATAAATTGTGATACAGCTTTTTTATGTCCTCCAATATCAATTCCTGCTTGTTCGCACATAAAACTGACTGTATGGGCACACCATGCCTCATCTATTGTTCCGTAATTTCCAATAACAATACTTTGGGTATTTTGTCTTTCCTGCACTCCCATTTTTTTGTATTCATCAGGTGTGACTTCAATTATATTTCCAAGGTAACTTTGTGCAATTCTCAATAGATTTGTTTTGTGTGGTTGATAGTACATTAATCCTATTGTTCCGGTTTCGAAAGAGTCCCGTTTTAATTTGGTATTTTCTGAATACGGAAACAGGCTTGATGTAGTTATTCTGCGAACATATCTTGGTGGTTGTTCCCCTGCCCATTGAGCCGGTGTGGCAATCCCTGATGCATTTACATAGTTAACACCCTGTGTAAAAATCATAATTTATCCCCTTATTGTTTTCCCTTATATATATAAAGTTTTTTAGGGGTTAAAAATTTACTAAAATAAATTTTAGCCTATATATAACTTAACAAATAGAGATTTATGGACTAGAATATTTTATATGGATTTAAAATATTTTCGGGATCAAAGACTTTTTTTATTTCACGCATATAGTTTAAAGCATGATTGTTAACAACTTTTGATATAAATTGTCGTTTATCGGCACCGATACCATGTTCTCCTGAAATTATACCGTTCAATTTTGCGGTTAAATTGTATATTTCTGATTTTGCAAGCTTAAATCGTTGATATTCATCTTCATCATTATAATCTATCGGGATTTGAGGATGTACGCTGCCATCTCCTACATGTCCGACAAGACAGACCGTTAGATTGTATTTTTCACAAATATTTTGAATACCTTGCACTAATTCTGCCAAATTTTCTCTGGGAACTATTACATCGTCAGTTGTAACATTTGGTTTTAATTTTGCACAAGCACCCATTGAAGAACGTCTTGCACTCCATATTTTTTCGTATTCTTCTTGATTATGAGAAATCTGTATTGCCGAAGCACCTGATTTTTCTAAAATATCTTTTACAATGTTTTCCTGATATGCTATGGACTTTTCAAATCCGTCAATTTCAATAACAAGTGCAGCCGATTTATCACACAATAACCCTGACGGATAAAATTGTTCAACAGTATATAATGAATTTTTATCCATAAAATCTATTGTTGCCGGTGCTATTTGTTTTTCAATAATTTTATTAACGGCATCAATAGACTCTTTCACCGTATCAAAATATGCCATAATTACTTTGCAGGTTTCAGGTTTAGGAATAAGTTTAAGGGTTGCTTCCGTAATTATTCCAAGTGTTCCTTCAGAACCTATAAATAAACCAGTTAAATTATATCCTGTTGCATTTTTAACTGTATCTGCACCTGTAACCAAAACTTCTCCGTTTGCGGTTACAACTCTTAAATTTAGGATGTAATTCTTGGTTGAACCGTATTTAAAAGTTCTTGCCCCGCCGGAAGCTTGTGCAATACTGCCCCCGATTGTTGATACTTTTAAATTTGAAGGGTCAGGCGGATAAAAAAGTCCTAATTTTTCAACTTCTTTTTGTAAATCTCCTAAAATAACTCCGGGCTGAACTCTTGCGGTCATGTTTTCTTTATTAATTTCAATGATTTTATTCATTTTAGAAAAATTCAGAATTATTCCATTACTCTCAATTCGGCATGCTCCTACGGTATTTGTTCCTGCTCCTCGGCATATTACAGGGGTTTTATATTTCCTTGCTTTATTAATAATATTTATGACATCTTGTTCTGTTTGAGCAAATACAACTGCATCAGGAATATTTACCCTTTCTTTTGTGTTTGAGGCATCTTGTGAATAAGCGTAGCACTCCTCTTTCGACGTTAGTACATTTGAGGATGGGAGAATTTTTTCTAATTCACTTATTAAATTATTTTTGCTATTCCACATATGCTGTTAATTTTTCGATATTATTATTTAATCTGATTAGTTTTTCTTCTATATCATCTATTCTGCCGTTGGTTACGGTATCATTAGATGATGATTCAAGAACCTCGCATATTTTATCGAGTTGTTTTTCTATTCTGTCTAATCTGGCTTCTTGTTTTGCGAGTTTATTTTCGTAAGTATTTTCTATATGTTACAATCTTGAATCAGTGACTTCTTGTATATTGTCTAATCTTGAATCAATAACTTCCTGTATATTTTCTAATTTGGATATAATAATTTCCTGCATGTTTTCCAATCTTGAAGCAGAAACTTCTTGCATTTTTTCCAGACCGGAATTACACAGATGAACGGAAGAATTAATGGCATCCTGTATTTTGCCAATGGAATCAACTATATCGCATTTGTCATATATTGCTGAAAGTGTATCGGTTGTGCCATCCATCCATTCTCCAAGATACATCATAACATTTTTTAGTATTGTTATTATGTTAGAAGAATATTCAAGTTTCGAATTAATCTCACTAATAGTTTTTTGAAGATTTTTTGATATAACACTATTTCTCAGTTGTTCATTTTGATCGATTTCTTGTTGAGCCAATATAAGCTGGTTAAGTCTTGAACTGATACTTGTAACCTGTTCTCCAAGACTTTCGGTGCTTTCTCTATCAAACCCTGAAGCAGCTATTGCCTGTTGCAGATTGTCGATAGATCTTGTCATTTTATTCAAGTTTGTAGAAACAACCGAAATTTCATTATCCCCAACCTTAGCGGACATATCGTTTACTACTAATCTTAACTTAGCTATATCTGATTCAACATCCTGCATTGTGTAGGTATACAAATCCATATCATCGCCTGCGTTGGAAATTGCAGATAACTGATTTCTTACTTCAATTAATAAATGTTGAATTTCATTGGTGCGTTCTTTGACAAAATCTTTAATTTTTTCTGTTTCTTTGCCAAAAGTAATAGATTCTAATGCGGAAATAACCGTATTCTTAATTTCAGCAGTGCTTCCGTTTAAATCTATTCCTTTTATTGTATCATCAATTCTTTCTAATTCACTTATTACATTTTTAATTTCATTAGAATTTTGATTTATTTCTTCAAGAGAAGATTGTCTGATAGTATCAATCTGTGATTCTATAATCTGTTTTATTTCTGATATTTCATCAATCAAGGCACTGTCATCAGACATTGCAAGGATATCTACTTTTGTGTTTAATTCTTTTACTAAATCATTTAATTGAATACCACCGTCAGAAATGTTGGATTTAATATCATTGAGCTTGTCATAAACCCCGTTAAACTGAGAAATTTCATCAAGTTTGTAATCAAGGGTTCTTGAATATTCTTCAAGATTTGATTCAGTACTTATCAACTGATTTTTCAGTTCATCAAATTTATTCTTAAAGGATTCTTTATCAACATAATCCTGATTTGAGATAGCATCTGATAAAGTATTTTTAACACTGTCAATATTTGAATGAAGTTCATCAACTTTATTCGTAAAGGATTCTTTATCAACATAATCCTGATTTGAGATGGCATCTGATAAAGTATTTTTAACACTGTCAATATTTGAATGAAGTTCATCAACTTTTGATGATAATTCTTCCGCAGCTTCCGGATTTATCTCATCTAATTTTGAGTAGATTTCCTTCATATTATATTTGATATCGGATATATCTGCTCCAAACAAGTTTTCATTTGATTTTAATTCTAAATCAAATTTTCTTGTTAGTGTTTGGACATCTTCTTGTACCTGTTCCAATTCGGAAATAATTACATCATCATTTTCAGAAGAACTAGCAAGAATATCAAGTTTGCTGCCTATTGTCGTTATGGACTCTTGTAATTGAGAAATTTCATCAAATATTTCATCATTATTATCTGTTTGAGCGATAACATCTATACGATTTGCAAGCATTTGAAGATCTTTTTGTACATTTGATAAATCATTTCTTAATTCTTCCGAATTCGTAGTGGATAATTTGTTATCCTCAGATGCCTTATCAAGAATATTTTTCAAATCACCTTTAATATTATCAATTTCCGGTTTTAATTGGTCATAACTTAATTGGCTTAAACAATCTATCTTATATTCAACTCTGCCAAAGTGTTCTTTCATATCCGCAATATCTAACAGTACATCCTCGTTATCGGACTGAGCTATAATATCTATTTTATTTGAAACGTCTTGCAGTTTATCTTTAACCTCAGCAATATCCGATAGTACATCTTCGTTATCGGCTTGAGCTATGATATCAAGTTTTGAATCTATAGATTTTGTCAGATTGGTTAAATTTTCTATATTTGTATCGGATTTTTCAAAACGATTTCTGTAATCTAAGACAGCATTTTTAATAATATCAATCTCGTCAAGAATTTCTTCATTATTAGAATCTGTAGCCAGAATATCTAATTTCAAAATTAATTCTCTTAGAATAACTTCAAAACCTAAGATGTCATTAATATTTTTTCTTAATCCTTCTACTTTCAGACGGATTTCCTCTACAGGTACAGATACATCACTTCCATCATTTTCCTTTTTCTCGCCATCAAGTTTTGCGTTAATTTCGTCAAGAATTTCTATCTTATTACTGATATCATCTGTTGTAACAGCCATATCTTCAATCATTGCTCTGAAGTATTCAAGATCGGTTGTCGTTTTAACATCTATTCTTGTCAGAGTATCGATAACCTGTGTGATATTTTTTACCGTATCCTTTGTTTTTTCACTTATTTCAGCTACCGCATTTTTGACGGTGTCATCATTTGATGCCATAATTAGAACTTCAAATTTCTCATTCATTGCATCAAGATTTTCAAGGATTTTATTTGCTTTCTCGCCTGAATTTTCAAATTTATCATTAATTAAAGCTACGGTATCGTTTACGGTTGTTTTTATTGCATTTACAACTTCGTTAACTTCCTGTGCGGCTATATCTCCATCTTGTTTAAGTTCGGTAATTTTATCTGCAAGAGATTTGTTAACCGTACGAATTGTTTCAATAAGTTCATCATTATCAAAGAACGGTGCAATAATATTTTTTATATCTTCAGGTGTAGCTCCTGCAGAATTGTTCAGGATTTCTTTTATTTCTTCAAACTGGGTTGTAATGGTTTCATTTGTTGAATTTGCATACTCCTGAACTTTTTTCTCTAACATCATTAAGTCGGTTTGGAAACCTGATTGGATATCTTCTAAGATAGCGGAATCATTTTGTGTAGTTGAATGTATATTTAAAAGGGTGTTATTAATTGAATCAATACTTGATTGAATTGAATTTTGAAGTATATCTTCAAGTACATCAAAATGGTCAACAGAATTCTGATATTTCTTTTCTACAGAATCAAGAGCATCTGTATTGCCAAGTTTATTTTTAATTTCATTTGTAAGATTTACATAAGAAAGCTCAACAGATTCTTTTATTTCGGAAACTATTTCAGAAAAATCTGTTTTTGTATAATTGTTAATTGCATCTTTTAAAGGTTCAAAATCTTTTACAATAGCAAGTATTCTTGTTTCAACAGATTCTTCAATATTATCTATTAGATTATTAATATTTAATTTTATTGAATCAAGATTAGTATTCAGACTGTTGACAATATTTTCGGTAACTTCTGATTGTTTTGCATAAATCGCTTCAATGTTTTGTCCGATTAGATACAGATTATTGTTTATAATTGAAACTACTTCATCCAAAGTTGTTCTGATTTCTGAAACGGAACTTTCTTTTTCTGATTTAACGGTATTTTCAACAACATTAAATTGTTGTCTGATATTTGCTAAAATTTCAATCAATCCTGAATTTCCGACGAGATTAGACATTTTCTCAGCCATTTCTTCAAATTTATTGCGTATTTCGTCAAATTCAGCTTCATAATTTGTCATATCAGAAGTTGAAAAACCTTTTGAATTAGCAAGACTTTCGGTATATTCGTTTAATCTTACATTAAGAATACTCAAAGACAAATCATAATTTTCAAATGCTTCTGCAAATTGATGTTCAATATTTGATAATTTTGATGAAATTTCATTGATTTCGATTATAGGAGAAAGTTCAACTAAACTGTCTTTAATAGCCCCTATTGAAGATTTGATAGCATTTGCTTCCTCTACTATTGTATCTTTGCAATCACCTACTTTACCGCCTAGCAGTTCAGTTATTTCGTTTAAAGTATTATCAATCTGATTTTTAAAATCAACGGATAATTTATCTACAGAATCAGAATATGCACTTGTTTCTGATTTATCTTGAGAAACATTGCTAATTTGGGCTTTTAACTCCTCTAGTTTATTCATTGCAGCTTCTGATTGAGTCTGAATTTCAAAAGCTAATTTCTCTACTAAATTATTCTGTAAAGCTTCGTTTGCTAAATTTTTAATTTCTGAAAGTTCACTTAGTGTATTTCCGGCTTGTATTTTTATGTCAGTGGAAAGCTGCTCCAGCATGTTTTTATGCGTATCAGCTTCCGGACTGTGATTTAGAGTATTTTCAGCCAAAACTTTTAATTCGGAAATTTCTTTTAAAGTATTTTCAGATAGTGCCTGTATATTTGATGAGATACGTTCAACCGTATTTTGATAGCTGTCTACTGTTGTTCTTATCTGTTCAAGTTGTTCATCTTTGTTGCTGCTATGAGATTCAATAACGGCTTTAAGATTTTCAAAAACCTGTGAGTTTTGGGTATTGTTTTTTAAATCTTCTATCGCATGTTTATTGTTTTCAATGAGGACTTGCAGATGATTGAAGTTGTCATTTTTTTCAATGTCAAATCTGCTCATTAAAATTTCTAAATTGTTTAATTTTTCAAGAATTTCGGAATTATCTGCCGAAATATTAATATCTCCTGAAAAGTCAACAAACATCTCCTGTAAAGCTTTAAGATATTCTGTCAATTTCTCCGCAGTAGTAGCTTTAAAATCTTCGATATTATTTTCTATTCCCTGAATTTTTTCTACTATTGCAGAAAAATTGTTGCCTGATGAAATTAGTAAATCGTCTTTAATTGAAGATATTTCTTCAATATTGGAGCTTCTAAGTTGATTAATTATTTCTTCGGAATTTTGAGTTATTGAACCGGATATAGCTTTTACTTCTTCGGCAGAATTAGCAATTAATTGTTCTAAGTTATTGCTGAAAGTTTTTATTTCAGAGTCTAATTCTTCCAATTTTGAACTTAAAAATTCATGATTTTCAGTTTTTGCAGCTATGATAGTTTCATTGAGAGTATTAACAAAACTACTCAATATGCTGAATTTATCTGATAAATTAATTTCATATTCGCTTGCTTTTGATAAAAGCGTATCTTCTAATTCTTTAACCTTATTAAGTGTATCCTTGTCAATAAGGGCATCTTCTTCATGTACATCGTCAATTTTATTATTGATTCTTGTTGTCAGAGCGTTAAATTCATCTCTTAAATTATCGGAAAAACTCAGTACATTTGCCTTTAAAGCTTCAATAGTTGTTTTGAAATCTAATGAACTGCTGTTCATAGCTTCAGACATATTGCTGCTTAAATATTTCAGATGGTCAAAGCTATCGTTAAGAATTTTCTGTAAATCATCGCCAAGCGAATATAATTTAGAGTTAACATTACCAAGGTTTGAAGAAACCGTAGATTCCAAGTTCATAATTTTTGAAGTGGTATCGTTCATGGAATGTTCAATAGTTGCGAGAGCATAATTACTCTTTGATGCGTAATCATCAATTTTATTTTTTAAGTCTACAAGAGCAGAAACCATATTTCCGTGTCTGAGGTTGGAGTCTGAAATAAAGTTCTCATAGCCTTTAACAAGGTCATCGGTTCTTTGTTTTAAAGCTTCAACCATTACACCATCTTTTACGGCATTTTCAAGAGCCTGTATTCTATCCATCAGTATATTTTTTGCATCTGCATCTTTATTTGCAAAGTTGATAACTGAATTAAAGCCGGATTTAAAATTTTCTGCAAGGGTTTTTACTTCTTCGGTTAGTTCGGAATAGTCTGTAGAACTGTAAATGGCATTTTTTAATTTATCCAAAGTGGCATCAAGCTCATTCAATTTGGTATCATCCATTTGAATTTTTGAATTCAGGGTTCGTTGAATATCGCTGATTACGGAATCTAACTCCCCATTGTTATTTTGTATACTGTTAATTTTCCCGCTGATATCATTTAGAATATTTATAAAATCTTCATTGCTATTTTTGTTTTCACGTTTTAAATTCTCAATAAGTCCTGCAATTTCTTCTATATTTTCTGCCATTTTGAATAATTCCTTAAAAAATACACTTTCCCATTTATATTTTATCAGAATAATAGCCATTATAGCAAAATGTTAAGCAATATTATTAAATATGTAACGAAAAGGAGAGTTTTTTTATTGAAGTGTTATAATACCTATGGCATGGTTTGAGAGGATAAAAAAATGAGTCATATTGTAATTGACAAAAACAGATGTAAGGGTTGTTATTTATGTATTGATGAGTGTCCCAAAAAACTCATAAAAATAGGGAAAGATGTAAATAATTTAGGGGTGCATCTTGTTGAATTTGATGATCCTAATCATGAATGCTTAGGTTGTGCAATGTGTGCGACCAGATGTCCGGATATAGCTATAACAGAAGTTTATAGAGGTTAATATAATGACTGAGTGTATGACAAAGAAAAGTAAAAAAGTTTTGACAAAAGGTAATTATGCAATCGCAAATGCCGCAGTTTTAGCCGGTTGCGAGTGTTATTTCGGATATCCTATTACTCCGCAGAGTGAAATAGGAGAATTTATGAGCGGCAAAATGCAGGAATTGAAAAGAGCATATGTTTCTGCAGAAAGTGAGTTAGCTGCTATTAATATGGTTATTGGTGCGTGTTCTACAGGTGCAAAGGCAATGACATCATCATCATCCTGTGCAGTTTCTCTAATGCAGGAAGCAATATCTTATGCTGCATCAGATGAATTGCCGATAGTTTTAGTTAGTGTTATGAGAGGCGGACCAGGGTTAGGTAATATTTATCCTTCTCAGGGCGATTATAATCAAGCTACAATTGGAGGCGGTAATGGGGATTACAAATGTATAGTTCTTGCACCGTCTACAGTGCAAGAATGTGTTGATTTAACATATAAAGCATTTTATCTTGCACATAAATATAAAAATCCTACGATTTTACTTGCAGATGGTTTGTTGGGACAAATGATGGCTCCTGTTGAGTTTTATGATTATCCGTATCCTGAAATTGATAATTCTTCTTGGGCTTTGACGGGTGCAAAAAACAGACCTGCAAGAATTATTCGTTCTTATGCCCCGAGTGCTGATGTTCAATGTGAATTTTTAAACAAATTGCATGCTAAATATCAGCTTATTGCGGATAATGAAACTGAGTATGAAGAAATTGATACTGATGATGCGGATATTGTTATGGTAAGCTTTGGTTCACCTTCAAGAAATGTTAAATCAGCAATAAGAGAATGTAGAAAGCTTGGAATAAAAGTCGGACTTTTAAGACCGATTACATTATTCCCGTTCCCATCAAAGAGAATTGCGGAATTAGCAAATACGGCAAAGAAATTTATTTCCGTAGAAATTAATATGGGGCAGATGGTTAGAGATGTAAAACTTGCGGTAAACGGAAAAGCTGATGTAGAGTTATTAAACAGACCTGTCGGTAATCCGCCGTCAGTAGAAGAAATTGTTGAGAGAATTAAAAAAGAAAGTGAAGTGTTATAATGGCTGCTCAAACTCAAACATTTAAGATGCCTGAAAGCATTAAAAAAGGCTCAAAATTTTCATATTGTCCCGGTTGTGATCATGGTGTTGCAAACCGCTTGGTAGCCGAAGTGCTGGATGAGTTAGGATTGAGAGAAAATGCTATTTTGGTTGCATCTATCGGATGTTCCGTTACGATGTATGATTTCCTTGAAGTCGATAGTATAGAAGCTCCTCACGGCAGAGCTTTAGCTGAGGCAACCGGTGTAAAAAGAGCAAGACCTGAAAGAACTGTATTCACATATCAGGGCGATGGCGATTTTGCTTCTATCGGTATGGCTGAAAGTATGCATTGTGCTTTAAGAGGTGAAAATGTCACTGCAATATGTATAAACAATACAACTTACGGTATGACGGGCGGTCAGCTTGGACCTACTACATTAATCGGACAAGTTACTACAACTTCGCCAACAGGCAGAAATGTTGATTATTACGGTTATCCTGTTAAAATTGCCGAACATATTGCTTTATGTGATGGTACTGCTTATTCAGCAAGGGTTTCTTTGGATACGGTAGCAAACATAAGAAAGGCAAAAGCAGCTATTAAGAAAGCTTTTGAAATTCAGCAAAAAGGTTTGGGATTTAGTTTTGTTGAAATTCTTTCTACTTGTCCTACGAACTGGAAAATGACACCGCAAAAGGCTCACCAAAGAGTAAGAGAGGAAATGATGAAGGTTTACGTTCCGGGTGTATATAAGGATATAACGGAAGGAGCGGAGGTTAAGTAATGGAAAATAACTTTATAATTGCCGGTTTTGGCGGTCAAGGTGTATTATTGGCAGGTGAAGTTCTCGCTAACGGATTTATGCTTGATGATAAAAATGTTACATGGTATCCGAGCTACGGTGCTGAAATGAGAGGCGGCACGGTGAATTGTGAAATAGTTATGAATGATTCTGAGGATGTAAGTTCTGTGAATAAAGCTGAAACAGATTATATAATTGCTTTAAATCAGGCATCCTTTGACAGATTTTTGCCTAAAGTAAAAAAGGGCGGTTGGATGATTGCAAATTCAACCCTTGTTGATGAAAAAATGCCGAGAGATGATATACATTATGTATTTGTTCCTGTATCAAGACTTGCGGATGAATTGGGTAATGTAAAAATGGCGAATATTTTGGCACTCGGTTTGTTGTCGAAGGTAAGCGGGCTTGTAACTGTTGAAACTTTGGAAAAGGCTCTTGAAGCGGTTATTCCTCCTCACAGAAAAAACCTTTTGCCTTTAAATAACAAAGCATTAAAAATCGGATACGATTATAATTTGTCTGCCGCTAAGGTTTAAGTATAAATGGTGTGTAAAACAACGCACACTAATACTGCTGCTTTTATTTATTCTTCATATATTGTATAATCAAAAGATAAATTTTTTAAAAGTTCTTCAAGTGTTATTCCCAATATAGATGCAACTTTTATGAGGGTGTTAAATTTGACATCAAATAATCCATTTTCAATGCGTGACCATGTTGCAGAAGTTAATCCACCTCTTTTAAAAACAAGAGAATTAATTGATTCTCCGGTATTTTCTCTTAGAGTCTTTACTCTTTGACCAAGTATTATTAAATTTTGTTTATAGTGTTGTTGCATATATGTAATAGTAATGCTATACTTAAATAAATTCATTGCATACGTGTAATACAGATTTGTTTATATTTAAGGAGAAATAAATGCTATCAATACAACAATTAAGAGCATTAAGAAATGAGATAAGAAATTTATGCAGTGCCGTTGCTATTTTAAAGGATGCGGTATCTAACGGGTTGGGTATGTCTGATTTTGAAAATATTCAGGATAATATTAATATGTTGATTGATAAAATTGATTATACAAGTGAAATATATAAAACTCTTTCGGAAGAAATTTGTGAAACTGAGCAAGAGATTGAAATATCATTATTGTTGCAAGATATTAAAAGTTTGTTTATTATTATAAAATATTCGTTAAAATCTAAGCATACAAAAGTATCATTTGATGATATATATAATTGTTTGAATTTTATATTCAAATATTTGCAGGAAGCTTTAGTATATGCAGTTAAAATTGTAAAAATTTACTCTGAAGATAATGTTTACCCTATATAAATTATTACAAAAGCAATAATCTTAGCTATAAAGCATTTGTTTTATTTCTTTGGTGAGTTCAGTTTTACAGGTTACATCATCAGGATATTTTTCAAGAAACTCTGCGGTGTTAATAATTCCTCTGTACTCAATAGTGTATTCTACAGGTTCAGTTCCGGCTTCATATATAGGCTGATGAACTTGTAAAAAATCAAAACTTGTTTCCATTTTTATAACAGCGATATTTCTTTTAGATTTCTGTGCTATTAATGCTGCTCCGCGTCTGATTTTAAGGAGTTCATTTTTCCTGTGTCTTGTTCCCATAGGAAAAATTATAATATTTAAACCGCTATTAAGCATATCGCATGCCTGTTTAACCCATTGTTCCTGATTTTGACCTTCAAGAATAAACAATAAATCAACCATTCCTTTAAAAAACGGATTGTTTGAAAGTTTTTCCGCAACAAAACATGTTGCATGAGGAATAATAGACATTAAAATTACGATATCTATAAAACTCGGATGTGTAGAAACTATTATTGAATTTTTTATATTTTTCAACTTATCAATATCATCTTTTTTTATTTTTATTATGGTTAAAGCTTTCAACAGCCAAATAAAAAATTGCCATGATTTTTGGAGTGTTTCATAATTTTTAATTCTGCTTTTTTGAAACGGAAAAATTAAATATCTTATAAATAATGCTCCGACACCAAATAGGCCGAAACAAAAAACAGTCATTATACCTCTTATAATTCTTATAAAACTATTTTTCATTGATTATTCTCTCCAACCTAAATATCGAAGTATCAAGAAAAGATGTTCTTCCTTCAAATAAATCTGAATAATCGTCAAAATAATCGGTTTTATCTGATTTATTATCCGGTTTTAGCTGAAATAATTTTCCTTGCGGGTTATAATTTTTACTAATGTTTAATGCCATTGCGGCAGTATTATCATTATTAATATCTGCATAACAATATAAAATATTGTCAAAATTTGAAATTACTGAAGTCAGTAAACCCGAAGATAGGGATTGTTCTGATGAAGATATAGCGGTATAAGGAATAGGATTTTTTTCATTTAGCAGGAAAAATCCTATCGGATAATTATGAACAGAACCGGAAAATACGTTAGGTGAAACCTCTTTTCCTTCCTGATACTGACTTATCAGTTTTATTAGTCGCTCAACTTCTCCATACTGAGAGGAAAATACGATATTTTGAATATCAGGAGTATATGCTTCTTTTAAAACAGACAATACACATTTATCCAATTTGCTCAATCTTCTTTTCAAAATAGGAGGCAAAAAACTCACATCTGCTTCGTCTTCAGATTTTAAGAATACAAATTTATTTACATAAAATTTAATCAACACATCTTTCATGCTAGTATTATATTATAAAAACGGAGAGTTTATGAATATCAAAATAACAGGATACAATGCCTTATGTAATTTGGGGAATAACCTTGATATCATATATGAAAAAGCTGTCAATGGTGATACAACCTGTTTTGACAAATTAGAAGGATATTTTAATAGCTCTGATATTCGTGCGGGAATTATTAAATCCGAATTACCGGAAATACAGGATGTAAATTTTAATCTTCGTTGTAACAAATTGATTTTAAAAAATTTAGAATTGGTAAAAGAAAATGTTGATGAGATTTTGAAAAAATATTCAAAAGACAAAATCACTGTTATTTGTGCAACAACAAATTCAGGAGTCAGAGAATACGAAACTTCAAAAAATCCCAAACATTACGAATTAGGTAATCCTGCATTATTCTTATGTAACCATTTAGGTTTAAGCGGATTTTTTACAACAGTGTCTACGGCGTGTTCTTCAGGGTTGAAAGCCTTTTCACTTGCCAGAGATTTGTTGAATAATGATATTTCCGAGTCAGTTATTATTGTGTGTCCGGAACCTTTGACAAAAGTCCCTCTGTATGGATTTAATTCTCTCGAAGTTTTATCGGATAAACAATCTTTGCCGTTCAGTAAAAACCGTTCAGGCATGAACATAGGAGAAGCATGCTCTATATTTATTGTGGAAAAAAATGTTCAAAACGGTATTGAAATAATGGGAATAGGAGAAAATACGGATACATATCACCCGACAACTCCAAATCCCGAAGGTTTAGAAGCTGTTAGTGCAATTAAAATGGCATTAAAGGATGCCGGAATTTCTCCAAAAGAGATTGATTACATTAACGCTCACGGTACAGGTTCGCTTGCTAATGATATAATGGAGGCTAATGCTATTTCAAAAGTGTTTAAGGATATAACCCCCGTAAGCTCTACAAAGTCAATGACAGGTCACTGTCTTGGTGCGGCTGCGGGAATAGAAATGGCTTTGTGTTGTAAACTTATTGATAATTTTGACGGCAGGTTGTATCCTAATGTATATGATGGGGAGATTGATTCTGCATTACCTAAGATTAATCTCGTTAAAAGGAATAAAATTTATAAAAAATGTAATATCTGTATGTGTAATTCTTTTGGTTTTGGCGGCACTAATGCTATATTAATATTGGGGAAAAGAAATGGATAACAAAAAATATTTAGCAGCAATATTACCGCATAAAGAACCTATGATATTGATTGATGATGTTGTTGATTATTCTGTAGAAGAAAAATGGCTCAAAAGTTGTGTAACAATCAGAGAAAACAGTCTTTTTTATAATAAAGAATTAAAGGGTATAGATGCTGTTGTAGGGATTGAATATATGGCTCAAACAATAGGATGTTATGCTTATTTTAGGAAACAACTAAAAAAAGCACAAATCGGATTTTTGCTGGGAACAAGGTTATATAATAATGCCGTTGAAATTTTTGAACTCGGAAAAACTTATAATATTTTGGTAAAAGAGGTTTTTGTTTCAGATATATACTCTTTTGAATGTTTCATTTATAATGATAAAGAAGAAGAAGTTGCAAGTGCAACAATTAATGTGTATCAAGATGAGGAAGAAAAAATAAAGGAAATTCTTAATGGTTAAAACAGTTTTGGTTACAGGTTCAAGCAGGGGTATCGGTAAAGAGACGGCTTTATATCTTGCAAAAAGTGGATTTGATATAGTTTTACATTGCAACAAAAATATAGAGAAAGCTTTGGATGTAAAAAATGAAATAGAAAAAATCGGACAAAATGCAAGAATACTTCAGTTTGATGTTTCTGACAGAGAACAGACTAAAAATGTTTTATTAAAAGATGTTGAAGAAAACGGTATATACTATGGAGTAGTGGTAAATGCAGGAATTACCGCAGATAATCCTTTCCCTTTAATGGAAGATGATGAATGGGATAGAGTTATCAATACTAACCTGAACGGATTTTATAATACTCTTAAACCCCTTATTATGCCTATGATACAAAATCGTAAGGGCAGAATTGTTGCATTGTCATCAATATCCGGTTTAACCGGTAACAGAGGTCAGATAAATTATAGTGCTTCAAAAGCAGGTATTATAGGTGCGGTAAAATCATTGAGCAGAGAAGTTGCGAAAAGAAACATAACTGTTAATTGTGTAGCTCCGGGTGTAATTGAGTCTGATATGACTTCCGAAATTCCGTTTGATATGATAAAAGATGCTATTCCTATGCGAAGAATGGGTACGGCAAAAGAAGTCGCAAGTGCAATCAATTATCTTTTCTCTGAAGATGCGGCCTATATTACGGGACAGGTAATTTCTGTTAACGGAGGTATGTACCAATGACAAGACGTGTTGTTATAACAGGTATGGCTCTTGCCAGCCCGTTAGGTTCAACTGTAAAAAGTGCTTTTGAAAGATTAAAAACATACGAGAACTGTATTCAATATGATAGCGGTTTGGAAAAGTATAACGGTTTGCATACAAGATTATCTTCAAGAGTGAAGGATTTTGTTATCCCAGAAGATTTTACAAGAAAAGTTACAAGAACAATGGGTGAAGTTGCAATTATGTCTGTTGTTACTGCAAGACAAGCTTTGCAGGATGCGGGTTTGATTGACAACCCTGTTATTTCAAGCGGACAAACAGGTGTAAGTTACGGTTCTTGCAGCGGTTCTATTGATGCGATAATGGATTTTTATTCAATGTGTGTAAATCACGAAGTTAAAAGTCTTAATTCCGGTTCTTATATTCGTATGATGTCACATACTTCCGCAGTTAATATTTCTTTGTATTTCAAAACGCATGGAAGAATCATCCCGACTTCAACGGCATGTACTTCAGGTTCTATGGGTATCGGATATGCTTATGAAGCAATTAAATCAGGCACTCAGACTGTTATGATTGCAGGTGGTGCGGAAGAATACAGCCCTAGTAACATAGGAGTTTTTGACACACTTTTTGCTACAAGTGTTAAAAATGACAAACCTAATTTAACTCCTTCGCCGTTTGATAAAGATAGAGATGGTCTTGTAATAGGAGAAGGTGCCGGTACATTAATTTTAGAAGAATATGAACATGCTAAAGCCAGAGGAGCAAAAATATATGCTGAAATCGTCGGTTTTGCAACAAATTCCGACGGAACTCATATTACTAATCCAAATTCCGAGATGATGGCTGAGGTTATGAAACAAGCTTTAAAATCTGCGAATTTAACACCAGGTGATATCGGATATATAAATGCTCATGGTACAGGTACGGTAAATGGAGATATAGCTGAATCTCAAGCAACATATAATGTTTTTGGAAAAGCTTGTCCTGTAAGTACATTAAAAAGTTATACAGGTCATACGTTAGGTGCTTGCGGTGCGATAGAGGCAATATTAAGTATTGAGATGATGAATAATGATTGGTTTTCTCCAAATTTGAATTTAAAAAATTTTGATGAAAGATGTGCCGACCTTGATTATATTATGAATGAAGGAAGAAATATTCATACAGATTATATTATAAGTAACAATTTTGCCTTTGGCGGAATTAATACATCACTCATATTTAAGAAAGTTTAATCGGAGTATATTTACAACTATATATGTTTTTGATATCCTATACATAGATAAGGAGTTAAAATAATGAAAATTTTAGCAGTTGAGCCAATTAATACACCGTCAAATTTGTATGTCAAAAAAAATAATGCCCCAAAAAATATAAGTAATATAGAAAACAGTAACAGTACTAATCTTATGACTCCTGCGGCAGTTTATAACAAAATCCAATTTACCGGCGGAATACCCCAAAAAACTATGCCGGAATTAATCGAGTATATGGAAAAAACAGTGAAACCGTTTTTAGAAGAATTTAGTCCTCTCTTTGACAGGGCATATATCGTTCATGAAAAAATAACCGGTGAGACAAGAGATTTTGTACCCGAAGAGATAAAATTTAAGCCGACTGAATTCAAGGAAGTAAAAAGATTACGATTAAATGAACTAGATGAAAATATAAAAGAATTTTTCTATTTGCTTAGAAAATCTGACCCTTATGAAAAATTTTATTCAACGGAAGAAACCAATAAATATGCGTGGGACTTATTGAGTTCCGGCATGTTTAGAGTACCTCTTTTTGTCAGAGATTCTTATGAAGCATATACAAAAATGGTAACAGATACTACAAACGGACTTAAAAATATGACATTAGAAGGATTATATCCCGGTTTAGCCAAGAAAAAAGAAGCTGTCTATCGTGCAGGTTCTCATGCCGGAATGGCTATGAGTCCGTATAACCATGTTTATCTCATTAACAAGAGATTTAATCAATTTTTAGAAAACGGAGTTTTCAATATTAAAGAATATAATCACCTCGCCAATGAAGCTGAACGCGGCATAAATGATTTTAAAGAATATCAAACTGATATAGAAAAAGCTGTTGCTGAGGGGGAACAAACTTTAAAAACAGGTATGTTTATTGAATACGATTATAATTTGTTATGGAGTATTCCGAAACGTGCTCAGCAGGTTATAAGCCGTAATGCTAAAAAATTCAATGATGTAGCTTCAAAAACAGAATTAGATGCTAACGAAGAATCTCAGCTTGATCATATTATTAAAA